>ERZ1643246.656-NODE-656-length-42994-cov-7.837747_pt1 | contig 42994 bp, 66 predicted proteins | sample MGYA00579265_ERZ1643246 | MGnify/ENA primary metagenome ERZ1643246 (study PRJEB29033, sample SAMEA4952261) | chicken gut metagenome | biome: Broiler Chicken; feature: Gastrointestinal Tract; material: Caecum | place: Ireland | collected 2018 | study: Broiler... | reverse complement strand
ATCACAGGCGGGTATGACGGATAATCCATGGTTATTCCTCCTTCTGGCCACGCCACTTCCAATGTAACCCTCCGGCTGTTTTTCTTTTTCCAAGTGCACACTGCCCAATGTGAGAACGATTTGCCCCAGTTTTTCTGCTTGCATCAGTACAACTCTTATAAATTCTTCCTGTTTCAATGCAAATAACAGGCTTACGGCTTGCATCCCATGCAAGAGGAAGTGTTTCTTCGATATGCTCTTTAGAAGGCTTAAACTTCTTGCCAAGAACATCAATCTTGTGTCGTTCGTTCTCACTAACTGTTGCCCATTCCAGGTTGTTTACATGGTTGTTTTTCTTATTTCCGTCTTTATGATTCACTTGTTCTTTTCCAAGCGGGTTTGGAATAAATGCTTCTGCAACCAATCTATGAACGCGCTTGTGCTTTCTTCCAGGAGATAGCATAACACTCAAATATCCACCGGTAACTTCTGATGTGCTTAATATCAACCCTGTTTCATCATTTTTAACCTGCCCATCTAAACTGACAGAATATCGTGAAAATCCGTTAACCTTTCTCCATTCCATGCAGTATCTCCTTTAAACGACTATTTTCCCGCTCCACCTGCTCCAGCTCGTCAGACGCTTTTCTCGCTGCATCTGCGATCATTTCATCATACGGAAGACTTTCATCGCAGAATGGTTTGAGATGTAAAGCTATCACTCTGGCGGCTGTTGCATATTTGTCCACTGTCTCCCGCAGCTTCTCGTTTTCGGCCTGGAGCGTGGAGAGGGCGGTAGCGGCTTCCCGTAATGCATCCTGCACACGCAAATCAAACGTGTCTGTAACAGGGTCTCTCTTTTCCCATTTGTCTGCGGCCTTTCGATAGTCGTCAATCAACTTCTCAATGTCCATCAAGTGTCCTCCTCTTCTTCCGGCGGGCGCTTGCTCAATGGGCAGAGAAGAAAGCAAAAGTCCTCATCACAAGCGTCACATTCTTTTTGCAAAATATCACAGGCACAAAGTAGATCATCTATGCTCATATCAATTGTATGGAAGTGTGGGCAATTCTTCCCCCAGCAGTCTTTTGGAAATCTATTCATGCCTCCCCCTCCGGCGGGCGGCGGTAGACTGGGCCGACTAGCTCGATCTCTTTGTCTGCATACACGATTTCGCCATCATTGGAGATCAGTTTAACGCGCTCGTCGTGCTTTGCGATGACTAGCGCCCAAAATCCAAGCGGAGTCACCCACACCGGCTCCCCGTCCATCTCCCGCAGCTGCTCGATGGTCAGCGGCTCGTTCGGCAGGGTGAGGGAGGCGATCGCTTCCTCGGCTGTGTCAAAGAGCATTCCGCCCATAGTGCTGTATGCTCCATCCGTACACAGCGGACATTCTCCCCAGCCCTCGTGATGCAGAGCATACGATAATCCGCTCCACGGGTCTCTTTCATAGTCGCATTCCAATAACCCGTGGTAATTCCCTTCGTCATCGTGGACGCCAACAAATAAAGCGTTCTTTTTACAAATTGGACATTTCATTATTTAGTTCTCCTTTTCAGGCGGTGCAGGAAGGTGCATCCATGCAACAACCATGATCCAAGGTCGTTCTGTATTGTCAAGTAAAAACCAATGGTCCCCATCGTAATGGGTCAGTTCAAAATGTTCCGCTTTTTGAGATGTATTCCGCCAGTATACTAAGACTTCTTGCCCCACTTCCGGCAGCCTCTCCTCCACGCTCACCCACTCGTTCGGCGGGGTGAGGGTGGGCTGGCGCTCAATTAGGAGCCTTATTCCATCATACGTCCATCCAGGCCACACTTGTCCGTGGCTTAGTGCTGTCAGTTCCCGCAAAAGCCTATCAGCATCAATCATTCTTGCCATCTTTCAGCGCCTCCTCCCAATATGTCCCGTCCGACTTATCCCTGCGCATACTTATGTAAAATGCGCAGATACTTGATTCTGTCTTGTTAAAATGCGCACTCGGGCAGGCATCCTCGAAAGCGCATGTGTCGCAAATATCAGCCATCTTTCAGCACTTCCAATCTCATAACGTAATATTCGTTGTCCTCATCATAAGGGATGAATCCAAACTTTTTGTAAAGCGCTTTTGCTGGTTCGTTGGCCTTAGAAACACACAGTTTCTCGCCTCCTAAAATAGTGGAAAATTGAAGAAGCTGCATCCCAATGCCATGTCGCCGATACAGTGGTGATACGTAGACCCCACATATCCATTTGATACCCTTTTCTTCTTTAAGCTCAACCGTTGCAACAAGTTCGTCATTGTCATACCACGAAAATTGACACCCATTTTGGCATAACTGATAATCACCTAATTTCACTTTGCAGCGCCTCCAATCTTAAACCCCAATACGGGCGGCAATACGAATCAAGCCGACCATGATTAAAAGCACTCCTAACAGCAACGGGAACTTATCATCCATTTCTCATTTCCTCCAATCTCTCCATCACCATCTCCACGGCCTCGTCCGTCTGGGCGGCTCCACAATTCGGGCAGAAATTATGCTTGTAATCCTGGGGGCATCCGCACTTTGCGCAACGGCAAACCCATGATACACCAGGCTTTAACACAGCAGGGTTAATATTGTTCCACTCACCCCTCCACACCTTCTCCACCTGCTCCCGGCTGACGGGGCGGAGGGCGGTGAGAAGGGTGTCAACGGTTTCGTCCGTTAGGTCAAAGGCATGTTTTAACTTCTCACCATCAGGGAACATCGATTCGTATCCCTGATACTGCTTCAACAACCTAATCGCTTCTTCTCGCGTCATGGCTGGGCCTCCCGTCTGTTCCACTTCTCTACGATCTGTTTTACCGCTTCTCCCTTGTCAAAGCAGCAGTTTGCGCTTGGGTTGTATGTGATCCTTGTTTCCAGTCCACACCCCGGACAAACGATAGAAAACTCGTAAGCCATATATGTCAATCCGTTCAGGCTACACAGAATGACATCGCTCCCGCAGTGTGGGCATTTCTCCAACTTAATCATTTCATCCCCTCCAGCATCTCCACTTCCTCCGAGCTCAGAATCGGCGCGCGGGTGTTCCAGGCGAGGATGGCTTCGTATACGGTATCGAAATAAAGATCGCTGCCATCATCCTCTCCGGCAAAATAACTGTTCCCACGGCAGCCATATGTATTGCAACTGACATCGGCGCAGATTTTGTTATCTATCACTTCTGCGGCTCCTTTGCAATAAGGGCACGGCAGCAGCACCCCCGCCTCCGTCAGCCGCTTTGCCGCCTCGTGGTCGCCCAGCAGGGCGCGCTTCACATCGTCGGCGCTCTTCTGGTCGGCTCCAGTATGAGGGCGGATAAAGTTGGTGACAGGTCCATAATCAAGCTCTGGCATGCTTATGTCATCTCCTCCGCAGTATCTTCGGGGTCTACCGAGTCCTCTCCGGGTTTATGGCGGGGCAGGCCCAGTATCTCTTCCCTATACCGGGATCTCTCCATCACCGTGATCTTCTCTCTGGTCCATGACACATGGTATTTATTTGCCTCATCCACCTCTTGGACCGTCGGAAGCGGGAGCTCCCATATTCCCGGCGATGCTTCTGTGCCATACTTCCGGGCAAGATCCGACATCAGGATATTTATCGCGCTATCCCTGATATAGATCTGTTCCTTCATCCTTGGGAAGAGAAATGGATCATAGCAACTCCCATCCCAAAAAGCGATGTCATCATTTTCCATGCTGATACCTCCGCAGCATCGTCAAGATCTCCCTGGTCCTCTCCGGCCTTGGGTTGCCCGGGTCCCTGGCTCGCCACTCCAGCCAGAGGACGGCCAGCGGGATATCTCCCTCGCATCGTATGTCTCTGTCCTCGCTCCCGGCGTCCTCCGCCGTGTAGCTCTCGATCCGCTCCGGGTGGCCCCTGCAAGCGTCGCACATCCCGGACATATCCGGCCACGGGCAGCGCTCCACACAGCGGTCGATCTCCGCCTGCCTGCGGGCGCTCTTCGCGCTCTTCTTCCGGCCGGTCCCGATGCCCTCCTGCTTCCTGGTGCTCCAGGGGCGCCGGGCGTTGACGAGAGGCCCGTAGTCACCCAGCATGGTCCTCGCCCTTCCTGACCCGCAACGTTTCGCCCTTGAGCTCTACGGTCCACGCCTGCGCCTCCTGGAGGCCGGAAATGGGGAGGGGAAGCTCCCATACCCCCGGAGCGACTTCCGCCCCGTATCTCGCCGTCAGGAAGGCGTGAGAGGCGTGCAGAATAAGCTGCGCCGCGGCCAGCTGCTGCCGGGTTTCGGAGAGCGCATTGTTGACCCGGCACAGCTCCCGGAACATCCGCTGCCGCCGGTCCCTCCCGGCGGATACCTCCCGCTCCAGCTCAGTCACGCGGCGGCGGAGCTGCGCCACCAGTCCGGTCTTTTTCGTCTTCATTCCGATCTCCTTTCCACGGCAGGACCTCGATCATGATGCGTCCGCCGTCCCAAAATTCGTGTGTCACGCGCTTCACCCAGCGCCTGTTATCATCCGGCAGGATACAGCCCTTCATGGCGTCCAGGAAGGCTTTCCCCAGGACGGCGTGGTTGTCTACATCCAGCCCGTCGTCCCAGCGGAAGCGGACCTCCACGGGCCCCCTGACCATCTCCCGGCGGATGCGGGCCCGCTTCATGGCGGCCACGGCCAGCCAGTGCAACTCTTCCGCGTCCCGCTTTCGCTGTTGGTAGTGCTTCCCGGCGTAGTAGGCGTTGAGCCCGAAGCGCTTGTTCCAGGCGGCCTTCCCAGCCTTGGTGGGCGGGTAGTCGATGTACAGTCTCACTATTTTCTCCCCTCCAGCGCCAGACGGCCGGCCGCCGCCGAGATCAGTTTCTTCACGTCGGCGGGGAGCGCTTGATACTCCCGGTCGGACTGTGCCCGGGCCCGGTAGGCCCGCTGGAAGTTGGAGGCGACGACGGATTGCACTGTCTCCGCGTCCATCATGGCCCAGGCCCTGAGCTGCTGAGGGCTGCCGACTACCCGCCGGACCGGCTCCGGGAGCTTGTCAAACTCCTCCCTGCTCCCATACAGGGCCCGCTGGATGGCCCTCATGACCAGCCCCCAGGCGGTGGCGGCGTCCATCTGCTGCGGTTCTGTTATCTGCCGGAGCTTGGCCTTCACGGCCCCGATATGGGGCGGGAAGCCCTTGTCGTCGGTGGCGATCAGGGCCTTGACTGCGGCGGCCACCAGGACCACATCGTCCTCCGCGAACATCCCCGCCCACAGCTCCACGGCCTTCTTCAGGTCATTCGCATCTCGCCCGGCGTAGAAGCGGGGGTATGCCGCCGCCAGGATGTCCATGATGACCCCAGTCTCTTCCAGCGTCATGATCTCCCCTCCTCCGCCAGCTTTGCCGCGATCTCAGCGAAGCTCGGCCGCCGGCCGTTCGGTGCAGGAGCCGAAGGTGCCGGTTGGTCACGACGGTGCTCCCAAGTGCGGACCGCCGCCTTCCAGTCTTCCATGGGCTCCCGGCCGACCTTCCAGCCCTTCGAGGCGTAGAAATCCACGAATCGCTGTGGGTCTATGCCGTTTTGCCTCTCGGCGCAGTAAGCTGCGACCTCGGCGACAGTGGGCGGCGCGAAGCGCGATACGCTCCCCGAAGGGGATTCGCCTTCGCCTTTTCCTTCGCCTTCGCCTTTTCCTTCGCCTTTGCCTTTTCCTTCTCCTTCTCCTTTTCCTTGGCTTTTTTCGCTTTCTGAAAAACCCACTGGGTTTTTTCGCTTTTTGGGTCTGCCACCGGTTTTCCCGTTCTCCGAGTTCCTTTTGCACTGGGTTTCATATTTTGCCGTGTCCCTGTCGATCTGGGCTTTGATAAGAGGCCAGATGAATTTCTCGTTCCCGCCAAGTTCTCCGGCCGCTCCCGTCAATGAGTATTCCAGCATTGCCGTCATCAGCCGTCCTCTCTCGGCGTCACCGAGTGCCTGTATCGCGTCCAAATAGGAGTGGTACAGACAAACAAAATCTCTTGCCATATATGTCCCTCATATATCCGCTCTTTTTGCGGATCTCAGTTAAAACGGAAAATCTCCGTCATCGTCGTCCAGCTCGGAGAACTGGCCGCCGCCCATGGGCGCAGAGTACGCCGGAGGGGGAACAGCCGCGCTGGGAGACGGGGCAGCGGACGCAGAGGCGGAATACCCGCCGCTGTATCCGCCATTTCCGCCGCTCCCGGCGTCCCGCTTGGTATCGCCGAAGTAGACGTGTTCTGCTACCACTTCGGCGGCAGTGCGCTTGTTGCCGTCCCGGTCGGTGTAATCCCGTATCTGGAGACGCCCGTCCACGACGGCGATCCGGCCCTTGTTGAAGTACCGGGAGACGAACTCCGCGGTATTCCGCCAGGCCACGATATTGATGAAGTCGGCCTTCTTCTCGCCGGTCTCCCGGTCCTTGAAGTCCCGGTCCACCGCCAGACGGAAGGAAGCCACGGCCACCCCGGAGGGGGTGTGCCGCATTTCAGGGTCGGCCACCAGCCGCCCCTGGAGGAAGATCTTGTTGAGCATAGCGTTATCCCCTCCAATACTCCAGATACACCACTGTTTTCCCGTTGTCCTTCTTCTTCCGCTCCCTGACGGTGTAACCGGCCCGGAACAGTGCCATAGCCACCGATTCCCGGTCCACTTTATTTTGCAGTTCGAGCACCATAGGCTCCATGAGATCCCTCCTCTGATCGTTTTGAGAGCGCCCATTCTGCCCTCTCCCGCTTCAGGACAGGGCAAGAATAGAAATGGGGCAGCCAGGCGTATTCGAGCTTGGCCGTATGCTGCTGTTTGGGGGACCATACCTCGCACCCGTCGATCAAATCGCGGCGCTTCACCATCTTCTTCCTGCCGCCGCGAACGAAGATGACGGGGGCTGGGTCACATGGGACCCAGCCGTCAACGTCAGTTTTCTTCCACTGGATCGGCTGGCCGCACTGCGGGCACAATATCCACGTCGGCCTCCTTCTGTGCGTCAGCCAGCACCTCTCCCGATCCGGCGTCTTCATCTGCGGCATAGTCTTCTTCACGTCCCTCTCTGAACTCGGGCATCAGGCGGAAATACGGACGGATGGCGAACAGCTTCTTCGTGGCGCGGCAGTAATCGCATGTTCCGCAGCGGGTAGGCTTCTGGATGCCCTCTTTGACCCGCTGGATGTGCTGTATGCGCTCCTTGATCTGTTCCAGCTCATAGTCATACCGCTGCCTGTGGTTGAGCTCCAATACGTCCTTGTCCGGGTAGTCCTGCTTGGATATGGCGATGATGATGAAATGGGGGTCCGTGCTCGCTCCGGCGTACTGCTTCTCGATCTCGGAGTAAACGGCGGCCCGCATCATGTACCCATATGCGTCGATGAAGGTCACCTTTTCGCGGAGCCCGGCATCCCACTTGAGCTCGTTGATATTCGCGACGGTCTTGTAATCGATGACCAGCCGGCCGTCCGGCACATACTTATCTACCCGGATCCGCCAAGGGATGCCGAACAGTGAGCCGGTCATGATCTTCTCGTTTTCACCCGGAAGATCCAGAAGGGACCGGATGAGCTCGTCGCCTTCCGCCACGGCGATCATCTTGTCCGCAAGCTCGAATGGGGCGCGCTTGCCTGTGATGACCGTCCCGGCGGCCTTAGTGGTCTTTGTCTTGAAGATCTCTTCGAAGTGCTCTTCACAGAACTGCTCATGGGCCTCCGCGCCTTCGAAGTGGGTATGGAAATAGTTCCCGACGAGGAACGCCTCCTTGGGCTCGTCCACCCACCGTCCGCGCAGTTTCGCGAGCTGCTTTGCCTCGCATTCGCACCAGCCCTGATACTGGGAGCACGACATATATTCCCAGTCGGCTTCTGGGGTGTAGTAGTTATCCCTCGTCAACACCATCGTGGATCCCTCCCGTGAGCCGTGCGTTCAGCGCGTCCAGGTCCGCCGCCTCGCTGTCGGAGGGGAGTTCCGGCGTCTCTTGCGCCATCACGAACGCATCGGCGGCCTTCACGAAACCATCTTTGATCGCGGAATAGAGGTGCCGCAGCTTGACCACATCGTTTTTGGACAGGCTGCCGATCTCCTTGCCGAGCTTTTCTTCGATCTGCGCCGGGGAGATGCCAAATTCCTGGAAGGACGCGACGATGCTGGAGATGACCTCTTCCATGCTCTTCCCCTGGGTCAAAGAGGCTTTCAGCGTCTCCTCACAGGCCGCAACGGCGGCGTCTACATACCAGCCCGGGAGGACGGACAGGAGGCAGGCGCGCTTGCGCCGGGCACCCTTGTTCGCCACCATCTCATAGATGTCGCGCTCGTCCTTGAGCTTGTATGTGCCTTTCTTCGTGGTGCGCTCGTGCTTGACGGTAAAGGTCTTCTCGTCGGATACGTTGGTCTCCAGGTCCCAGGCAAACGCTTTGATGACGCTCTCTCCGTCTTTCGTTTCCAGCTCGTCCACTCCGCTCAGAAGATTGCACCAATGGCGGGCCAGCACCTCCACCAGCCGAATGGACGGGCCTTTTACTACGCTTTCCCCCTTGGGGAACTCATACTGAGCGGCCTCTGCCAGCTCCTTCCGGCGGCACTCCTCCAATGCCGATTGAAGGGCCCAATTCGGGTCTCGGGGGAACTGCCGGGCGAGGTACATTTTCCCTTTGATCTCGGAGAGAGCCTTGCTCTCGTTATACTCACCCATGCGGGTCTGGCTCGGCCTGTTCATCAATGTCTCGGTCATGTTCCAATTCCTCCTCACATTCATTACATAAGAGCGTATCGTCCCCATAGAGCTCTGCGCCGCAGCGGACGCAGAGCCCAGAAGGGAGACGGGCCTGGGCATCTTCCCAGGGGAGATAGATGCGGCGGACTCTCCAGGGCATCACATCATCACGACGACTTTCCCCTGCGCGATCTCCTGGGCGAGCGCCTTCTCAAAGTAGTCGCGGATGTTCTTCTTGGCGTCCATCATCCACATCCCACCGTCCGCTTCGAAAAGGCCGACATTGCCTTGACCATCGAGGCGAAGGAGGAACTCGCTTTCTGGCTGCTCCACTTCGAGGAATGTGCGATAGGGACGGAGCTTTACGCGAGGCTCGATCTTGACCTTGGCCTTGAGCGAGATGCCCTGTCGAGCCTCTACCGTCTGAGATACGCCGTTATCGCTGGATGTAACATTGCTGTCTTTGCTGATGCTGGAGAGAAGAGAGAGCATGTACTCTGTGCCCTCACTGGGGACGAAGCGGCTGCGGAGCTCGATGACGGCTCTCTCATATTCGCGGAAGCCGGGGGAAAAGACGGGCACATCGCTCTTGACTGAATAGAGGAAATCCCGGGTCATCGCCTCACCGAATGTGCTGAACACGACCACCTCATCCGGGCCACCCACCTGGATGAACAGAGGCAGATTCGTGAGCATGTCCAACTCATTGCGGACCATCTGGACCGCGCTGTCCAATCCATAGAGACTGAGCGTGCCGGGATGGTCGATATGGGGCTCCACGCGATGGAGCTCACGATCGGAATAGATATCTCCAAAAAACTCATACGTCTGATTGTCCTTGAGGGATACAAGGTATTGGATGGCATCTTTAAGCATCTTTCTTCTCCTTCCTTACGCCTGCTTGAATTTGAGCACTTTAGGCTCTGATTGCTCTGCTCCGTCCATAGCCGTCTGGCCGGGTATCTGCGGAACCATCTCCACCACCTGTGCCTCCCCGGACGCGGTATCTCCAACGACGTAGAGGCTCGTGATAACAGGGTTCGTGGGGACCAGAGTGCTTTTCGCGACCACGGAGACGCCGATGGTCTGACGCTCAGAGTCGGGAGTGAGTTCTACGGTGAGCGTCAGCTTACGCTTTTTCGAAGGGGGGGGTGTTGATATCGAGGATGTTGTCGATGATACGTCCCATCTCATAATCGATGCGCTCTTTGATCGCGCCCATCGCCATCTCAATGATGCTTGCTTTATCCATCTTGATGTTCTCTCCTTTCGACGATATACTTCTGCCCGTAGCGCCGCTTCCGGCACTCGGCACAGGTGCCCTTCTCCGTCCTCCCCGGAAGGGGAACGACAGAAAAGGCTCCCATCAGCCGCACCGCGCAGGGGCGGCAAAGAAAGATAGATCTACGCTTCATGCCACTGCTCCTCCAACCGTCTTATCGTATCGCGTCCGTAATCATCTCGGGTCAACGCGATGAACTCATCAACGGTCATGGACGCATCCATATCGATACCGTGGTCCCGGATGAACTTTTTTCTGCCGGCCTCGCAGCTGCCGGTAAGACGGTGATGCCACGCAAAAAAGTCTTTGTTGGGGTAGGTCTTCCCATGCTCATGCGCATCGATAAAACTCTGGATGCGCTCATCCTCCGACATCCCCATAAATAATTTTTCGGTAAGGGCATCCATCGCATCTCTAAGGGTCTCTCCGTGAGCAAATTTGCCGTCTCGCCTCACGACATAACACTCGGTAAACGTCAAATCGTTGTTGAGCATGGCCCCTTTTGCGATGTCACCATGGATCTGTCGGATCACAGTAGGGATGTTATCGATCGAGTATATCTCCTCGCCATTGATGCACTTCAGTCCGTAGCCGTCGCCGTAGCCGTAGCCGTCGCCGGAGCCGTCGCCGTAGCCGTAGCCGGAGCCGGAGCCGTAGCCGTCGCCGTCGCCGTAGCCGGAGCCGTAGCCGTAGCCGTCGCCGGAGCCGTCGCCGTAGCCGTAGCCGGAGCCGGAGCCGTAGCCGTAGCCGTCGCCGTCGCTGTCGCCGTAGCCGAAGCCGTAGCCGGAGCTATTCCCCAGAAATTCGAGTATCAATTCCTTCTCCACGCCTTGACCTCCTTGATCTGCTTGGCTGCATCAGCAGAACACGGGATGATCTCTATAGCATCGATGGCAGTAAGCTCATCCACCTCGACGGTAAATTTGCACGCATCAGGGTCCTTCGAGCCCTCCTTTGCGAGCTGGAGCAAGCTTGCGGCCCCATCCCAGTACCATATACAGCGGACGCCGGTCATCATCACCTCACTCCCGCAGCGGCACTTGATATTCCCGGCAAAAACACCGGAACGGTCACATCTGACGATATAGTAGGTACTATCCATCTTGATATCCTCCTCACATCAAAGAACGATGAGCACTGCGGCCCCGCCAATAGCCGCACAGGCCAGGGACCAGGCCAGCCCCCGCAGGGTGGCGGCGAGCCACTGACGGCGGCGCTTTGCCAGCCGCTCCGGGGTGTCCCGCCGGGGCGGGAGCTCTATGTAATCGGCGTCGATGATCTTATCCATGGTTTTCTCTCCTTTTCCGCATATATTCCCTCATATACTCGTTGTATTTCTCCCGGTTGGCCTCGCGGTAGGCCTTCCGCTGGGCGGCGACCTTCTCCCGGTTGGCCTCGTACCAGGCCTTCTGCTGGGCGGCGATCTTCCTGCGCTCTGGGGGCAGAGCTTCAAACCGTGCCAGCCTGTCCTGTTCCCTTGCCCTTTCCAGGTCTTCCGGGAGGAGGCGGAACGTAGCTTCGATCTCCGCGTCGGCTGCCGCCATCTCCGCCAGCTCTTCAGATGTCCAACCCATGCGTCCACTTCCTTATTCGATTTGGATGTGCTCGGTGATATCCCGGCACTTGATGCAGTACATATGCTTCTTGTGGCCGGGGGCGGTCCTGCCCCGGCCCTTGGCGGCGGGTGCCAGCTCTCCGTAGGCCGTGCACTGGAAGATGCGGACCTGGAAGGGAGGGGCGACCCGGCGGTTTTTCTTCTTCACAATTACCTCTCAGGCCGCGGACAGGACCATGGCGGCGATGACGGCAAGGAAGCCGACCATCAGCCGGGTAAAATGCGGGTCACATTTGAGCACGTCCGCCGCCTGAGCCGGAGTGATGACATCACAGTCAAGCTCCTTTATCTCTGCGAGCGTCATATTTTCACCTTCTTTCGAGTCCGTTTTATTGGGCAGTATCTGCGCCGGTTTCGTTTGAAAGGAGCTCGTCCACGGTGACGCCGAAGTAGTCAGCAACCAACTTGACGTTTTCTACTCGTGGGGAACTGGTGTCCCAACGAGCGATTACACCGTTCCCAAGTCCAGTATCCCGCTCTACGGCGCGAATAGTGGTCCCTTTCTCTTTGCATAGCGTGCGGATGTTGTCCAAAATCAAAATTTTCACCTCCCGATTATTGACGGGAACTAGAAAATGCGCTATTATTGTGTTGGGACATAACTACACATTTTTTAGCGCCCGTCTAATGAGGGAGCTGGATTTTTGCGCCCTCTGTACTGCTCATTATATTATCGTTTACGCTATTTGTCAATAGCGTAAACGATAATTTTGGGCAAGCCGTTTCATTTACGCGGGCTCTGTGATGGCCCGCAACCCCTGCAAGTTTTCCTCTGTGTTACGGTTGTACCAGCACCCTTTTTTGTGATGCCAGCGCCAACCGCGGGCCTTCAGGGCGTCCCGAACGGCCTCGGAAGGCTTGCCAGGGAAATAAACCTCGATGCCGTTAAAATCCGGGTTGATCTGAACGCGGATGCCGGCAGTGGGCGCTGGGACGGGGGGTTGCTCTTTGGGCTGCTTGTCGGAGATACGGGCTGCGCGGGGGACATATTGGACGCCGCGGGCGTTGTCCTGGAGACAGCCGAAATAGTAGAAATTAACGTCGAAGTAGTCGATCATGCCGTCGCAGTCGCTGTAATTGTAAGAGTTCACGAAGCCGTCTACCGCCTCCGCCGCCGCCTTGATTTGGTCGGCGGGGACCTTGTACCAGTCGCCCTCCTCGGCCCAGATGCGAGCGATCTCGGCCCTGGCCTCCTCGTCGCTCCAGCAGGTCAGCCGCCAAACGTTGTTCCGGTTGGCCCGGGTGATAACGTCGTCCACATCCTGCTCGGTGAGCTCGTCCAGGTTCTTATAGACCTTGCAGGGCGCTTCCTTCATGTCAACGTGGAGCTCCTGGCACATGCTGGCATAGGAGCAGCGCACGGAAAATTTGAAGGTCGGGAACTGCTCCTTGATAAAAGACCGGACCCGCTGGGCGATCTCCTTCAGGCTCAGCCCGGCGGTGTAGTTGCTGCCCTTCCAGCCGTTGGCGGTGTAAAACTCGCTGCGGTAGCTGGCGGCAGTCTCGGCACTGGGTTCCTCTGCGGTCACGTTGTGAGCCATGCGGAGAAGCGGGAATACAGCGTCAAACTCTGCGTTGATGGCCTTCATGGTCTCCAGGTCCCCGCCCACGTCGGGGTGGTGCAGCATCGCTAGACGGCGATACTCTTTCTTAAGGTCATCAAGGGTATTACATGCGGAAAAATATTTCATGGTCATGGTGATACCTCCTTCTTCTTGCCCTGGTCACTGTTGCAAGCGGTGGCCGGGGCTTTTGCTTTGCCCTCGTAACCTCCGGGGCGGGTAAAATGGTGTCACTCCGCGTACAGGCCGGAGGCCGCAAGCTGGAGCGCCTCGGCAATGGCGGCATCCCTGGCGGCGGGGCCATAACCGGGGATTGTCTTGCTGACTGCGGGCGCGGGTCGCTCCCCGCGAAGGCAGGCGTAAGCATCTCCCCACGCCTCCAAAAGGTAGCTTGCGTCTTTGCCCTGGTTGTACTGACGGACGGCGACGCGATAGCCCAGGAGTTTCTTCTGCTGTCCCCGATTCTCCCAGCGCTGGGAGTCAAACCGGGACGCGCCGCGCTGGGGCTGGAGCATCTCAACGGGGACCAGCACAACAACGGTCTTGCTGGTGGCATCATACGAGCCGCGCACGGTTTCGCAGCCAGCATAATGCCGCTTGTAATCGCGGTATGCCATTCTTCTTTCTTCCATTTTCTTTCCCTCCCGGCCTGTGGCCCTCTTGATGCTTCCATTATACATGGTTTAACCATGTATGTAAAGGTGTGATATTGCACAAGGTTAAACCATGTAATTCGTGCAATTTGTACATGGCTAAACCTGCGCGCATCATGTATAATATCAGGGGGGGTGATAGTATGCCATTGACAGACGCCAGGCGCCGCGCGAATAACAAGCACATCGCAAAAAACTATACCGTGCTCGGCTGCAAGGTGCGAAAGGAGTACGCCGACAAAGTACGGGCCGCCTGCGCGGCCAACGGCGACACGGTAAACGCCGTGATAAAAAAAGCGCTGGATGATTATCTCAGCGCAAAAGGGAGCCCCCTGGAGTGATCCAGGGGGCTTTGTGCTAGCTGCTGACTGACGCCCAGTGCGTCGGCCAGCATTTTTTGTGTCACTCCGGCGGCCTGCCTCATTTCTGAGGGCGGATTTAGTTATATCGACTCTCCTCTCTCCTTCTCCTTTTCGAGCCTCCCGGCGGATGCTCATTCCGCTGGGAGTGCATATGTCGCCTTAGCTCAAATGGGAGAGCTGCCGTCTTGTAATCGGAAGATGTAGGTTCGAGCCCTACCGGCGATAGGCCCCCGGAAAGCCTGACCAAAACCCGGAGCATAGCTGGGACAACCAGCTATATATGCCGACAACCGGCGCGGGAGCCGGGGAAGGCAAAAAAGAACCGCCCCCGAAGGGGCGGAATAAATCAAGAGATAACTGGGAAATCAAGCGATATTTCTTTCAATCTTTTAGACAACGGTCGCGGATAAACTCTGAGAGGGATTTTCCTTCTCGGTCCGCCAGGAGTTGCATAATGTTCCGCTCATTTTCTGTACAGCGGAATCGAACGGTGACGGTACGGTTTTCTGGAAGCGCCTGAACCATTTTTTTGTCAAACGCTTCCATGGCCGCCCGTACTTCTGGCGGATACTCCGCGCCTGGGTCCTGCATTGCGTAACGGTACAACCGCCACAAACTATCCGGGTTATGCTCTGGGCGGCGAAGTTCCTTAGAAGCTCGCTGGATCACGGAAAGGTCTTCAGCGTGGGCGATGATCGACCGAAGAATTTCGTTTGTATTCATCAGCACACCTCTCCAGCCACCAGGGAGTAAATCTCCTCGGCCTCACGTTTTGCGGCGGAATAAGGAAGACGGCACCTGATATACTCACGGTAAAATTCGGAGTTGCGATCCATGAGCTCTTGAATTGCCTGAGCGGGGGCGGGGATTTCGTCCTCATCCGCGTCCCAATGAGATACCGCATTTCCATTGTAGAGGAGGACTGATTTGGTCCCGTCCTCGTCGTGGACACTCAGGAGAGAGAGATTAGAACCAAACCGACGAACGGCCAGGGTACCATCGGTCATTTCGGGATCGTAGTCAGCGACCCATGTGCCGCCGTGATATGCGGCATTCTCCATAGTGGAAATTTCGTACTCGTTATAAATGTTAGCACTCATCGTAATTCCTCCTTCGTTTACTGTAGCTACAGTATAACATAGCGTAGCCACAATATCAAGAGGTTTTTTGCGCGTCTGGCCTTAATATCTCCCGTTGTCTCCCTATGATATGGGGGAGGAGGTGGGCAGGATGCCGAGAGGGACATACCGGAGCTCATACGATAGGGACGGTGCCCCGCGTCTCGCTGACGTAGAGGGGTGGGCCCGGCGCGGACTGTCTGCCGCGCAGATCGCAAAAAATCTGGGGATAGCCACCAGTACGCTGTATGTGTGGAGAGACAACCACCCAGAGCTGGCGGAGGCGTTGGCGCGCGGGCGCGAGGTCAGCGATCTCGCCGTCGAAAACGCCCTGTTTAAGCGGGCCTGTGGTTACACAACGGAAGTGAAAAAGCATTACAAAGTAAAAAATGTTACATATGACCCCGTAACTGGGAAACGGCTCAGTGAAGTGGAGGAGCTTGTCCCCTGTATGGACCAGGTGCACGTCCCGGGGGACGTTGAGGCTCAAAAATGGTGGCTCTCCAACCGGGACCGGCCCGGGGAGCGCTGGCGGTACAAACCCGACTCCGAGCCGCCCAGGGAGGAGGACGAGGAGACCGGCGTGGTTGTGCTGGCCCCTGTGGACGCGGAGCCCACGCCGCCCCCCGAGCTGGTGGCGGATATGGCCGCACAGAGCGCTCAGAGAGAGCGCGTGGCCGGGGAGGTGTCCTGACATGGCGGGGACGGGCAAGCGGCCCAGGCGGACGCTGTGGACGCCACAGCCCAAACAGGCGGCATTTATGGCGCGGGGGGAGTATGAGGCCCTGTACGGCGGGGCGGCCGGGGGCGGCAAATCCGACGCCCTGGTGGTGGAGGCGCTGCGGCAGGTCCACATCCCGCACTATAAGGGCCTCATCCTCCGCAAAACATACCCTGAGCTGGAGGAGCTGGTGGAAAAGTCACTTATGCTCTATCCACGCGCATTCCCAGGCGCAAAATATAACCATTCGTCCCACGCCTGGCGGTTCCCCAGCGGGGCGCGGGTGCTGTTTGGCTCCATGCAGCACACCCGGGACCGGCTAAAATACCAAGGACGCGCCTTTGATTTTGTGGGATTTGACGAATTGACCCACTTCACATGGGACGAGTACAGCTATTTGTTTTCCCGCAACCGCCCAAACGGGCCGGGGACGCGGGTATACATCAGGGCCACGGCGAACCCCGGCGGCATTGGACACGGCTGGGTCAAGGCCCGTTATGTGACGGCGGGGCCGCCCATGACCACCCTGTGGGAGGGGATAGAGATCCGCTTCCCCGACGGCCACCGGGAGCCCAGGTACAGGAGCCGGGTGTTTGTCCCGGCCTCGGTATTTGACAATCCGGCGCTCCTCGACAACGATCCGTCGTATGTGGACAAGCTGGCGCTCATGTCCCCGGCGGAGCGGGACGCGCTGCTCTACGGATCCTGGGACAGTTTCGAGGGGCAGGTGTTCGTGGAGTGGCAAAACGACCCGGACAGGTACGAGGACCATGTGGAGACCCATGTGATAGCCCCGTTCCGGGTCCCGGCCACCTGGAGAGTATGGCGGGGCTTTGACTGGGGCTATTCGCGGCCCTTTTCGGTGGGATGGTACGCGGTGGACCACGACGGGAGACTGTACCGCATCCGGGAGCTGTACGGCTGCGACGGCACTCCCAACCGGGGCATCCGCTGGGAGCCCGCCAAGCTGGCGCGGGAGATCCGGCGCATAGAGGCGGAGGACACCAACCTGAGAGAGCGGCACATCCGGGGCGTGGCGGACCCTGCCATCTTTTCCAGCAGCGGCACGGAGAGCGTGGCGGCGCTGATGGAGCGGGAGGGCGTGTACTGGGACCCTGGAGACCACAACCGGACGGCGGGGCTGGCCCAGGTGCACCACCGAATGGCGTTCGACGACGAGGGGCGGCCCATGCTGTACGTATTTTCCACCTGCCGTCATTTCATCCGCACCGTCCCAGCGCTGGTCTACGACGAGACTGACGTGGAGGACGTGGACACCGACGGAGAGGATCATATCTACGATGAGCTCCGCTATGTGTGCATGGCTAATCCTATCTCGCCCAGACCGGCCCAGCGGCGGCGTGTCATGGTGTGGGACCCGCTCGACCAGGACCCGCTGCACCAGCGCATGACGGCGGCCACGAACGATTTTTACAGGAGGGTGATCTGATATGCCTGATATCGTGGGCACTCAGCCCGTGGAGGCGGTGGAGATGCGTGTAGCCCCCATCGGGCAGCAGCAGGTGAGAGAGGCGACGGACACGCTCCAGCGGTACAAGCGGGGCAAGAGCAACCTGGATGACCGGGTGATAGACGAGGAGCAGTGGTACAAGCTGCGGCACTGGGAGGCCATGCGCCGCAAGCGGGGCGGCGGGGAGCCGGAGCCCGCCTCCGCCTGGCTGTTCAACGTTTTGTCGGGCAAACACGCCGACGCGATGGACAACTACCCCTCCCCCAACGTATTCTCCCGGGAGGCCAGCGACGAGGAGGATGCCCGGATGCTCCAGGCGGTGATCCCCGTGGTGCTGGAGCGGGCGGATTTCGAGGGGACCTACTCTCTCGCCTGGTGGGACAAGCTCAAACACGGGTTTTCCATCTATTCCCCCGTGTGGGACGCGGAGGCGGACGGAGGGCTGGGAGAGGTGGCGATCCGGGAGGTAGACCCGCTCAACCTGTACTGGGAGCCGGGGGTGGAGGATATCCAGGAGAGCCCCAACGTGTTTGTGCTGTCCCTGGTGGACAAGCGGGCGCTGGTGTCGCAGTACCCCAGAGAGCTCACCGGGCGCACCCTGGGCCAGACCGTCACCCCCGCCCAGTATCTCCACGACGACGACATCGACACCACGGACAAGGCCCTGGTCATCGACTGGTATTACAAGGTCAAGGACGGGGCCGGGAGGACGGTGCTGCATTACTGCAAATATGTAGACGATATCGTCCTCTACTCCTCCCAAAATGAGGGGCGGCCCTGGTACGATCATGGACAGTATCCATTCGTTTTCGACGTGTTGTTCCCCGACAAGGGCACACCGGCGGGGTTTGGCTATGTGGCCGTCTGCCGCGATCCGCAGATGTACATCGACGCCCTGAGCGGCAATATCCTCGAAAACACCGCCCTCGCCACGAAACCGCGCTATTTCGTCCGCGACAACAGCGCGATCAAAACGGAGGACCTGCTGGACACCCGGAAGAAGATCGTGCCGGTGGAGGGCAGTCTCGACGACCTCAACCTGCGCAAGATCGATATCGACCCGGTGGACGGTAACTCCATCTCCGTCATGCAGCTCAAGATCGACGAGATGAAAGAGACCAGCGGATCCCGGGACGTGTCCAACGGATCCTCCTCTGGTGGTGTGACGGCGGCCTCTGCCATCGCGGCCCTCCAGGAGGCGGGCAACAAGACCAGCCGGGACATGATAAACCAGAGCTACCGGGCGTACCGGCAGGTCATCTACATGGTGCTGGAGCTCATGCGCCAGTTTTACACTGAGACCCGGTATTTCCGCATCACCGCCCCCAACGGGCAGGCGGAGTATGTGGCCTTCAACGCCCAGCGCATCCGGCAGCAGCAGACGGGCGTGGATATCTCCGGGCAGCCGACCTACCGGAGGCCCATCTTTGATATCAAGATCACGGCTCAAAAGCGCTCCGCCATCTCCCGGGAAGTGGAGAACCAGCGGGCCCAGGAGCTCTATGCCGCCGGATTTTTCAACCCGGAGCGGGCCCAGGAGGCGCTGATCGCCCTGGATATGATGGAATTCGAGGGCATCGACAAGGTGCGGGAGCGGGTCCAGCAGGGACAGACGCTGATGAACGTGGTGCAGCAGCTCATGGTGCAGATGGACCAGATGGCCGCCATCATACAGGGGGCCACGGGCTACCAGCCAGCGGAGGAAGCGGGCCAGACCGGACAGCAGGCACAGCGCGGGCAGGCGTCCACCAGCGGTCAGAACCTGGGGGCGCGGCAGCAGCAGGCCATGACCGCCAATGCGACGCCCCAGGCGGCCCAGATCGCCCGGCAAACAGGGAGGTGACCCCATGACGCAGGTAACGGCCCGCCGGGAGGGCGGGGACTACGCGCTGGTCATGGAGGGGCACGCCACCGGATCGCCGCAAGTGTGCGCCGGTGCGTCCTCCATCGCCTCCTCCCTCAAAAATTACCTCAGAAATGAGAAAAACGTGGTGGTACACCAGATCGTCGAGGGCTCCGGGCGGTTCGAGGCGCGGTTTTCCGGGGCGGAGGCGGCGGAGGCGGCGTGGAAAATGGCCGTCATCGGCCTGATATCCCTCTCCAAAGCCGCACCGGAGATCGTCAGGGTGGACGTAAAAATTTCTTGAGATCCTTATTATCTCCCCTTTTCTCCCTAAAATAGGATCAGCCACACGGGGCATCGTACCGCGACACGGCCACACGGGGCCTAAACCGCGAAGGAGGAGACTCTATGATCATCACAGCAACGGTACTCGACCTATTCGACGGAGAGGGCGGCGCCGCCGCTCCCGCTCCTGCGCAGGCCGCCGAAGGGGCGCAGACCACCACGGGCGGAGCCCCCGAAGCCGGGGGACAGGGCACAGCTCCTGACGCCGGGGAGCAGCAGCCGAAGAGCCCGGAGGACCTGGAGAAAGAGTTCAAGGCCCTCATCAAGGGACAGTACAAGGAGCAGTTCGGCAAGGAGTTTCAGAAGGCGTTCGACCGCCGCTATGGGAAGGAGATCCGCGCCACTCAGGAGCGCATGAAGGGCCAGCAGCCCATCATCGACCTGCTCTCCACCCGGTACGGGGTGAAGGACGGGGATATGGACGGCCTCATGAAGGCGATCCAGGGCGACAAGGGGATGTGGGAATCCGCAGCGGAAGAAGCCGGGATGCCTGTGGACCAGTACAAGGCATTCCAGGCCATGCGGGCGGAGAACCAGCGGCTCCACGAGGCGCAGCGGGAGAACATCGCCCGGCAGATCGCCCAGCGGCAGGCGGCCCAGTGGCAGGCGGACTCCGCAGGCATGACTGATATCTACCCCGGGTTCGATCTCCAGGCGGAGCTCCAGAACCCGGCCTTCAAGGCAATGCTGCGGGCAGGTGCCAGCGTGCGGAACGCCTACGAAGCCTGCCACATCGACGAGATCAAAACGAGATTGGTCCAGGAGACGGCAAAGACCACGGAGAAAAAGGTCACGGACAACATCCGGGCCAAGGGCGGCCGCCCTGCGGAAGCGGGGGGCGCTCCCGGCGTCACCGTGAAATTCTCCGTGGAGAACTCCACGAAGGAGCAGCGGGCGGAGCTGGCCCGAAGAGCAAAGGCCGGTGAGAAGATCCGTTTCTGGTGACCGGAAAGGAGACATATGCAGACCAAGGACTACATGCCCATCTGGGTCATCGACGCCGCTGTGCTGACACAGTTCGACCCCGGCGACGAGACCAAGGTGGAGCTCAACGTCAACACCACCGACGATCTGCCGGTGGAAATGAAAACCTACTATGACAAGCTGCTGATCGACATGGTGCAGCCGATGCTGGTCCACGATCAGTTCGGACAGACGCGCAACATCCCTCGAAACAGCGGTCGTAATATCGAGTTCCGCAAATTCGCTCCCCTGCCGAAGGCGCTCACTCCTCTGGTGGAGGGCGTGACCCCGGTAGGCCAGAAGCTCTCTGTGACCGCCATCACGGCCACCGTCAAGCAGTACGGCGCATATATCGCGCTGACCGACCGGCTCAACCTGGAGGCGCTCGACAAGGTGGACCTGGAGACGCAGGAGCTGCTTGCCAACCAGGCGGGCGTTACCGGAGACACCATCACCAGAGACATCCTGGCGACCGGAACCAACGTCCAGTACGGAGACGGCATGAGCAAGTACGACCGCTCCGAGCTCGTGGGCGGGGACGAGGAGAAGCCTCCCGAAGGGACCAGCTACGACCGCCTCACCGTCCGCGGCATCAAAATGGCCGTACGCGCCCTCGCGAACCAGAACGCCCAGAAGATCAACGGGTACTATGTGGGCATCATCCACCCCGATATCGCCTTCGACCTCACGGAGGACCCCAGATGGAGGCATCCCCATGAGTATAAGGATACTCAGAACCTCTACAATGGGGAGATCGGTGAGCTCGATGGGGTGCGCTTCGTCGAGACCACCGAGGCAAAGAAGATCGTGGCCCCTGACCTCGCTTCTGACAGCCGGACTTTGAGCGTATCCGAACAGGTATCCTCGAATACGACCGTAGGTTTCGACGGCGGCACGGTGGAGGCCAACGCCCTGGTAGACCGGGAAGTCCTCATCGGCGGCGAGCTGCGCAAGGTGGTGTCCAACACGACCACTCAGATGGTCCTCGACGAGGCTATCACTGCTAATGCCGACGCCGTGATCTATCCCGGCGAGGCGGGCAGCGAGGGACGCGATGTGTACGCCACGCTGATCATCGGCGCGAACGCCTACGGCGTGACCTCTATCGATGGGGGCGGACTGGAGTTCATCGCCAAGCAGAGAGGCTCTGGCGGCACCGCAGATCCCCTGAACCAGCGCTCTACGATGGGCTGGAAGATGCTGAAGACGGCTGTGATCCTGGTGGACCAGTACATGGTACGCATCGAGACCACTTCCACCTTCAACGACCACATCCCCAACTAAGGAGGCGGGAACGATGGCAACGAAAGCGACTGGAGCGGACGCTCCCCAGAAGACGGACTTCAAACAGCGCGTCCCCGTCAAACTCCGTGCGAGCTTCGATGATGACGACGGCATGGAGTTCGTGAGCGTGAACGGATATCCCGTCAACATCAAGAAGGGGTACAGCGTTCAGATCCCCCTCTCTCACAAGCGTGTGCTCGAACGGAGGGAGCGGGCCAGAGAAGAGGCTATGCGCCGCAGAGACGCGATGACGATGATCGACCTCACTGACAAACATCAGCAGATTCCGTATTAACGACGGCGCGGGAGGCCGGGGGCTTACCCCGTCCTCCCGATTTTTTTAGGAGGCCATATGAGGACCATACATATAACGGTATTCCCTGAGACGCTGATATGCGACTCCAACATCGCTGGCGTCCAGGGCGAGGGGAACGCCACAGAGCTGGTGCTCCACTTCTCCGAAGAGTGGGACGGCCTGACGAAGACCCTGACCTTCTGGGACGCCAACATGGAGAGCGCGGTGGACCGGACGCTCACGGCCAACCTGCTGGAGGACCTGGCGAACGATACGCGGACCTACCGCGTCCCCATCCCCGCCGAGCCCATGGCGGAATACGGGGAGATGACCTTCACCATCGACGGCTACACCGACGGCGTCCGCACCCGGACGGTGGGCAGCCGGCTCAAAGTTTTGGAGTCCCCCATCGCATCGGACACGGTGAACGAGGGCATCACGCCGTCCCAGGCGGAACAGCTCCAGCAGGAGATCGACACGCTGCTGGACGATATCTCCGCCCAGGCCAACAAGGCCCAGACCGCCGCAGGGAGCGCGGAGGAGGACGCGATGTCCGCCGCAGGGAGCGCGGCGGCAGCTGCCTCCAGCGCCCAGGCGGCAGCCCTGTCCGCCCAGGACGCCGCCGCCTCCAAGCAGGACGCGGAGGAGGCCGCCGACGCCGCAGGCGACGCCCAGACGGCCGCAGAGCAGGCGGCAGCAGCGGCAGCTGTATCCGCGAACGCCGCTTCCACGTCGGCGAACTCCATCAAAAACATGACCGTGAGCGCGGAGACGCTCCCCGCCGGGTCGGACGCCATCGTCACCAAGACGGAGCAGGACGGCGTGGTGCATCTGGCCTACGGTATCCCGACCGGAGAAAAGGGCGCCGACGGCGCTCCTGGGAAGGATGGTGCGCCGGGCAAAGACGGAGCGCCCGGAAAGGACGGAGCCCCCGGGAAAGATGGGGTCGCGATCCCGATCGAGGGATACTATGCGCTGTATGTGGACGAGGAGACCGGCCACCTGAAGCTGGTCTACAACGGGGACGACCCTCCTCCTCTCTCCATCAACGAAGAGGGGCATCTCATCTACACGCTCACCGACGACCAGCAGCTCGATCTGGGCGGCGTGAAGGGAGAAAAAGGCGACCCTGGCTCCCAAGGGCCCAAAGGCGACACTGGCGACACAGGGCCCCAGGGCGAGGCCGGACCCCAGGGGCCTGCCGGAGAGATAGGCCCGCAAGGCCCACAGGGCCCCAAGGGCGACAAGGGAGATACCGGGGAGACAGGCCCCCAAGGCCCCGCCGGGCTGGGAGTGCCCACGCCCACGGCGGAGGACGCCGGTAAGGTGCCCACCGTCAACGGAGAAGGGACCGGCTACGAACTCCTGCCGCCCAGCGGGGGAGGCGACGAATGGAGGCTCATCCAGCAGATCGATGTGGAAGAGATAACGGGTAGCGTCGAGATCAGTCAGGATTCTGATGGCTCCCCCTTTTCACTCCGCCGTTTGTTCGTCTACTGCGTGCTCAAGCCAGCAGACGGGAATGGGGGAGGCTATTTTCGCATGAGCCTGAATCCTGTTGGCCTCGGAATGCCGAACTATATCAATCTGGGTAGGTTGGCGAGCGAAGCCGACTTGGCAAGAGCCACTGTGGCAGTGATCGACACTGTGGCCGGTAAACTGCTCCCCACTATGGGCGGGCAATCCTATAACGGGAATTCTGTCAACGCTGTTATGATCGTGTCAGACGACTACAACACCGGAACGGTGGTATTCGATGCGCTGGACAATAATGGCCCTGGGCTCAAATTGCCGGACAGCCCTTGTACATCTATCAGACTGTCCGGCAATGGGCAGTTGGGGATAGGTTCGCAGATCACTATCTGGGGGGTGGACGCATGAGAGTTTGGGACAATGGTACCTACCGTGACATGACGCCAGAGGAGGAAGAGGCATGGCGGGCCGCGCAGGAGCAGACTCCGCCACCACCGCCCACCGCAGAGGAGCGCCTGGACGCCCTGGAGGCGGCGATCAAGGAGGGATTACAGCTATGAGCGATATCTACGAGGCGCTGACCAGCGCCATCTATCTGGCCCGGCGGGGCCTTGACGGCCTCACCGACGACGAAGAGCGCATCCGGGCCAGCGGCCTGTATGCGGACTGGACGCTGGGCAGCTATCAGGTGGGCGACATCCGCAACGCCCAAAACCAGACCTGGGAGTGCTTCCAGGCCCACGACACCACCACCTACCCGGACATCCAGCCGGGCGAGAGCGCCTGGTACACGTTCTGGCGGCCGCTGCACGGCAAGAGCCCTGGGACCGCCCGGCCCTGGGTGGCTACCCAGGGGGCCCATGACATGTACAAGGCCGGGGAGTATATGGTGTACACCGACGGCGTGACGTACCGGTGCCTCTCTGACACCGTGTACACGCCCGAGGAGTACGCCCAGGCGTGGGAGGTGGCAGAGTAATGCCTACACTAGAGCTTGACTTGGGCAAAGTGGTCATCACCCCCTATGAGGCAGCGCAAAACGCCGGATATACGGGGACGGAAGAGGAGTTCGACCAAGCGCTCAAGAGCCTGGACGATTCGCCTTTCCTCCCCCTGGCGGGCGGAACGATGACGGGGGATATCGATATGGGGGCCAACACAGTGAAAGGTCTTGAGGCCCCGACGAATAACGATGACGGCACGAACAAAGGTTATGTGGACGATCGACTGGACGCACTGCAAGAACAGATCGGCACAGCCTCCGCCGCTATCGCCTCCGCCATAGAAGAGCGCGGCGTGAATGTGCCAAGCAACACGCCGCTGTCTGGATATCCGGCGTATATCAGCGAAATAAACGGGACGCTGACTGGATGGAGCACGCTTCCAGCCAGATCAGAGAATACGATCACGGTATCCAACGTACCGGAAAGCGCCACCCACATATTGTTGGCACAGATCTTGTCCTCTGGAGAGCCATCCGACGGCGTGGAGTGCGTACCTCTCAACAAGCTCACAGGGCAAGATGCAACTTATGTGGATGCTGTCACCGGTTCGTCCGTGTATCTGCACTACGACTCTTCCAACAGCTCCGTGTCCCTCTCTACTTCTGGGGCGGACATTTCCGCCACGCATTACAAATTCATCGTACTGTGAGGTGAACGGAATGACGATCCCCGAGTGTATCGCCGCAGTTGACGCGGTGAAGGCGAATCCGTTCTCGGAGGACCAGAAGGCGGACTGGCTGCTGGGGCTGGACCTGCGGCTGCTGGACAGTTTCTACAGCGGCTTCTGCGAGACGCCGCCGGACGGACCAAACTCCTGGCCGGAGGACCGGAACAAGCCCCTTCGGGCCTCCGGCCCCTGGGAGGAGCTGTATACCCACTACCTGGGGGCGATGGTGGACTACCACCTACAGGAGCTCGACACCTACAACTACGGCATGAGCCTGTACAACGAGCTCATCACCAACTACCAACGGAGCTACCAGCAGACGCACCAGAAGAAGGACCCGGGCGGCTGGAAGCATATCTGGAGCTGAAAGGAGGCGGCGGGATGGCAGACCTGGACCTGCCCTATCTGGCCCCGCAGACAGGCAAACAGCAGCGGCAGCTCGTGCAGTTCGGCGGCGTGGACTACGGGGACCAGCCCGCCGCCGGAGCGCTCTCTGACGCGCGGAACCTGTCCACACGGCTGTGGCCCTCCCTCACCCAGCGGGAGGAGCGGGGAGACGAGACCCCCGCCCCGGAGGAGGGCGGGGCCTTCTCCAGCATGAGCGCCGCCTTCGCCTGGGCAGGGAAGCTGGTGTGGGTGGACGGGACCACCCTCTACTACGACGGAGAGAACATGGGCACGGTGGAGGCGGGAGAGAAGCGCTTCGCCGTGGTCAATACGAAGCTGTGCATCTGGCCGGACAAGAAGTACATCGACCTGGAGAAGGGGCAGATGTTCGACCTGGGGGCCAGCTACCAGAACGCGGCAGGGACCACCGTGACCCGGGCGGAGGATACGATGACCTTCGAGGAGTTCCACAAGGTGGGGACGGCCCAGCAGAGCTTCCAGAATTTCGACTCCTTTTCTACGGACGAGTTCACCAGGAACTGGCTCAAAGTCTACTCTTCCATCACCTGGGCGGGAGATGGGAGCTATGAGACCACCGGCGAGGCGGTCGAGAAGATCACCAACGCCGCCTCGGTGAACGAGCTTGCGGGCAAGTTCGCCCTCTTCATGGACAACGACGATACAGGGACCGCCAACTTGGAGATCCAGTCGGAGGAGGTGTACAGCGACAATCCAAACACCGACCCCACCTGGGAGGCCCTGACCACCGACCCGGATGGGTACTACGCCAAATTCACCGGCGGGGCCACAGCGGACGAGGAGTACAACGACCCCGGCTTCATCACCACGATCTCTTTCCCGGTGGATATCATCGACGGCAAGCTGGGGAACGAGCCTCTGAGCACCACGGACCTGAAAGCGGGAGACGTGGTGAAACTGAGCGGGAACGTGGAGCGGGAGGGCGTGAAGATCGAGAGCGTGTCGGACTACTCCATCACCTTCACGGGGGAGGACTTCGGCTCCGGATCCTGGTCCGACGTGAAGATCGAGCGGGTGGTCCCCGACCTGGACTTCATCTGCGAGAGCGAGAACCGGCTGTGGGGCGTGGACGCGGAGGGGACCATCCACGCCTCCGCCCTGGGCGATCCCACCAACTTCAACGACTTCTCCGGCGTATCCACCGACTCCTATTCGGTGGCGGTGGGCACGGACGGGGACTTCACCGGTTGCGTGGCTTATTCAGGCAGTGTGCTCTTCTTCAAGGAGAACGTGCTCCACAAGGTCATCGGATCCTACCCGGCGGAGTACGCGATCTACACCTACTCGATCCCCGGCATCCAGGCCGGATGCGAGAAGAGCGCGGTGGTCATCAACGAAGTGCTCTACTACAAGGGGCGCAACGGGGTGTACGCCTACACCGGCGGGACGCCGGTGAACATCGGCCGCGCCTTCGGCACCCGCCGGTTCGAGGAGGCCGTGGGCGGCACGGACGGGGCCAGATACTACCTCTCCATGAAGGAGGAGGGAGGCGGCTGGGGCCTGTGGGTCTACGATCCGTCCACAGGGCTGTGGATACAGGAGGACGAGACCCAGGTGACGGACTTCATCGAGTTCCCGGACCGGCTGGAGTTCTTGAGCGGCAACAAGGTGTACGGCGTATCCGGCAGCGGGGAGGGGCGTTTCCCCTGGGCGGCCCAGTTCGCCCCCTTCTACGACGGGACCCAGAACAGGAAGCGGCACAATAAACTGCTGGTCCGGCTTGACTTGTCCGCCGGTGCCTGGGCCCAGATCGAGGTCCGGCGGGACAGCGGCCTGTGGACGAAGGTATGGAAGCAGACGGGGCGGCGGCGGGGCTCCTATCTGGTGCCCGTACTGCCCCTGCGCTGCGACAGCTTCGAGGTGAGGGTGAGCGGAGAGGGCGGCTGCATCCTCCGGGGGCTGACATGGCAATACGCCGTAGGAAGCGAGGTATAGCACATGAAGATATATTCCAGGACCGTGCCGCCCATCGACCCGGCGGACCCGGTGGGCTCCCTGCGGCGGATGGAGGACTTCCTCGTCTGGTTCCAGGAGCAGACGGATAACCAGCTCGCCACGCTCCGCAAGGCGGCGGGCCTCCCTACCGGGAGCGGTGCGGAGCAGGCGGCGATGAAGTCGGCGCGGATAACCGCGTCGGAGAGAAAGGTGGTGGAGTGAGATGGCCTATACGAAATACACCGGCGGCAACAAAAAGCTGGACGACCTGCTCAAACAGCAGAGCGACCGGTACAACTCCGCCCGGGAGCAGGGCGACGTAGAGGGGATGCGGGAGGCCAACGACCGGGCCAACCAGATCCGGAACGAGTACGGCTATGCCGCGGAATCCGCCGAGAACGATATCAACTACGTCAAGGGGATCACCGGCTATAACGGCGGCAGCCGGGGAAGCGGCTCTTCCTCCTCTTCCGGCAGCCGCAGGCAGAGCTATTCCTATAAGGACGCCCCCACCTATACCAGCAAATATCAGGGTATGATAGACGATCTGCTGGGCCAGTATATGGACCGGCCGGCCTTCTCCTACGACGCGGAGAGCGACCCCACTTATCTGGCCCTGCGGGACCAGTACACCACCATGGGCCAGAACGCCATGCAGGACACCCTGGGCCAGATATCCGCCCGGACGGGGGGGCTTGCCTCCTCCTACGCGGGGAGCGCGGCCCAGCAGATGTACAACAGCTACATGAACGAGCTGTCCGGGTTCCTCCCGGAGCTGGAGCAGCTGGCCTATGAGCGGTGGCAGGACCAGGGCAACGACCTGCTGTCCCAGATCGACCTGCTCACCGCCCTGGAACAGGGGGACTATGGCAAATATCAGGACCTCTTGAACCAGTACAACGCGGACCGGGCCTTTGACTACGGCCTGTACTCCGACGAGTGGAACAGGAATTATCAGACGGGGCGGGATGCGATCGCAGACCAGCGCTACGACCAGGAGTGGGCCTATGGCGTCATGCAGGACCAGCAAAACCGGCAGGACCAGTTGGACATGAACCGTGCGGAGCTACTGGCCGCTACGGGGGATTTCTCCGGCTACGCGGATATCTTCGGTTTGTCCGAGGCGGAGACACAGCGGCTGGTGGACCAGTACGCCCGGCAGCAGGGGCTCACCGAGGCGCAGGCGGCCCGGGACCTGGCGGACTGGATGGCCCAGTATGGGGATCTCTCCGGCCTCAGGGGGTTGGGAGTGGACACCAGCTATATGGACCAGATGCAGGCGGCGGATTTGGCGAGCCTGTATGGCGGCGGGAGTTCTTCTGGTTCGAGTGAACCGCGCAAGCCGAATCTGACCTACAACCAGATGCTCGAAGCGATAGAGGACGGGAATATCACTCCAGAAGTGGAATACGCCTATCAATACTATTTGGGTGAGCCATACGGAAGTGAAGAGAGCGGAGACCCCGGACAGATCGGGGGACGCGACGATATAGATTATGGCGCTGGCCTGGAGGTCGATATGAACTCTGTTATTGACCTTGGATACGGTCCTTTGTCGGCAGAAGATCTTGATAGGCTCGTGCAGACCGGGCAGGTAGAGGAGTATCAGGACGGGAATTATATCAGGTTCAGGAGGACAGGCATCGGGTCTTTGGGAGGCAGGTAAAATGGCAAGCAGCTTCACCGAAAAATACTTGGAACGGCGAAAAAAGAATGTCGTGCAGACGGGGAGCCAAGCGACCCAGAAGTCGCCCGTATCCACCTCCAGGGCGTCCACATCGAGGGGGCAGTCCGATGGCGGTAGTTTCTCCTCGAATTATCTGCAACTGCGAAGCGCCAGAAAGCCGGTCGCCCAAGTAGGCAGAACGGCTGCATCTGAGGGCCTGCGCTCCGGCTCCCTCCCTATCTCCCGCAAGGTGGCGGAACGCGCGCCCAGTTTGCAGCCCAGGACCGAGAGGCAGGCGTCCCTTCTGGACGCCGCCCGGGAAAAGACGGGGAGCGACTTCCTGATCACCAACCCCACCGACCCCATGATCCCCCTGGAGGACCGGATCGACCGCTGGGAGAACGAATACGAGCGGGCGAGCCGCCGGGTGGACGCGCTGCGGTCTGGTCCGGTGACGGCACGGCGGGACCAGAGCGCCATGCGGGAGGCCGTGGACGCGCGGGACCAGGCCCTGGATATCCTGGAGAGCTTGTACTCCAGGCAGGAAGGGAGAGACCGGATAAACGCAGCCTCTGACCTGGAGAGCGTGTCCGGCCTGGAGGACTTCCAGGAGACCGCGAGGGCCGGGCGGGAGGCGGAGCTCGGCTTCTCTCTCTCCGACCTCCTCCCCGGGAGCGACCGGGGGCGGGTGAGAGAGGCGGCTGAGTACCTTACCGACCCGCAGGCCAGGGCATCCAGACAGATGAGCGCCAGCATCGGCGGAGCCACCGACTTTGAGGGCATCAACCTTGATCTGATGACCCCGGAAGAGCAGGATATATTCTTCTACTACGTTGGGAAAGAAGATCATGAACACGCGGCCGACTATCTGGATCATCTGGAGCGCACTCTGAACGCCAGACGGCAGCAGCAGTTCAGCGAGACGGCCAGGCGGGTATCAGAAGAAAATCCGGCGGTCGGAACAGTGGCAAATCTCATGTCCAACTATGCCTCTCCCGCCGCATTCTTTGCAAATCTTGGGCAGACAGCAAAAAACATCATCACCGGCGAAAACGTGCCCACAGACTACAACTCCCCCTGGTTCACGGCAGCCCACCTCTCCAGCGACACCCGGGAGGGCGTGAGCGAGGCGGCATCCGACCTTCCCGTAGTGGGAGATATCGAGATCTTTGGGGAAAACCTCGGCAGCCAGATCGCAAACGCCGGGCTCTCCATTGGGCAGAACCTGAGCTATCTCCCCTTCGGTCCCGCCGGGGCGCTGGCCTATATGGGGGCCAGCGCCGCCGGGCAGACCACCACCGAGGCGCTGGAGCGGGGCGCGTCCTCCGGGCAGGCCCTGGCGCTGGGCGCGCTTTCCGGCGCGGTGGAGGTGGCCACGGAGAAGATCGGTATCGACCGGCTCTTCAGCATCGCCCGGCGGGAGGGTGCGAGTGGCATCCGCCGGGCCCTTCTGGACGTGGGTATCCAGGCGGATACGGAGGGCGCGGAAGAGGCGGTCTCCGAGGTGGCGAACACCATCCTGGACGCGGTGGTCATGGCGGACAACTCCAACTTCGCCCTCACTGTGACCGCCTATGAGGCCCAGGGATACAGCGAGGAGCGGGCCAAGCGGCAGGCGTTCATGGACACGCTGCAACAGGTGGGGGCGGCGGCATTCGGCGGGGCGCTCTCCGGCGGCATCATGGGCGGCGGCGCGTCCATCCTCTCCGGCAGAGGCTCCAGAGGCCGCACCACGGCCCAGAGCACGGAGACGCCCGCGCAGGCCACTCCGGCGGAGACGGACGCCGTGTCCGCCGAGCTGGAGGCCCTGGCGCGGGAGAAGGTGGAGAGCGAGCTTCCGCCGGTGCGGGAGCCGCAGCCTGTCGTGCAGCGGACGGTGCAGCGCGAAGAGCCCTCCCGCGTCACTGAAGCAAGGGATGAGCTGGACCAGGATACAGCCGAAAAGGTGGACACCGTGGCAAAGGCGCTTGGACTAAAGGTCCATTTCGTAGACCGCGTACAGGGCGGCACGGTGAACGCGCAGATCTCTGGTAATGAGGTGCAGATCGAGCGGGGGAATCCCAATCCGGTCATGTTCCTCTTGGGGCATGAGTGGACGCACCGGCTCCAGGAAGCGGCCCCATCCGAATATCAGGACTTCCGAAATTTCGTATCAGGAGAGGCGGATGTGCAGGCGGAGGCGTCTGCCCTGATCGAGCAGGCCCGCATCGATGGATACGACCTTGACATGGACGCGGCGATGGATGAGGCCGTGGCGAACTATGCGGGACGGATGATAAACGAGGACGCCGTACTGGACGATTTCATCGAGCGGCACAGGCAGGACCGCACGCTCCTGCAAAAGATCCGGGATGCGATCCGCTCCATCATCGACAAGTTGACGGGGGCGGAAAAACGCCGCGCGCAAACTGCGGAGGGGAAACTGACTGCGGCTTTTGAAACTGCGGCGCGGCAGAGCGTCGCTTCTCAGCAGACTGCCCCTCAAGCATCGAGGAAGGGCAGCGAGAACGCCCGTGAAGTCGCCGCCCTCCGCAGTGAGAATAGGCGTTTGAGGGAGAGCGTGGAGAGATGGAGGGCCGAAACAAGAAGGAGCCGCCCCGGAGAGGTCCGCAAAAGAGATGTCTCCCGCGCGGCGTCCGACCTGGTGAAAGAGTATGGAGCGACCGTGGACCGGGATGAGATAGCGGACGATCTCCTCTCTCTCTATAACTATATCGGGACAGGCACGGAGGGGAACAGCGACCTCACCTGGGCAGAGACGAGCCAAAGAGCGAGGAGCATCGCCGAGAAGATCGCCGACAGTGCAGTCGCTGTTGACGAGGATATGTATCAGGACTACAAAGAGCTCCGAGACTTTTTGAGGAACACCGATATCAGGGTCTCTGCCTCAGATCAGGCGAATATCCAGGACTTCTCTGCGGCAAGAAGAAGAAATACGAGCAGGGTCCGCGTCTCCAGCGGACATACGAACATCGGCCAAGTGTATCAGGACCTTTCTTCCAGATGGCCAGAATGGTTCGATGACGCTGTGATACAGCCTGAAGACCAGATGGCAAGGATCTTCGAGGTATCGGAGGCCATTTATTCCAGGAGAGAGTATAACCCCTTCGAAAACGACCTGGACCGGGCGGTCGATCACATCTCCAATGAGATCATAGACAGATTCTTCGATCTCCCGCAGCTCCGCACCTTTGCGGACAGAGAGGCGGCCAGGCTAGAACGCACAAAGGCGGAAGGCCGCAGGCGGCTCGAAAAAGAGCGGGCTGCCAGGAAGGAGGACGTAAGGAGAGAGCGCGAAGCGGGCCGAAAAAAGGCGGATGAGGCTCTGCTCGCCGGTATGATGAGCCAGGGGCGCAGAGACGCCGCACAGATCCGCCGGGCGAAAGAGGCGCTTAGCCGGGAAAAAGAGCGGAACCGGCAACAGCTCGATCGCCTGAGAAGCAGGCACATGGCCCAAGACGCGGCGAAGAGAGACCGGACATACCGCGCGAACATACGCCGCAGGATCGAGCGGCACGCATCCAGCCTCTCTACGAAACTGCTCCGCCCAACGGATACGAGCAACATACCAGACAGCCTTCGGACGGCAGTCTCGTCCCTGCTGGACGCCATTAACCTGGAGAGCGCATATACCGTTGACCCCGAGACCGGGAAGCGCATAAAAGGAGGCGATGGAGCGCCCACGAAGAGGACGCAGGCGTTCCAGAAGCTCCGGGAGCAATATGCAAAGATCGCGAAGAGCGATGACTCGGGCATCGTGATCGACCCGGACCTGTTGGGGAGCGCGGCGGACGGCATAGACGGCGCCTTCGATAAAGTGATCTCGTATCGGGACATCCGGCTTTCGGACATGACGGCGGAGCAGCTCGACACAGTTTGGAAAGTCATCCGCTCTGTAGAGCACTCGATCCAAAACGCAGGGAAGATCCTTACCGGGAGGAAGTATGACAGGTCCAGGGACTGGGCTGAAGCGCTTCAGAGGGATTCCTCCTCCAGGAGGCAGCGGGTGCCTCTCACGAAGAGTCAGGTGAGCATCGACCTGGAAACTCCGTATACGTTCTTTTCTCAGCTCGGTCCCTCCGGCATGGATATCTTCCGTATGCTGCGGGATGCACAGGACCAGCAGGAGATCATGGTCCATCAGGCGGACGAGGCCGTATCGAAGATCGTAGACACGAAGACAGCACAAGCCCTCCGAAAAGAGCGCCACACCTTTGAGACGGCGGCCGGTGACGAGTTGACGCTGACCACGGCTCAGATCATGAGTCTCTATGAGCTCTCCAAGCGTCCACAGGCGCAGGAGCATTTGTACAGCGGCGGCATCGTGCAACCCCCTATCGAGAGAAACGGCACACAGCCCCGCATCGACCGCGGGTCCTACGTCATCAAACTGACCCGGGAAGATGTGTCCGACATCGTGGATACGCTGGATGACAGCCAGAAGAAAATCGCGGATGGATTACAGGGGCTTATGAGCGGCATGCTCTCGGAATGGGGCAACCAGGCCAGTATGCACGTTTATGGGTATCGAAAATTCACGGAGGAGAACTATTGGCCCATCAGCGTGGCCCGCGAGGGCATATATTCCACGGTCGAGAACGGCGGGTGGAACGAGCGCTCTATCAAAAATATCGGCATGGCGAAAAGCACGGTCCCGGACGCGAAGAACCCGCTGAACATAGGAGATGCGTTCCTTACTTTTGCGCAGCACCTCGGGGACATGGCGGATTATGCCGCGTTCCTGGCCCCGATGGAGGACGCCACGCGCCTTTTCAATTTCCGATTCCGGGACGCGAACGGGACCCTCACGGGGAACTCTATCAAAAATACCCTGACAAAGGTGGGCGGTCCCAAAGCACAGGCGTATTGGACCCGCCTCATGAACGACATCCAGAATGGGACGGCGGCCCGCGTTGACAGCGAACTGTCACAGGCGGTAGACCGGGCCGTCGGCAACGTAAAAGCGGCGGCGGTCGGGGCCAATCTCCGCGTCATCTTGCAGCAGCCCACAGCCTATTTCCGCGCCTCCCTGGTCCTCGATGCAGACAGCATGACAAAGGGGCTCACGGGCGGGGCAACGAAGGGGAACGGCTGGCAGAAGGCCCTGAAATACGCGCCGATCGCCCAAAGAAAGGCGGACGGCGGCTTTGACATCAGCAACCCGGCAAGGCTGGACGAGCTCCTCTTTGGGCGGTCCGGCAAAATAAATGCGCTCAACGACTTCTCCTTAAAGCCCGCCGCCCTGGCAGACGAAGTGACGTGGGGAAAGCTGTGGAACGCATGTGAATGGCAGGTGAAAAAAAGAGGCGGCCTGAAGCTGGGCACGGATGAATTTTATGAGTCCGTGTCAAGGCTGTTCACTGACGTCATAGACCAGACCCAGGTGGTGGACGGCGTGCTCCAGAGGAGCCAGGCGATGCGTTCGGAAAACGCTGTGGTCCGGCAGGCCACCTCCTTCATGGGAGAACCGACCATGACGTACAACATCCTGCTCCGGGCATACGATCAAGTTCGATACTCCAATGATGCCGCCGCAAGGAAAAAGGCGTTGAGAAGATTCGCGAGGGCTGGCGCATCCGTCGTGCTGACTTCTACCATGAACGCGATCGCACAGAGCTTGGCGGACGGGCTCCGGGACGACGATCCGGAAAAGAAATATCTGGACCGCGTCGCCGCGGCCTTTACGGGCGTCCAAGGCGACGAAGAGACCGCGTGGGAGAGGGCCACGAACATCGTGCTGGGAGGCAATTTAGCCAACAACCTGAACGTCTTGGGTATGATCCCGTATGGGAATGATGTGCTCTCTATCCTACAGGGGTACACCGTGGAGCGTATGGACGCCTCCGCCATCGCCGACCTGATCGACTCCATGCAGCAGTTTTCAAAAAACATCGGAGGGAATGGGCCTAAGACGAGAAAGGCGGCCCTCAAAGAGCTGACTACTGCGGCGACGAAGGTGTTTGGCATCTCTATCATGAACGTAGTCCGAGACGCGGCCGGTATCGTGCGGTCGATCGCCATCGAAACGGAGAATATTGGGCTCCAATATGAGATCGAGAAGTCCATATACAACATCACCAGCGAAAGCAATATGGGGCGCTTCCTGGATATCGCGTTCAGAGCGCTCCAGCAACAGGACTATGAGGCGTATGAGACGATCACCTCTGATATGATGGACTCTCTCATCGTGGACGGGAAGAAGATGAGCGGAGAGACCATAGAGCGCGGCATGCGCTCCAGGCTGACGGCGGCGCAAAAGGAGGACCCCGAGCTCACCTTCCCTCAACATGCTATGGACCTGATAGGCGCGACGAGGGAGTACGGATCCGAAGCAGAAGAAGAGGGGCCGGACCCGATAGATACCCTGAACGCGGAGCAGTACAAGAGTTTCTCCCAAAAGAGGGGGAGAGAGTATCGAAGCATCGAAAATGCGCTGGACAGGAGCCGCGCTTTCCGCACCGGCGGATTCAGCAGTAAAGAAAAGGACGCTGCGCTCAGCGCCGCAAGCGACCTCGCCATGGAGATGGCCCTGGAATCTGTTCTGTCCGGAAGGTATCAAACGGATAAAGAGTGGATGCAGTGGGCCAAGAGCGGATATGAATACGGCGTTTCGCCGGATGAAGCGATCCTGTTCCGAACGATCTACAACAATACAAACGGGGAGAAAGAAGACCCATCCGACCCGGAGAGCAGCACGATCCCGGGGAGCAAGAAGGAGAATGTGCTCGAACGTGTGGATGAGCTCATGCCGCAGCTCACAGGAGATGAACTTGACTATCTGGAGTCCTTTTTCTGGAAGATCTGAGAAAAGACCGCCTCCGGGCGGTCTTTTTTTGTGGACATTTCTTAATATCTCCTCCCGCCTCCCTATAATGGCGAAAGAAAGGAGTGAGAACACAATGTTCCTGATCGAAAATCTGTGGCACATCTTTGAGGTAGCCAAGGAGGAGCGCACCGACGATGACAGCTACTCCCCCGACATGGGGACCGCGGACAGCCTGTTCGTCAACGCGGTGGAGGGCTTCTCCCACTACAAGTGTCTGGACAAGCTGGACCTGGACGCGCTGCGGGCGGCATGGCTGGCGGAGGACCAGGTCGATGCCGGACGGGAGTACAACGCCATCATGAGCAACGAGAGCGGCTGCTACGCGGAGCTGGCGGAGGCGTTCCGGGAAGGGGACCGGGAGGCTTTCGAGCGCATCAAGGCCGATTGGATGGCGGCCCACGGTGAGTAGGCACCAGGCGCTCATCCCCCTGGGGACCATCGAGCGCATCCGACTCTACATCAACCGCGGGCGGCTCTCCCTCTCTGAGATCGTGGAGAGGGAGAGCCCCGACTTCGCGATCACCGGCAACTTCTACGGGCCGGACTGGCGGCCCGTCTGCCCCATCAAGGTGGACGGTGAAGTCCTGGAGAGCGACCGGAAGTGGGCCTATGTGGGGCTCTGCTGGGACCGTGGGCCGGACGTATCCTTCGATATCATCCCGTCGGGCGGGGACTCGCCCCACCGCTCCTATATCGCGAACTGCTGCGGCATCTACCACGGTCAGGACCAGAAGATGGTCTACGGCGCGGACGCGGGCGGCCGCCGGGGGCGGACCGCCTGGGGGATGCGGGAGGACGCGCTGGCCCTGCTGGCGTTCCCCGACGGGGGAGACGGCATGACGCCGGAGGAGGCCCGGGACTATGCCAAAGCCCAGGGGTGGAGCGACTTCATCCTAGGGGACGGGGGCCGCAAGGTCAACTACTACGACCGCGCCTCCGGCACTCTCATCCAGGGGAAGGACCCGTCGCAGAACCTTATCCTCATCTATCTCAAAAAGAAGGAGGGGACACCTGTGGACAAGTTCACAGTGTGCCTGGACCCGGGCCACGGGCCGGAGACCGTCAACGCCTCCCCGGACGGCACCTACCGGGAGAGCGAGTTCGCCTGGGATATGTATGGGCGCATCTCCGCCCTGCTGGAGGAGCGGGGCATCAACACCGTCTGCACCCGGACGGAGGACACGAAGCCCTCCCTGACGGAGCGGTGCGCAGTCTCCAACAGCGCCGGAGCGGACTGCTTCGTCAGCATCCACACCAACGCCGAGGGGGTCACCGGCTGGGGCACAGCGAAGGGTCTGGAGGTGTATACCAGCTCCGGCCCCGACTCCGCCAAGAGGAACGTGCTGGCGAGAGACATCCTCGACCGGCTGGAAGCGGAGGGCGTGACGCTGCGGAACGGGCCGCTGAAGTACAGCATGGAGCTGACGGTCCTGGTCAAGACCAACGCCCCCGCCGTGCTGATCGAGTACGGCTTCCACACCACCCAGTCGGATGTGACCCTGCTGAAGGACGCCTCCTACCGGGACAAGCTGGCCTGGGCCACCGCCGACGGAATCTGCGACTTCCTGGGGGTAGAATGGCCGGAGGCGGACGAGCCGGACGAGTGGGCCTCTGAGGCGTGGGAGGCGGCGAAAAAGGCCGGCATCATGGACGGGACCCGGCCCCACGACCCCCTGACCCGGCAGGAGGCGGCGGTCATCCTGTACCGGCGGGCATCATCTGATAGGAGGTATTTATGGAACAGTATATGAATTTTGGCCTTGCCATTGAGGCGGCAAAGGAAGGAAAGCGTATTGCCCGCGAAGGATGGAATGGGAAGGGTCAGTATGTGGAGTTGGCAACCTGCATCAGCTACAAAAACGCGAATGGCGAAATCGTCAACGCTGAACATGCTGCTATTGGTAATCAGGCCCTGGCTTTTGTCGGCACATCCGGCGTCCAGCTGGGCTGGTTAGCGTCCCAGGCTGACATGCTGGCCGGGGATTGGTGTATCGTGGAGTAGGAGGCATTTATGGACATTTCTTCTCTCGGCATCACCGGCGTGGCGGCCATCACTATCATCTGCTTCCTGGTGGGGCAGGTAGTGAAGGCCACCGGCCTGGACAACAAGTGGATCCCCATCATCTGCGGCGTTTGCGGCGCGGCCCTGGGCATCGTGGGCATGTACATCATGCCGGACTTCCCGTCGACCGATTACCTCACCTCCGCCGCCGTAGGCATCGTATCCGGCCTTGCGGCCACTGGCGCAAATCAGATCTATAAGCAGCTCACGAAGGAGGGCTGACGCCCATGGAATGGACCGTGGTGGGGGTCATCATCGCTCTTGTGGGTCTTGGCGCTTCGGTCATCAAGCCTGTCGTGACCCTCACCCGCTCCATCACAGAGCTCACGGTAGTGGTGGAGCGGCTGGAGGGAGAACTCTCCGAGCAGGCGAAGCACAGCCGTGAGAGCCACAAGCGGCTGTGGGCAAAAAACGAAGAGCAGGACAGCCGTCTGGAGGACCACGAGCGGCGCATCGGCTCCCTTGAACATTCCCGAAAAGTATGATATGCTCCTCTCAAAAAGGAGGACGAGACCATGGATGAGAACAAGAAACTGGAGGATCTCTCCGCATTCGTCAAGGGCGGGATCGAGCTCGTGAAGCCCTGGAAATGGGCGCTCATCATCACGAACGTCTGCTGGGCGATCGTCCTGGGCCTGTTCATCTGGCTGGCCTACATGAGCCCGGACACGAGCTATCAGTACCAGGACTTCGACGGGCACATCCAGACCCAGGCGGACGGTCAGTACGACCCCTCTATGGGCCCGGGAGGTGACGGCTGATGCCCTATCAGGTGCAGGTGCACAGACGGGGAGCGAAGCTCCCTAAGAAGCCGAAGCGCCCGAAACGCCCCGCCCGCCGCAAGAAGTAAGGGGGGATGGGGGTGGACCCCGAGACCCGTGCCATCCGCGCGATGCTCTGCGCGATGTGCCCCAAGCGCGCGGTGGAATACATCAAAGCCTTCGAGCTGCCACCGGAGGAGGAGATGGTCCTCATCGAGCGGGAGGTGCGCAAGCGCAGCGTGCAGCAGATCGCGGAAACCTACAAGATGTCGCCCGAGACGGTGAAGCACCGGCGGCGGGCGGCGTTCCACAAGATAAAGGACGGGATACACTTTTCCGACCCTTTGCAGCCCTTTCATTGAGCCTTTACCGGCCCTTTGAAAGGGCTGTTTTTTTATATCATCATAGCAGGAAAGGAGGGCTCCCCATGAACTATCCCTATCCCGGATATATCCCCGGAGCGCCCTACCAGCAGGGCTATCCGGCGCGCCAGCCCGCGCCGCAGGCCCCCGGCTTCATCTGCCGCCCGGTGGCCGGAGAGGAGGAGGCCCGGGCGATCCCCACGGATTTCTCCGGCGCCACCATCATCATGCCGGACCTGGGCCACGGGAAGATCTACACGAAGGCCCTCAATTACGCCGACGGCTCCCCCATCTTCCAGGTGTTCGAGGCTCCCAAGATGGAGGCGGCACCTCCCGTTGAGTTCGCATTGAAGTCCGACCTCACGGCGCTTGCCCAGGCGGTGGAGCAGCGCTTCGCCGCCCTCCAGACAGAGAAGGAGGCCAAAGATGAATAACTTCAACAGCCTGCTCATGACAGCCCGGCAAGGCGGTGATCCCTTGCCCATGATACAGCAGATGGCGGCGCAGGACCCCAGGATGGGAGCTGCCATGCAGCTCATCAGCGGAAAAAACGCTCAACAGCTCCAGCAGACGGCGATGAACATCGCGAAGGAGCGGGGCATCGACCTGAACGCATACGCCGCCCAGATGGGATTCGGCGCGAGATGACATAACGGCTCATTTATCCAAATCTCTACTCTTTTCACTTCTTTCTTTCGGTTTGCGGGTCCTGATAAAAACCGCTCCCCTGGAAACACCCGGGGAGCGCGCGGCCCCGGTGTTTTAATAACCGAAAGGAGAACGACAATGGCAGAAGGCAACGATCTGGCTCTCGGCTATGCGATGGGCCAGGATTCCAACGGCAACGGCGGCTTCGGCGGCGGCTGGGGCGAAGGCATCTGGGCCGTCATCATCCTCGGCATGATCTTCGGCTGGGGCAACGGCGGCTGGGGCGGCATGGGAGGCGGCATCAACTCTGCCGCCGGTCAGGGCGCTCTGACCCGCGCCGACCTGTGCAGCGAGTTCAACTTCAACAACCTGGATAACGCGGTGAGAGGCGTCCAGCAGGGCCTGTGTGATGGCTTCTACGCCATGAACACCTCCCTGCTCAACGGCTTCAACAACACCAACGTGGCCCTGCTCCAGGGCTTCAACGGGGTCCAGTCCCAGATGTCCAACCTGGGCTTCCAGCTCCAGGACTGCTGCTGCCAGACCCAGCGGGCCATCGACGGTGTGAGGTACGATATGGCCACCCAGTCCTGCGACACCCGGAACACCATCCAGAACGCCACCCGGGACATTATCGACAACGCCAACGGCAACACCCGGGCGATCCTGGACTTCCTGACCCAGGACAAGATCTCCAGCCTCCAGGCGGAGAACCAGGCGCTCAAGTTCGCGGCTTCTCAGCAGTCTCAGAACGCTTTCATCACCGCGAACCAGGAGGCGCAGACCGCGGAGCTCATCCGGCGTCTGGGCCGTGACTGCCCCGTGCCCGCCTATGTGGTGCCCAACCCCAACTGCTGCTACGGCAATCCCGTCGGCGTGGGCTATCCCACCGGCAACAACGCCTGCACCTGCGGCTGTTGACACACTTCCGGCTCTGCCGTGACCAACTCGGGGCGGCTGCCGTCGTGTAGCCGCCCCTGATCTTTAAGGAGGGAACTATGTCCTGTAAGACCGTTTGCCGCCTCTGCGATAAGCTGGTGCTGTCTCAGGCGGTATCTTTCACCGGCGGGGATCTGGAGATCAACCTGCCCGCCGGGAGCTATAACAACGGGGAGAAATACTGCATCGTGGTGGCCCAGGCGATCCCGGACGCCACTACGATCAACGCGCCGGTGGTCATCACTATCGGCGCTGGGACGGCCACCTATCCGCTGACCCGGCGGGACTGCCGCCAGGTCACCGCCTGCGGTATCCGCACCCGGACCCGATATTCTGTGTGCGTGGTCACCAATGCCACCGGCGGGACCTTCCGTATGCTCGGAGATCCCTGTTGCTCCCCCAGCAACGACCTGGCAAGCATCGATGGGACGGCCCCCGCCGCCCCCACGGCGTGAGGAGGTGGACTGCGTGAACAGAATGGTGAAGATGCTCATGATGACCGGGGACAAGGACCGGAGAGAGCGGCACGAGATGGAGCCCCAGGACAGGGGCTACCGCCGCACCTCTGATGGCCGCTTCGCCCCCCGGAGCGAGATGGAGCCCCGGGACATGGAGCCCAGAGGCTACTACGACCGCGTTATGGACCGCCATATGGACGGCCGGCCCATGGATGCGGAGACGTGGGTGGAGAGCAAGGACTACCAGACCACCTATGTCCCCGTAAAGAAGCCCATCGGGCGCATCGGCTTCGACCCTGCCCGCATGGAACACCGCCCCCGAGAGTTCCGGGAGATGCCCCGGGATGAGATGGAGCACCGGACCAGCGAGAAGGTCCGTGGCCACGGCGAGGGGGAGGCGGGCGGGATGCCCTTCAGCCGCGAGATGGCGGATATGTGGATGAGCGGGATGGAGAACGAGGACGGGTCCCACGGCCCCCACTGGACCCTGGAGCAGACCCGGCAGATGCAGACCAAGCACAACATCCAGTGCGACCCCATCGAGTTCTGGGCGGCCATGAACATGGTCTATTCCGACTATGTGAAGGTGGCCCGGAAGCACGGCGTGGGCAACAACATGGCCTTCTACGCCGACATGGCGAAGGCGTTCCTGGACGACAAGGACGCCCAGCCGGACAAGCTGGCCCGGTATTTCGCCTTCATCGTCCAGCACTGACAAGGGCCCCGGTATCATGTGATACCGGGGCCCTTTGCCTCTCTGACCGTGCAGCCCCTGCCGGGCGGGCACGGTCTCTTCTTCCCTGTCTCGATCATGTAGGCGCAGAACCAGGTGCTCTTCTTGATGCACCGATAGAACCGGCAGCCCAGGCAAGTCTCATTTATGAATACCTCCGCCCTGTGGCTCCGGTGCTTCCTCCTCCACTTCTTCTGCGCGTTCTTCTTGGAGCAGGCCCGGCAGAGCACCCCGTTCCCGCGCCTCCGAAGGAAGGTCTCCCCGCACTTCTCGCACTTCATCATGACCTCGCCCATCGCTCACGCCTCCTTCACTGTCCCACTCTACCACATGGCTCCCGCACCTGGGGCACTCGGGCACGGGGCCACGGAGCCCGGCGGCGCAGCCCGCGATTTGATATCGGCGGATGGCCGCCAACTCGGCGCGGGCCTGGGTGAGAGCAGCCTCGATCCCGACCCCTTCTGCCGGGAGCCGCTCTATCTCATCGTAGAGTCGGTCGAGGGGCCATCCCCACTCGATGGCGCTCTCTACCAGATGCAAGGCGGCCTCGCGCTTGATGTAGTCAGCCATCCTTCTCCCTCCGTAGTGCGGCCTCGGCATCTTCGCGGGTGAGAAATAATAGCTTGCCAAAATTCCAACCGCCCATTACTCTATCTCCGATTAAGTGCACCCATATATCTCTATTTTCATACTTGATATCAGTGCATCGGTCTTTTGTGATGTGCGGTGCTGCATCATGCACGATACGCCACACAGTATCACCCTTCTTGCACGGCAGCACTATGCACCGCCCCTTCCGCTTGGCCTGAACCACTTCCTTGAGTTCGTCCAGGTCGTACTCGTCGCCCAGGATGTCCTCGATGTCACACAGACGCAACCAG
>ERZ1643246.654-NODE-654-length-43075-cov-23.214110_pt1 | contig 43075 bp, 41 predicted proteins | sample MGYA00579265_ERZ1643246 | MGnify/ENA primary metagenome ERZ1643246 (study PRJEB29033, sample SAMEA4952261) | chicken gut metagenome | biome: Broiler Chicken; feature: Gastrointestinal Tract; material: Caecum | place: Ireland | collected 2018 | study: Broiler... | reverse complement strand
TCTATAGTTCTAGAATCTCCATAATAGTCATAATTCCATACATTATTTAATATTTTATCTCTTGATAATGCAATATTAGCATTGTCCATTAAGTATTTTAAAAGCTCATACTCTCTTAAGCTCATTTCTATTTCTTTGCCGTCTACCTTTACAGTTCTTCCTTCTGTGTCTATAGTAATTCCGCCACAATCTATTACTTTATTTTCTTCTGCTTGAGTTCTTTTTAATATAGCTTCAACTCTTGCTACCAATATTTTTGGACTAAAAGGTTTAGATATATATTCATCTACACCTAACTCAAACCCAAATAACTCGTCTTGTTCCTCTCCTCTTGCTGTTAGCATAACTATTGGCACTTTAGAAGTTTGTCTTATCTGTCTTAAAACAGACCATCCATCTAATTTAGGCATCATTACATCTAATAAAATTAAGTTTATACTATTTTGATTTTCTTCAAATACTTTTAAAGCCTCTTCTCCATCTCCAGCCTCCAATATTTTATATTGTTTTTGGCTTAAAAAATCTCTAATTAGTTTTCTCATCCTTGATTCATCATCTACTACTAATACTGTTATATCACTCATATATAACCTCCTAATACACATAGTTATTATATATTATAACTATGTATTATGTCTATATTGTGAACAAAAAATATATATTTGTTAAAACTGTTTTACTTTTTCAATTGACCCTTTGTTAAAACTTAATTTGTTTTCTAATTGTTTTATGTTTTACATTTTTAATTACGCAAAAAAATACCCCGCACAAAGGCGCGGGGATTAGTGTGTTAGCATTATTTTCTCTTTTTAGAGTTCCGAAAAATCGTCGTTACTTGGTCAAATCCAGTTCGATTTCCAGAAGACCAGCCTTATACTGCTCATCCGGAGGACTGTACTTGGTCTTGTACCCATTCCGCTCAGCACGGTTCTTGAGAGCGCTGATGCGGTTGCAGTTGTACTCCAAAGCAAACTGGCGCTTAAGAGTCTTGTCATCGCTACCTAAACGGTAGCTAAGCGAAAGCTTCTCCCAATCCTGAAAGATGAGGATTCGAGCCTTCATAAGAGGCGATTCGCTGAAGAGTACGCTTGTACGCAGCAACTCCGTTACCTCCATCCACAAAGACTCTTCTTCTACCTCAAGAGTAGGAAAACGTCCTGTGCTCCGCATTTCGTACAGAGCCTTCATGGTTTTTGCCTGCTTTACAGTCTCGCTGTTCATCATTTATCTATCTGTCCTCTCTATAATAATGCCACACACTTATAAGGAACTCATATAAATATTATACACCATTTTCCATATATTTGCAAATTTGTTTACTTATTTTGTAATTTTTTCATCTTTCTTTTTCGACTTTTTAGGCTTTTTTTCTACTTTAACAATTGCATCTGTAACTCTTTTTGCTGATTTTGTTATTTTAGTACTTATCCTATTAATTGTACTAATTTCTTCTTCATTTTCTTTTTTATTGATATTATTTTTACTGCCTAAAGTTTTATTTTGCTTACCATTTACTATCTCATCTATATTTTTGTTTATACTTTCATTAAGCATTTTCTCTATTTTTTCATTGTTTAGAGCACTCTTACTAGTAATATTTTTGCTACTTTCCTTAAAATCATTTTTATCTGCTACATATACTTTTTGTGTAGGATATGCAAGTTTTACATTTTCAGATTCTAATACTTTTAGTAATAATAAGTTAACTTGCTCGCAAAAACTTAAATAGTCATAATATGAGACAATATTGGTATTAAAAAATATTCCTATTTCTATTCCGTCATCTGCTATTTTCTGCAAATACACATTAAGGTCATTTGGAAGCACTCCATCTGTATTTGAAAGAGCAAATTTTACTTTTCCTATTATATTTTCTACTACATTAGAATTTGTTTCTAATGCTAAATTTAATGTTGTAGAAAATCTTCTCATTGGAAGTTTTGCATAGTTTATAACAGGCTCATTTGACAATGTAGAATTTTGTATAGTAACCACTGTATTGTCTGTCATTCTAAGACGTGTGCTTCTAAATGATATGTCCTCTACAGTTCCAGAATAATTAGTTGTTTGTATCCAATCCCCAACAGAAAATGGCTTATCTACTATAATTGCCATCCCTCCAAATAGATTTTTTGCAATATCTTGTGCAGCTAAGGCAACTATTACTCCTCCTAAACCAAGTCCTGCAATTAAGCCACTTAAGTTAAAATTCAACTCAGCCATTACTAAGAATATTGCAATGACATAAATTATGCCTTTTGTTACTTTACTAATAAAATTTATTAAAGTTTGATTTCCTTTTATTCTTTTATGATTAGCAATTTTTTTAAATATTTTAGAATCTGGCGAAAACATGTTAGCTATACCAACTGCTATAATTATTATTGCACCTATTCTAAATATTTTATTACAAATAGCATTTACATTACTTGGAAGACCTAATGTTAAAATTGCAATATGTAATCCAACCCAAATAACAACTGTTTTTAATGGCTTATATAATGAGTTTTCTTTTATTTCTTTTCCTTTGCTTTTCCATTTAAAAATTTTTATTATTCCATATGCAATTAAAGAACTTAATAAACAGAATAATATTATTATAGCAAGTGCTATAACCATTGTTATAATTTGCTCTGTTTTAATATTTTTAAAATAATTAATTACTGAATTAACTACTTCCATTATTCCTCCAATCTAGCTATAACTGCTTTTATTTTTATTCCTTCGTTCATAAACATTTGCTCATGTTCTGTAACAATATTATCCCAAAAATTCTCTTCACTCTCTAAATTATATGTACATTTTTCTATTTTAAAACCTTCTTGTTTTAAATAAGACAAACTATCTAAAAATAAAGCATCATCATCTGTTTTAAAATATATTTCTCCATTTTTACTTAAAAACTGTTTATATTTTTCTAATTGTCTTGTATGTGTAAGCCTCTTTTTATGATGCTTTCCTCGTGGCCATGGATTACAAAAATTTATATATATTCTTGTTACATTATCTGCTTTATCTAAAATATTTAAAATTCTTTCTATATCATATCTTGTTATTATAATGTTGTCAATTTCTTTTTTTGCTTCATTGTATTTTTGTTCTATATTTCTTTTAGCTAGACCTAGCATTGCATCTACTAGGTCTATTGCTAAATAATTTATATTATGATTTTTAACTGCAAGTTGTGATATAAAACTTCCCTTACCACAACCAAGTTCTAAGTGTAATTCGTTATCTTGTTTTTTAAAAGCCTCTTTCCATCTACCTTTATATTCTTCTGGATTGTCTATATAAAATTTACTTGCTTCTAATTCTGGTCTTGCCCATGGTTTATATCTAATTCTCATAATTTATTCCTTTTATTTTACATATTCATTTAGTGGTTTTACTCTATACTCTAATTCTCCCATTCTATCTGTTGGAACATATCCTGCTTCACTATTTATTACATCTGGAATTCTGTTTACTATAGATGCACAAGTTAATTCTACTGTACTTGGTCTTGCTACAACTATAGTAGTATTTGGTTCTCCTTCTATTGTCCACTCATTTTTATCATAATCTTCTTTAGAATATACTTTTCCTATACATTCTGTCTCTAATGTAATACCCTCTTTTGTAGTTGTTGTAACAACTGCACTCATTCCTGTAGCATTTCCTGCTGGAACGTTCATACCTAATGTAGTTGAGTAAATATCTTCTTTATATGTTTGTGGAACTGTTTTTTGAGTTTGTCTTCCAACAGTTAATCCTAATTTTTCACATAGCCAACCATTTACGTTCCACATATATGAAGGTAAATAATCTCCTGCTTCTATTACTTTATTTCTTTCTTCATCTGATATTTTATCTACAGAAGCAACTTGGTCTTCAAATTCATCTAGTGTAAGTCCAGCACCATGTGCTTTTGCCAAAGCAATTCCATAGTCTTCAACATTGTAGCTTGAGCTTCCTTTTATTTTAGTTATTTTATGTGTTGAACCTGCTATAGAACTTATAAGTTGTCCCCAATAAATATCTTGGTAACCGCTTCCTGTAATAGTACAATTATTTTTCTTTGCCAATTCATCTAATTTTTTTGTTATTTCTGGATTAGAATTTGCTGGATAAAAAGCTTCTTCGCATGTTGTAATAGCATTTACTCCCATTTTAGCACATAACATTAATGCATCTTCTACATCCTTTATTAGGCTCATGGTAGTAACAATAACAATATCTGGTTTAGTTTCGTTTATAATGTTTTCAGCCTCGCTAACATTTTTTACTATAACATTTTTGTTGTCTGTTTTCATTATTTCTCCAATGTCTTTACCAATAACTGCTGGATTCACATCAACAGCTCCTACTACTTCTGCTCCTTTTTCAAATACATAACGCATTGTATAAGCAGACATTTTGCCAGTTCCATATTGCATAACTCTAATTTTTCTATCCATAATATCCCTCCTAAAAAATTAAGCTTGAATATTTTATTATTCAAGCTTGTACTTATAAATAATTATATACTAAATTACAATATTTATTCAATATGTAAATTTGTAAATTTAATATATTTTTTATATTTCTATTTTTATCTTACTTTTTTAAATTTTCTCTATTTAATATTTGTGTTATTTTTTCACCTTCTCTTTTTTATTCAATCTATATATTATTAATTTTCCTTTTGTTAATATTTATTATTATACTAATTATTAAATAATCCAGAAATCATTTTCCCTATTCCGTTAAAGATACCTATAAATATATTTACTACTGTTTTTATAAATATATTGTTATTATATAAACCTAACATCCAGTCATGTGTTGGTGGGATAATCCATAAAATAAGCCCTATAACAATTAACACCACTATTACTATAAGTAATGTTAAATATTGTTTCCAAGTCCACTTAAATTTTACTTTATACCCTAAGCTCTTTAAATATTTATAATATGCATTATTATATTGTTTTTCCATCTCTTCCTGTTGTTTAATATATGCTTCTTGTTGCCTTCTTAAATCTTCTTGTTGTCTTTTTAATGCCTCCTGCATATTTTTTTGTAAGTCTTTGTCACTCTTTATATTTCCTTGTGTTGCCTGCGAATTGTACATATTATAATTATTTTGGTCACTGTGAGCCATGTCTGAATACATACTTTGCTGTTTTCTTAAGTTTTCTTGCTTTTCTACTTCTCTTTCATTTGCAAGTTCCTCATCATACTTTTCCCTTGACGCATCATCACTTAAAACATTATATGCCTCATTTATTTCCTTCATTTTTGCTTCCGCTTTACTTTTATTTTCTTCTGCTTGTAAATCTGGATGATACTTTTTAGCAAGAACCTTATATGCTTTATCTATTACCTCCTTAGAAGCCTTTTCACTAACTTCTAATATATCATATAGTGTTTTTTTCATCTTTCCCCCATAATAAAACAATCTTAGTAAAGTATAACATTTTTAATAAAAAAATGATAGTATTTATTAATAATTTGTGTTATAATGATGAAAAAATATTTAGGAGTGAGCAAAGTGAAACTTTCATCAGACAATGAAACATTAGCAGAAAATAAAATACTAATACTATACATTTTAGACAAACTATATGCACCAATAGATAATGCAAACTTATACAGAATAATTCTTTCAACACAAGATATGAACTATTTTTACTTTCAACAATTTTTGCTAGACTTAATACAATTAAATTACATTAAAGGATATAAAAAAGATACTAAAGATGTCTATGAAATAACAGACTCAGGTAGAGAAGCTTTACATTTAACTATAGACATGTTACCTGGAATAATAAAACTTAAAGTTGATATCAACTTAAAAAATGAAATTTCAGCAACCAAAGAACAAGAATCTGTAATTGCTGAGTTTACTCCCAAGAGTGAAACTGAATATACTGTGACTTGCAAAATAAACGAAAACAGTAAATGTATATTTGAGCTAAAAATATTCTGTGGTTCACGTGATGAAGCAAAAAAAATTGTAGACAATTGGAAAACAAATGCCTACAAAATTTATCCAGAAATTTTAAATACAGTTAATAAAAAGTTTTAGGAAATTGGGACCTGGTCCCAATTTCCATTAATATTGTCTGCCCCAGTAAACCATTGTAGTTGCTGGTTTTCCACAACATACACATTTATCTGATATATGCTCTTGCTCAAATGGAATGCATCTAGATTTAGCTCCGGTAAGTTCTTTTATCTTGTCTTCACAAGCTTCGTCTCCACACCACATTGCTTTAACATATCCTTGATTTTCTTTAAGATTTTTTTCAAATTCTTCCATGTTTGTTGCAGTTGTTGTTTTTCTTTTTACTCTTTCTACACATTCGTCATACATATGCTTTTGAATTTCTTTTAATAATTCTTCTATTTTTTTAGATAGTTCATCTAATTTTACAACTTGTTTTTCTAAAGTGTCTCTTCTAACTACAACGCATTGCTCATTTTCTATATCTCTAGGACCTATTTCTATTCTTACTGGTACTCCTCTTAATTCCCAATAATTAAATTTATATCCTGTTGAGTAATTGTCTCTTAAATCTAATTCTACACGGAACTTTTCTTCTAGCTCATTTTTTAGTTCTGTTGCTTTTTCTACAACGCCCTCTTTATGTGCTGCAACTGGAACTATAACAATCTGTATTGGTGCAACTTTTGGAGGTAGTTTTAATCCTCTATCATCTCCATGTGCCATAATAACTCCGCCAAGTAATCTTGTACTAATTCCCCATGAAGTTTGATAGCCATATTCTTCTTTTCCTTCTTTATTTTGGAATTTTATATTAAATGGTTTTGTAAAGTTTTGACCAAAATAATGTGAAGTTCCTGATTGAAGAGCTCTTCCGTCATGCATCAAAGTTTCTATTGTATATGTGTTTTCTGCCCCTGCAAACTTTTCACTTGGTGTTTTTTCTCCTTTTAATACTGGTATTGCTAACAAATCTTCTACAACCTGTGCATAAATTTCAAGCATTTGTATTGTGCGTTCTCTTGCTTCTTTTTCTGTAGCATGAATTGTATGACCTTCTTGCCACAAGAATTCACGTGAACGTAAAAATGGTCTTGTTTCTTTTTCCCATCTTAATACATTACACCATTGATTATAAACTACTGGTAAATCTCTCCAAGAGCTAATCCACTTAGAGTAAAGTGTTGAAAACATTGTTTCAGAAGTTGGTCTTACTACAAGTTTTTCTTCTAGTGGCTCTCCTCCAGCCTCTGTTACCATTGCTACTTCTGGTGCAAACCCTTCTACATGGTCCTTCTCCTTTTGTAGTAAACTTTCTGGAATTAATATTGGGAAATATACATTTTTAACTCCTGCTTTTTTAAATAAGTCATCTGTATATTTTTGTATATTTTCCCATATAGCATATCCATATGGTTTTATAGCTATACATCCTTTTGTATCTGTATAGTCTGCAAGCTCAGCTTTTAAAACTATATCTGTATACCACTGAGCAAAATCTTCTTCTATATTTGTAAGCTCTTTAACATATTCTTTATCCATAATATTTTTGTATGATATATTTAATAATTTAAATAAACCATACTCTCCTTTCTTTAAATTTTTGTTAATATTTAATTTTCAGTATCCTCGCTCTTTCCCGGGACTTCTAGCTCTCCAGTAGTCTCTCCTGCCTCTCCATTTACTAAGTCATCTATTACAATCTGTTTATTACTATCTAACTTATATCTCGGAAGTTCTGGTAAATCTTTTAAACTTGAAAGTCCAAACATTTTTAAAAATTCGTTTGTTGTAGAAAAAGTTGTCGGTCTACCTGGAGCATCTAGTTTACCTGTTTCTGCAATTAAGTTATAGTCCAATAGTTTATAAATTACGCCATCTGAGCTTACTCCTCTTATTGCCTCTATTTCAGCTCTTGTAATTCTTGGATTATATGCAATAATAGATAAAGTCTCCATTGCTGATTGTGATAATTGCAATTTAGCTCTTTTATCAAATATTTGACATATATAATCGTAATTTTGTTTTTTAGTACATAATTGATATGCACCATCTACATTTATTATTTGTATTCCTCTATCTTCGTTTTCGTACTTTTCTTTCATCTCATTTACAAAGTTTATTATATCGCTAGATTCAGCTTCTAATACTGTCATAAGCTCTTTTATAGTTACTTCCCTTCCTGCTGCAAATAAGATTGACTCTATAATCCCCATTATTCTTTCTTTTTCCATTTATCACACTTCCTAGTTATATTTATTTGCTCTTCATCATACAAAACTCAAGTAAAACTTTCGGCTTTTCATATCTATCCATTTTCTCTTCTGAAATTCTATATATTTCAAATTTATTAAAATATTTTTCTAAACATTCTTTGTCAAAAAATCTTTTATAAATCGGTTCTTCATAGTAAAAATTTTCTTCAATTTTTATACTACCTTTATTTAGTTTTTCTATTTCCTTTAATTCGTTTACTCTTCCTATAACATATCCATCATTTTTTAAAACTCTATATATTTCATTAATTATATATTGAGTTGTCTTATTATTAAAATAATGTAAACTCAAATCTGCTATTATAATATCTATAGAATTATCATTAAAAGGCAATCCTCTACTCATATCGAAATTCATAGTTTTTAAATTTTTATTTTCTTCTCTTACCACTTTTAAAGCTTCCTCTGAAAAATCGCAGGCAGTAATATCTCTAAAACCTTGCTCCATTAAATAATTACTAGCATACGCTCTTCCACATCCAAGCTCTACTATTACGTCATCATTTTTTAACAAGTCTATATATTTATCTAACCACCCATCATAGCAAGATGTATAGTTTTTATGAATATTATCCCAATATTTATTTAACTCTTCCATAACAATTTCTCTTTTCTTAAAACTATTTTATATAATACCATATTTTTTAATCCCTTTCAAGAGTAAACTTTTGGAGCGTGGAGACGAAAATGTCACTGGGGACGGAGATTTTTGACCACTTTTACGAGAAATCAAAAATCAAAAAGCAAAAAGGTTGTCAAAAATCTCCGTCCCCAGTGACATCTTCGTCTTGAATATTTATTTCTTTTATGTTATATTATAGGAAATTATTAGATAGGTGGTGCGTTTTATGAACAGTTCAAATGAAGATTTAGAAAATATAAATGAAACTCCTGAAAAAAAGGAAATTCAAATTATTTCAGGAGATGGAGACGGTTTAAACATTTCTCCAGTACGTGAACACATAGATATTGAAAAACCACATGAGAAACCAAAAAAAGATAAAATAATTATTCCAGAAGAGAAAAAATAAAAAATTCAGCTGAACTAGCTGAATTTTTTATTTTTGATAATCTTATTTTAATAATCTATTACATAGCCTCTTTATTTTCGTTTTCTGCATCTTCTTCTGTCTTATTTGTTGTAGTTCCTTCTCCTGCAACTTCTAAGCTTCCTACTGAAACCTCATATGCCATTCTATTTTCAATTGTTCCGTCCTCGTGTTTTTTCTCATAAGCTCTTGATTGAACTCTTCCTACTATTTTAAGTTCTGTTCCAACTGGCATATTTTCACAAAATCTTGCATTTCTTCCCCATGCAATACATGGAATATAGTCTGACTTGTTATAAGCTCTATTTACTGCTAATAATACGTCTGCAATTTCTCTTCCAAATGGAGTTTTACGATAAATAGGTTTTTTACAAATATAACCTGTTAAAGTTACTTCATTTGAAATTATATCTTTTCCAGCCTTTATTTCTTCGTCTTGATTTTCTGTAAGTTTAATGTCTTTTGCAAATACTGTAAGTACTAATCTGCTCTTTTCGTTTTCGTAGCTATTATATGATCTAAATTGTCCATCAATAATTACTTTACTGTCTAATTTTATGTCCTCTCCTATTAATAATCTCTCAGATATTGTAACTGGTATAATATCTGAACTTCCACTTAAACGTGGTACACTAATGTCAAATATATAGAATTTTTCTCCATATATTTCGTGACTAAATCTTTTTTCGCTTGTTACTTTACCCATTAATGTAATATGGTTATTCTCCTCATAAATAGTATTCAATTTAATTTCCTCCTCTTATTTGTTTCTTAAAATTTATAATATCTCTTAAGCTGTAACCCAGCCATATTTTATATTATACCACTTTATATTTACTTTGTCTACATAAAATGTTATATTTTTCTATTTTTCCACAAAATATTTCACTTTTATAATTTACCTTTTACTGCCAAAACTCTTTAAGTTTTACATTTCAAATTACCCCTTATGTGCTAAAACTATTATAATTGTATCCATTAAAATCCATTTTATACATACCTTTCTATTTGCCAGCATAGTTTATCTTATTTACTTTACTACATTATTGTTTATATATTTATCTACTAAATTATAGTTACATATTCATATTGTTCCCTAAATTATTATCTGTTTTATTCATTATATTTGTAATACTGTCTGCGTTTTCCATCTCATTTATAACATTACCAGATGTAACAACTGTGTTATTATCTGTAGTTAGCATTGCAAAAGATAATACAAATAGCACAACGACTGTACAAATAGTTACAATATATGTATATATTTTATTTTTATTAATTACCAAAAACATATTTCCTCCATATAAAAAATCTATTTTATTATTATGTATAAATTACACTTTTTATTCCTTATTAATTAAATTTCTTCTATGTCGAAATAAGTCACATTTTATTTGTATTCGAATAGTATATATTATAAATACTAAAAAGGAGGAATTTATAATGGAATATGATAAGGGAATTTGCCCAGTTGTTAATGTAGATGGTGTTTTAGCAACAGGAAAGCAATTTGACTTAGACATTACTTTACCATGTGATGACCGCAGTGTTATATATGGAATTGTTAAGGATTGTTATGGTGACCCTGTAGATAATGCAGTTGTTAAACTAGTAGAAGTTGTTTGCGATTGTGGAAAAGAAGAAAGAAGACCTGTTTCTCATACTTTTACAGACAAGAACGGTGAATTTGTATTTGGACCACTATGTGCAAATAGATATTATGAGATAAACATTTGGGTTGATGAAGTAAAACATTGTAAAGTTTGCGTAGAAGGAAAACATGAAGGAAAATGTTTAAAAGGAATAAAATTAGATTGTCCACCATGTAAACCAGATAAACCTTGCAAGCCAGAGCTTCCATGTAAGCCTGAACATTGCAAACCTGAATGTCCATGTAAAACAGAAAAAGATTGCTAATTATTTAAGCTTTTAAATTCAGGCTTTAACATGAATTTATTAAATAATTAATAAAAATACAAAAACTCTAAATTTTTCCAGGTTATTGACTAAGTTTTTTACTTTGCCAACAGCCTGTTCAAAATTTTACTTTTTTATGATTTTTTTAATATAAATAAAAAAAGAGTTTCCTAGCAAACTTAAGCTAAAAGTTAGGATGTTAGAAAATTTGTGTTAACCTTAAACTTTACACAAATTATTCTATATACTAAAAATACTTCTAAAAGCATTTAACTCTTTACTTAGCTTGCTCTGGAACCTCTTTTCTATTACATAGACACTAATTTTTATGTTTATTTTTGTATCTCAAATTTTTTATATAGCTTTTGTTGTTACATTATACCTAATTTTCTAGCAAATTGTTTTCCCTTTTTCATAACTTTCTTTTTATTCTGTTCCATAGTTCCTGCATAAATCATAGCAACTCCTGCAGATAATAATCCTCCTACTAACATACCTTTAACAAATTTCATTTAAATTCCTCCTTATTTTATATATTTTTGTAATTTTGAAAATTTTTATTTCTTAACTTTAGTATGTCTTATTTTTTTCTTTATATACATCTTATACCAAGAATAAATTTCATAAATTGCTATAATGAGTAAAAAAATTCCAAAAAATTTTTTTAATAAATTAACATTCATTTTACTAGAAATTATAGCTCCTATTGTAGCTCCCACAACTCCTACTATTATTACTACTACTCCTGCTCTTAAATCTATAATTTTCTTTTTTAAACTAATAAAAATTGCAGCAATTGCAGTAGGCACAAAGAATACTAAATTAGTAGCTTGTGCCACATGTTGGTCTAGTCCCATAAATATAGAAAGGAGTAGTATTAAAATAGTTCCTCCTCCCATTCCTGTTCCACTTATAATCCCTGAAATTAATCCTATTAAAACTTCTATCATATTTATTAATTATATCCTTTTTATTCTTTTAATATTTAACCTTGTAATTTATTAAGCTTCTAATATTTATCAATTTTATTTTTTAGTGATTGATATTATTTATAGATTATAATATTTAACCGTAACTATTATTTTAGAATTACTTAAAATAAGCAAGAAAAATACGGTACGGATTACTTAAAATTAAAAAATTTGCAGGAAGAAATAGATAAAATAAATTCTATATGTCTTTTAATTTTCCTTAAATCAATAAATATATTTAATATCTTTCTTATTAAAAGTTTTACTTTATAATCATGTTAATTCCCGCATATACTAAAAATAATGCAAATATAATTTTTAAATATTTATTTGGTATTTTTGTAAGTAATTTTGCTCCTATAATTCCGCCTATTACTCCTCCTATTGCACATTTTATTCCTATATTCCAATGTATAAAGTTATTTTTTCCATAAAAAAATGCTGTTACTAATACCATTGGAAGTATACAAAAAAGCGAAGTAGCCCTTGCTTTCTTTTCGTCCATATTTAAAAAGTTCACAAATGAAGGAACTAAAATAAGTCCTCCACCTGCTGAAAAAAATCCACTTATAATTCCTGCAATTAAACCAATTATTAATTTTTTCCACATAATAATCACTGTAAACCTAATTTTTTCTTTAGTATTTCCACAATTTATTAATTTATTCACATAAAATACTGGTGTAGTTATGTTAATTGCTTATTTCCAATATTTGTGCTATAATTATACTAGCATTGCTTTTATTTTAAGCATCGCTTAGCGTTTTGGTCTAATGACCACAATGCATTTCCATATTGGAAGTTGAGCTTTTTGGCTCCTTACAATATGTTTATATATAAAGTTTTTATATATAGGAGGGATTGACTTTCTAGCATGCACTGTACATTGAAAATTTTAAACTTTTCTGACTTTTAGGAGGAATTATCATGTTGAAAACTAGTAAACGGCTTATGGCTGCTGTTCTTGCAGTAGTCATGATGCTCAGCATGTCTACCGTAGCATTTGCTGCTACCGGAAGCATGAAGGTGTATGTCGACAACGACTACACAGGCGTAAGTGATGCCTATCAGGACCGGCATGATGACGTTTATGTTGATTCCTGGGACGATATCCGTGATATTTTCCCGGATGAAACTGAGGATATGCTTTCTGCATCTCCTAACGACGATGTCTGCCTTAATGATTGGGCTGACGAGTTTGGCTACGACATTACGGTAAAGAATAACAAGGTTTACTTGTATTCTGACAGATACCACGATAACCCCGTCATCGATGATGACGATTATCCTTGGTACGACGACAGTGAAGACGAAGAACCGTATATCCGCACTGTTAAAGTGTACAGAAACGGTTTTTACGTTTCCAATGCTGCTTACACGTATGGTAGCAACACGGGTAGTGTCTATGTGAATTACCCTCAGACAGACAGTCTAAAGACAATTTTCGGAAGCACACCCACAAACGCAAGCACTTCTTACCAGACCCTGCAGCAATGGGCTACTGCTCTTGGCTACAAGTACTATCGTTACGACGATAGCGTCTTTATTAACAATGATGGGAAAACTCCCATTATCGTTATGCTGAACGGGGAACGCGTAGATTTCCCCGACCAGCAGCCTATTGTGGTAGATCCCGGTTACACAATGATTCCGGTATACGCACTTGGCGAAATGCTCGGATATGATGTAAAATGGGTCGGCGGTCAGGCTCAGCAGGTCAATATCAGCAATCGTAACCACACTATCAACCTCTATATCGGTTACCCGTATATGAGATATGATGGTAAGTGGCTGCAAATGGCAGTTGCACCCATTGTTACTGGTGATCGTACTTTGGTTCCTGCCCGCTTCGTCGTAGAAGCGTTTGGCCTGAATATCTGGTACGACAACTCCATGCTCACAGCTGGAGGTCCCGGTGTAGTTCATATTTATAAGTAAGCCTCTTGTAGGCAAACTAAACTTATGAACCTGGCTTTACTTCTTGTATAGTGCATGCCACAAGTCAAAGCCCCTGCAGAAATGCAGGGGCTTCCTCTTTTATTTTTTACTATCTTCCCATCTTAGTACTCTAATATTTTTATATGCATCAAGTACTTTTTGATATTCCCTATATTGATCTTCCCATATTACACTTGGTATTTTGTCATATGCCTCAAATATTTTTTCCGCTTCCTTTAAATAAATTATTTGCTCTTGTGGAGACATATTTTCATATCTTCTCGCAAATCTTGCTAATTTATCTAACATTTGGTTTGCTTGTATAAAACCATAAAAATCTTTTATTTTAATACCTGCCATCCTTATCTGAAAAACAGCAAGTAGCACTAATGCTATAACTATAAATAATAAAACAAAAACACATGCTATTATAAAGTCCATTTCATACACCTTCTCTTTTGGTATGAACTTATTATAGCATGTGGTTTTATTTTTAGCAATGCTTTTATATTTCAAAAAACACAAGTAATATTAATTTTAAAATAGACATTAATTTTAGAATTTGCTATACTAAAAGTTATTTTTTTCTATTTATTTAAACAATATTAAATAAAATGCATTTTTGTTACAATAAATATTATTTTATCACAATTTTGTCATCTTCAACAGTTGCTATGTTTTTCTTTCCTTGTTTTACCTTTCCGTCTAGCATTTCTTCTGCAATTTTGTCCTCTAACATATTCTGTATTGCTCTTTTTAATGGTCTTGCACCATAGTTTCTGTCTACACCTTTTTTAGCAATAAGGTCTTTTACTTTGTCGTCTACATCTAATGTAATATTTTGAGCATTAAGTCTCTTTTCTAATTGATTTATCATTATGTCTATAATTTTCTTTACATCTTCGTCATTTAATTTATGGAACACAATAATTTCATCAATTCTATTTAAAAACTCTGGTCTAAATTGTTTCTTTAATTCTGCCATTACATCTTTTTTAATGCTTTCATAGTCTTTATCTACGCTATCATCTTTTTTGCTATCATTTGAAAATCCTAAAGATGTTTTGTCTGTAATTATTCTTGCTCCTACATTTGATGTCATTATAATCACTGTATTTTTAAAGTTTACAGTTCTTCCTTGTGCGTCTGTTAAACGTCCATCATCTAAAATTTGAAGCAACATATTCATTACATCTGGATGTGCCTTTTCAATCTCATCAAATAATATTACAGAATATGGTTTTCTTCTTATTTTCTCTGTTAATTGTCCACCATCATCAAAACCTACATATCCTGGAGGCGAACCAATTAATTTAGAAACAGAATGTGGCTCCATATATTCAGACATATCAATTCTTATCATTGCATCTTCTGAGCCAAATAGGCTTTCTGCTAATGCTTTTGAAAGTTCTGTTTTACCTACACCAGTTGGACCTAAGAACAAGAACGAACCAATTGGTCTATTTGGATCTTTTAATCCTAATCTGCCTCTTCTTATAGCTTTACTTACAGCTTCTACTGCTTCGTTTTGTCCAATAACTCTCTTGTGAAGCTCTGCCTCTAAGTTTTTTAATCTCTCATTTTCATCTTGGCTAATCTTTTTTACAGGTATTCCTGTCCAATTTGCTACAACATCTGCAATATCCTCTTCTGTTAATGTTACAACATTTTTACTATTTTTATTATGCCATTTTTCTTTTCCTTTAGAAAGTTCCTCTTTTGCCTTATTTTCCTCATCTCTTAATGTGGCAGCTTTTTCAAAATCTTGTACCCTTATTGCCTCTTCTTTTTCTTTGTCAAGTTCTGAAATTTTATCTTCCAATTTCTTTAAAGAATCTGGCACTGTGTAAGTTTTCATCCTTACCCTTGATGCTGCCTCATCTACTAAGTCTATTGCTTTATCTGGCAAAAATCTATCATTTATATATCTAACAGATAAGTTAACTGCTGCTTTTATAGCTTCTTCACTAATTTTTACATTATGATGTGCTTCATATTTGTCTCTAATACCATTTAAAATTTGAATAGTCTCCTCTGCAGTAGGCTCTCCAACCATAACGGGGCTAAATCTTCTTTCCAAAGCTGCATCTTTTTCAATATATTTTCTATATTCATTTAAAGTTGTAGCACCAACTACTTGAACTTCTCCTCTTGCTAAAAGTGGTTTTAAAATATTTGCCGCATCTACTGCGCCTTCTGCAGAGCCTGCACCTACAATAGTATGAATTTCATCTATAAATAGTATAACATCTTTTACTTTTTTAACTTCTTCTAAGCATTTTTTTATTCTCTCCTCGAAGTCTCCTCTGTATTTCGCACCTGCAACCATACTTGATATATCTATACTAACTACTCTTTTATTTTTTAGCATTTCTGGTACATCATCTGAAATAATTTTTTCAGCTAATCCCTCTACTACTGCTGTTTTACCAACACCTGGTTCACCAATTAAACATGGATTGTTTTTAGTTCTTCTTGATAAAATCTCAATCACTCTATCTATTTCCTTTTTTCTACCAATAACAGGGTCTAACTTTCCTTCTTTTGCTTGTTTTGTTAAATCTGCACCATATTGATTTAAAGTAGTTGTTTGATTATAACTTCCATAAGTACTATTATTATTTGACTTTTCATTATTAAAAGCATTTTCGTCTTCGTTTATTACTTTTAAAATTTCTGTATATAATCTTTGAGGATTTATATTTAAGTTCATCATTATACGAACGGCAATACTATCTCCTTCACGCATAATTCCTATTAATAGATGCTCTGTTCCTATATACTCCGAACCCAATTTTCTTGCTTCTCTAAATGCATTTTCTATAACTCTTTTAGTTCTTGGAGTAAATCCTACTGTTCCATTTTCTAATTCTGCACCAACACCAATTAATGCTTCTATTTCTTCTTTTATCTGTTCTGGTGTAACATTTTGCATTTCCAAAACTTTACTTGCAACACCAGTGCCTTCTTTTGCCAAACCATATAAAATATGTTCTGTTCCTATATAATTATGTCCTAACTCTGTTGCTAAGTCATTTGCTATTTCTAAAGCTTTTTCAGCTCTATTTGTAAATTTATAAACCATATGTAACACTTCCTTTCACTTAATTTTCATTTATTATTTTATTAATTAATTTAGGTCTTTCTATATCTCTTTCATAGGCATTTAACTGATTACCTAAATATTTTTGTAAGTTTCCAGATTGACTATATATTTTAATTTTGTTTACTTTTAAGTCTGTTAATCCATCTATTATTCCTAAGTCCATCCCTAACTTTACATCAGACCAAAGTTTTAAGCACTCTTCTGATGTAAGTTTTCTTGCGTTAGTTAATATACCGTATGAACGACATATTCTATCTTCTAACTCTAAAGGTTCTTTTGTTAAATTTTTTCTAGCTAATCTTTCTTGCTCTATTATTTTTGACGTTATTATATTCAAATTTTTAATAATCTCATCTTCTGTTAACCCTAAAGATTGATTATTTGAAATTTGATATATATTGCCCACACTTTGAGAACCTTCACCATATAATCCTCTTATATTCATACCAAAGTTATTAACAATTTGTAATACTTTGTTAATATTTCCTGTCATTGTTAAAGCAGGAAGATGAACCATAACAGAAGCTCTCATCCCTGTACCAACATTTGTTGGGCAAGCTGTTAAATATCCATATTTTTCGTTACATGCATAATGACAAGCCTCATCTATTTTTTCATCTATTTCTACTATTAAATTTTTTAAACTTTCCAAGTCTAACCCTGCACCAAAAACTTGTATTCTTAAATGATCTTCTTCATTTATCATAATACAAATATTCTCATCATCATTTAACAATATTGCTTTTAGATTTTGTGTTATTGTGTTATCATTTTTTGAAATAAACTCAGGACTTATTAAATGCTTTTCTACTAAACTTAATTTAGTTATATTGTCTATTTTATCCATTTTGAAAAGTTTTAAACCATAACCTAAGCTATTTACAACATTATTCATTATATCAATTACTTTTTCTAAATTTTCTTGATTGCATTTTGTTATAAAAGGAATTCCTTTTATATTTCTTGCTAACCTCACTCTTGAGCTTATAACAACATCTGAATCTTTACCTGTTTGAACATACCAATTAGACATTACTTTTCTTCCTCCTAATTTTGTATTATTTTTCTCTTATAATTATTTTTTATTATTGTCTTTATTCAACTTCTTATCCTCTTTTTTTATTTCGTCTCTTATTTTAGCTGCATCTTCATAACGTTCTTCTTTTATAGCTTTATTAAGTTTTTCTTTTAGCTCTTCAATTTTTGAAACTTTTTCTTTTTTATTATTTTTTAGTTCTTTTTCTGCTTTGTTAAACTCATTTAAATTATTATTACTTTCTATAAATTTGCTTATTCTTCCTACGTGTCTGTTTGAGCCATGAATATTTTTTAATAATGAGTCTATTTTATTTGAAAATACATCATAACAATTTTCACAACCTAGTAGCCCTCTTTCTATAAATTCATCATAGTCTGTTCCACAAGTATTACATTTAGAAGTTGCTATGCTACTAAAGCTTGGTAAAAAAGCTTCTTCGTAGTTGCCAAGCATATCTCCTAAAAAGCTTGACATACTAATTGGCATACTAAAATCCATATCATTATATAGTCCTAATTTTCTTGCACAATCCTCACATAAAGCCATTTCTTTTTTTACGCCATTTACAATTTGAGTATATCTAAAATTAACCTCTTTTTTTCCACAATTTTGACATAACATAAAAATCTACCTCCTTTATTTTTTATGTTTGTTTATTTTTTATCTGTTTAACTTAATTTTTTTCTAAAATCTTATTGTAATATTCATTTAACTTTTATTTAATTAACCTTTTTATTATTTTAATATTTATCGTCATTTGTTTTTTCTTCTTAATTCCTATTCTAACTTTTACTTAATCTTCCACTAAATTTATAAGCATATTCTTAAATATTTTTGCTCTTATAATATCCTTTATATCATTTGATATTGTAAGTACATTATCACTTGTTGCTACTTTTAATAATTTAGCTTCATTTCTATTTATATAGTCTTTAGAAAGCAAGTTTCTAATAAAAATATCTACTTCTTGAGCGGTTATTTTATCTCCTATACTAGATATAATATGCATTAGTGCATTACTTTTAGTTGTGTTTATCCTTTTTATAGTTATATGTCCGCCTCCACCTCTTTTGCTTTCTACATAATAACCTTGTGACGGTTTAAATCTTGTGGAAATGACATAATTTATTTGGGATGGAACACAATTAAAATGTTGTGCTAAGTCATTTCTTTGTATTTCTATAAAATCTGTATCGTCAAACATTTCTTTTATAAAATCTTCTATTATATCTGATATTCTCATTTTATTCGCCTCTTTTCTTTATTTTTGACTTTGACTTTCTTTGACCTACATTATTATTATACTACGTTTTTTTTATTTTGCAATACTTTTTTTAAAATTCTTTACCTTTTTTGGTTATATTCTCTAATTTTTTTGCTGTTTTCTTCTGCCTGTCAAGTGTAAGCCATGCAAAATAAGAAGATACAAATTCTCCATATTTTGTAGTATCTTCTATTTCTCCTATCTCTTCTTTTGTCTCATCTATTTTTTCTCTTCTTTCTATTTCTTCTTTTATTTCACTTTGGCTTTCTTTCTCTTGTAACTTATTTTTATAACTATCAAAATCTTTACTTATATCTATCTGATTTTTTTCTTCGTTATCCATAAAAAAACACACTCCTATCAAAGATAGTTATGTGCTTTTTTTATATTTTTTATACAATTTTTAATTATTTAAATTACAACTATTTCTTTATTATTTAATTTCAATCTCTATATTACTTTATTATTTTTTATTTTAATATATGTTTTTCTATTACATTTGCTACTCCTCCAGAATTATTATCTAGAGTTACTTCCTTAGCCATTTCTTGTATATAAGGTGCACTATTTCCCATTGCAACGCCTATTCCAGCATTTTTAAGCATTTGCTCATCATTTACATTATCACCTATTGTAATTACTTCATCTGTCTTTATTTTATACTTATCAGCTAAAAACTTAACTGCGTTCCATTTATCAGCATCTTGATTCATTATTTCTGTTATGTAATATTCTACAGGAACATAGTCTGTACCGTTTGCAATAAGTTTTCTTGCCATATGTGCTACTTCCATAACATTAACATTTTTTACTTCTTTTAACTTTTTCATAATACCGCCAAATATAATGTCGTTCTTATCACATATACAAATTTTTAAATAATCTTCTTTTTCTCTTTCTTCAACATATTTATATATGTTTGGTATAATATTTATATTTGTTTTTTTGCTATCTGGCTTTTTTATATTTTCTTGATTATAAAACAAAACATTATAGGCAAGCGAACTTGTTAATATTGTATCTTCTGTAAATACATTATAATATATACTATTTTCTTCGCAAATTTTAATAATTTGTAAAACTTTTTTCTTATCTATATATTGGTTGTATATTATTCTATCTTCTTGTAAATTATATATTATAGCTCCATTTCCACAAATAATATCACCATCTATTTCAAGTTCATTTGCAAAATTTTTAACAGACATTGTACCTCTTCCAGATGTAAGAATTACTTTTACACCTTTTTTTATTGCTTTTTTTATTGCCTCTTTATCTATTTCAGATATTACTCCATATGAATTTAATAATGTTCCATCAAGATCTATTGCTATTAATTTGTACATATATTTTTCGTATAGTTTATATAACCATACTCTCCTTCCTTTTTAAATTTTTGATTAAATTTATTACAAGTTTAGACTTATTTTTTACATTTATACTTATTATAATACAAAAAAATATTTTTAAATACATTTTTTTAGAATTTTAATTATTTAAAATAAATTTTTATAGCCCTAATTATTGTCTATCTATTTATTTTACAAAATTTTAAGCAACTATCAAATTATTATTTTAAATTACATTTTTAATATTTTTTATTGTGTTAGTTACAATATTTGTATTCTCATAAATTTCCAGTTTATTTTTTTCGTTATTGCACAATCTATATATTGAAAAGACAAATCGTTTTTTCAAAGCTTTATTTATCACAATTTAGGAGGTGAAACACATGGCAAATAACAACAGCAATTATTCTGTAGTTCCAGAAGCTAAAGAAGCTCTTAACAGATTCAAATATGAAGTAGCTAACGAAGTTGGTGTTAATTTAAAACAAGGTTATAATGGAGATTTATCTTCAAGAGACGCTGGTAGAATAGGTGGACAAATGGTTAAGAAATTAATCCAACAAGCTGAAAACCAAATGAAATAGTTTTTGCGTTCATAGCGTAAAAAAAGAACCTCCTTAAGTATTACATATTTAAGAAGGTTCTTTTTTTATTCTATGCATAACTACGTTTTCATATTTAATTTTATACCTAACTTAATATATTTAAAGTTGTTTTTTGTTTTAAAATTTTTTATTTTGTATATTAATTATAAATAGTTTTTATTTTATATTATGCTTTTACTTCCTCTTGTTCATAAGTAATTTCGTTGTTATTATCAAGTTGTTCTTTCATTTTTGTATATGCCTCATCTAGCATTTTCTTTATTCTTTCACCTTTATTTTCTATTGTTATATCTGGATATATTGGCTCTAATACAACTTGAGTAAATAGAGGCTTTCTTTTAAACCATTTGTATATTCCATCTGGCTCTCTTGTTAAAATAACGCTTGGTACTATTGGCACATTGTTTTCCACCGCCATTGCAAAAGCACCTTTTTTAAACTGTAATAAATCTGTAGCATATGGTCTAAGCATTCCTTCTGGATATATATGCACTGTTTCACCATTTTTTAATAAGTTTGATATTTCTTCATAAAATTTTTCTTTTTCAGATATTTTTAAAGGTATTGGTATTCCTCTTAATAGTCTTACAAGCTTTCCTATAAAAGGCAAATCCACATTACTTTGAAGTGTAATAAAATAACAATATTGTGGAAAATTTACTATTCCATTCATTGAGCAGTCTATAGTATGTACATGATTAGAAATTGTTATTTTAGCTCCAGGTACTTTTTTTATATTTTCCTTTCCTATTAATTTATATCCTAATACTACTTTATTTACTACAAATAAAATTGGAACAGCAATTAAGTAATAGAATGTATCTTGCAAGAAATTAGTTATTCCTTTCAGCAATTTCATCTTCAAACATCTCCTCTATTTTTTTCATACTATTCTCTATTCTATATTTATTCGCACTTTCAGCATATATTTTTCTCATTTTTTCAAGTTCTTGCTTATTACTTAGCCAATTATCTATTTTTTTAGCTAAATCATCACTATTGCCCGCTTCAAATAGGCTTCTATCATCTAATGCAAATTGAGGAGTAGCAGATTTATCACTATTTGATATAATAGGAACATTTCCACACGCAATTGCTTCTATACAAGATATAGCCTCTATCTCTGCATCTGATGTATGTACATATAAATCTGTTTTATGTAATAATTCTAAAAGTTGTTCCTCATTACAAAACTGTATAATAGGCTTATTTGTTAGCTCTTCCCCCATTTTTACATATTGCTTATATTTAGGTCCTTTACCTGCTAAAACAAGTTGAATATCTTTCTCATATTTAGATTTTTTTATAGCCTCAAAAAGTAAGTCTTGCCTTTTTTCGCCAGATAAACGCCCTACCATTGTTATAATTATTTTGTCATTATTTTCTTTTGGCATTGGTTTAAATTTTTCCTGTATTCCATTTGAAATTACATATAATTTAGCTGTATAGTTATGCTCCCTTAATTGATTTGCTATAAACTCGCTTGGACAGTGAATTCTATTAAATTTATTAAAAAAGTCATCTCTAAATTCTTCATATATTTTATCGTTTATTAATTTAACTTTTCCCATTTTTATAGTATAAGTTATATTCTCTGGCTGTACATGAAATGCAGCTGTATTTGGAATTTTTAATTCATCTGCAATTTTTTTTGCTGTTCTTGATAACCAAAAAGGCATATAAAAGTGTACTATATCAACGTCTTGCATTGCTTTTCTTATTATTTCTTTATCTGGGACTGCAAAATTCATTCCTTGAGATTTTATTATTTTAGAAATTCCTATAGGTAATTTTAGACTTTTTACTATAAATTTATTTTCTCCTTCTTGTCCAGTTGTAAGTACTGTTACAGTATGACCTCTTTTTTGCAAACCTTCTGCAAATCTTCTTGCAGAAATTGTTGTACCATTATTACCATTTTGATATTGATCTATAACTAGCAGTATTTTCACTAAACATACTCCTTTTGTTCAAATTTTATACACAATATATATTATAACACAAAAATTCCAATAAATATAGAGGAATTAGTCGAATTTTGTTGTACTGTTTTTACTTAAATTTCATTAATTATTTGTCTTATGTATATTTTTATGGTATAATATTTATACGGCTTTTAGCCAAATATATAGAGAAACGAGGTAAAGCTAAATGAACGACAATCCTAGTGAAGGCATCGTTGTTAGTACAACCTTCCGGTTGTTGCTAAATCGTGCCCAAGACAAGAAGCTGCGGCTTCTTAAACAGTCTCTGGCTGAGATTGGAGAAGTTGAGCAGTGTGAAGTTGAGTTGAAATTCTATCGCAGCTTCAACAGCAAGGGATACCGCATTGGAAGAAAGACCTATGTTCCTTCTAACGGTACCGGAATTGCTAAATTGGTAATCCATACTGTTTATGGGATTGAAATTCCATTCCATGTGGTTTGTAGGTTTAGTGAAATCGCCCTTTTCTTGTCTGAGGCAGTTCCTTACATGAAGGACTCTGAATTCCGTAAGAGTTTCTACATTGAACAATCTGAGACTCTGCAGAATTACATTGTCATTAATGTAAACCTTGCCACTTAATCTCAATCTCTGGAGCACAATGGTGCTCTAACCAAAAGAGCTGCACAGTAACTAATGTTATCTGTGCAGTTCTTCTTATATATTAAAAATTTATAATTATTAACAATCTAATTTTTAGTTTATGTATAATAATTTATATGTATATTATACAAGCTTTATGTCATTATTGTTTTTATATTGTGTATTTAACATTATGCTTCTGGTTCTACTATACCAAAGTTTTTACCATCTTTTAAACGATAAATTACGTTTACTTTGTTGTTTTCTAAATTAATAAATGCTAAAAATTTATCTTGTGGTCTTTCTTCTAATTTTAGTTTAGCATCCTCTGGAGCTAATGGTTTAATTTCATAATATAATGTTTTTAATATTTCTCCTTCTACCTCGTGCTCTTCTTCTGCTTTTAAAGTTTCTTTCATTCTAATAGACTCTGTCATATTTTGTTTATCTTTTTTAGTTTTTACTTTTCTAGCTTGACCTTCTAATATATCTATGTCTTTATCTATAGATGCATATAAATCTCTATGTGCTGTAACTGCTCTTAGTCTGTCACTTCCTGCTTTCACATCCATCTCTGCAATTTGTTCAGCCCCTTCTGTTTTAATTGTTGCATATAAGTCAAACTCTTCTCCAAAATATTTTACTAATCTGTCTGCTTTTTTCTCAATGTAATCTTTTATTGCTTCTGTTGCTTTTAACTCTTTTCCTGTTATTTTTATATTCATAAAAATCGCTCCTTCCAAAATTTATATAATTGTCATTTGTGAGTTATTTTAATTATATATGTTTTTTTTAGTTTTTGCAAGTTATTTTTGCCAATAATATAATGAAAAATATGTTTAAAACTCTTGTCAAATACTAAATTTCATGGTAAAATATATGTTGATTTTATTAACTTAAGGGAGGTGCAAACATGCCAAACATTAAATCAGCTATTAAACGTGTTAGTGTTATTGAAAAGAAAACTCTTAGAAATAATATGATTAAATCTGGATATAAATCAGCTGTAAAGAAATTTGAGCAAGCTGTAGAAGCTGGAAATAAAGAAGAAGCTACAAAATTATTTTCAGAAGCTACAAAAAAAGTAGACCAAGCTTGTACAAAAGGTGTTATTGTAAAAAATACAGCAGCTAGAAAAAAATCAAATATGGCTAAGAAATTAAACGCTATAGCAAAATAATTTTTAAAAGATTGTGCACAGTTTTTTAAAAATAAAAAACTAACCTATACGACATAGCCTCTTATATGAGACAGTTTCGTATAGGTTAGTTTTTTGCTTTTATTTTAGACTTTGGTTATACTTTCCATTGAGGCTTTTTTGTTTTTATGTTAACATATAATTAATAATATATAAAAGTGAGGTACACATATGAAAAAGATATTAAATGAATTTAAAAATATGGATAAAAAAATTTTACATATAACAAAATTATGCTTAAACTTTTGCTTTATCCTACTAATTTTATCTACTGCACTTCTTTTTACTTATTCTATTATTGATTCGACTCCTACTTTATTTTATGTGGGAATTTCAGTTTTTACTAGTAGCTTATATTTTATTGTAATAAGCTTAATTTGTAGTTTATCATTTAATAAAATAAGAAAAGAATTAAAGTTGTAAATAAGGATTTAAGAGCAAACTTTAGTCTCTATATAAATGCCAAAAAAGTAGTATTTTTTCGTTCAACTATGGACGCACGGCTACTTTAAATTTGTATACACAAATTTAAAGACCTTGTTTCACTACAAAATACTACTTTTTCTGCTTAATTGCTATAAAATTTTAATAATCTAGTCTTAATTTTTTAATGTAAGAAATTTATAGCTGACCTGTCCCTTTTTTCCCGATTTGGGAAATTGGGACCTGTCCCTAATTTCCAAGTTCTTCTAAGAACATTTTATTTAACATTTGTGGGTTTGCTTTTCCTTTTGTTTCTTTCATTGCTTGACCAACTAAGAAACCTAAAGCTTTATCTTTACCACCTTTAAAGTCTGCTACTGATTGTGGGTTGTTTTCTAACACTTTCATTACTACTTCTTTTATAGCACCTTCGTCAGATATTTGAATCCATCCTTTTTCCTTTATTATTTCTTCTGGGTCCTTTGGATTTTCAAATAGTTCTGTTAATACTTTTTTAGCTATTGCAGAGCTTATTGTTCCTTTGTCTATTAGTTGTATCATTTTTGCTAATTGCTCTGCTGTAAATGGAATATTTTCTGGCTCTAATTCTTTTTCATTTAGTATTCTAGAAATATCAGATAATATCCAGTTTGCAACAGCTTTTGCATTACCACAAATTTCTAATGCTCCTTCAAATAAGTTAGATAAATATTTTGATGATGTTAATAATTTTGCATCTTTTTCTGATAAGTTATATTCTTTAATATATCTATCTCTTCTACTTTCTGGTAATTCTGGTAATGATTTTCTTATATTTTCAACATATTCATCAGATAAACGAATAGCAACTAAGTCTGGGTCTGGGAAATATCTATAGTCTTGTGCATCTTCTTTGTCTCTCATAGATGATGTTCTTCCGTTTATATCATCCCATCTTAATGTTTCTTGCTCTATTTTTCCGCCTTCTTCTATCACTTCTATTTGTCTGTCTTTTTCGTATTCTATTGCTCTTACTATTGCTCTAAATGAGTTCATGTTTTTCATTTCTGTACGTGTTCCAAATTTTTCTTCGCCTTTTTTTCTTACAGAAACATTGACATCTGCTCTTAAAGAACCTTCTTGCATTTTACAGTCTGAAACTTCAATATATTCTAGTATTGATTTTATTTTTCTTAAATATTGCTCTGCTTCTCTACTTGACCTAATGTCTGGCTCAGATACCATTTCTATTAATGGAACTCCTGCTCTGTTTAAGTCAACTAAACTTCCTACACCAAATTCATTATGATTTAACTTTCCTGCATCTTCTTCTATATGGATTCTTAAAAGTCTAACTTTCTTTTTATTCCCGTCGTCATCTTCTATTTCTATATATCCATGCTCGCAAAGTGGTTTATCAAATTGTGATATTTGATATGCTTTTGGTAAGTCTGGATAGAAATAATTTTTTCTGTCATTTTTACTATCTTTAGAAATTTCACAATTTGTTGCTAAACCTGCTTTTACTGCATATTCTACTACTTTTTCATTTAAAACAGGTAATGTTCCTGGCATAGCTGTACATATTGGGCATATATGTGTATTTGGTTCTGCTCCGAATGTTGTTGGACATGAGCAGAATATTTTTGTTTTTGTAGAAAGCTCTGCGTGAACTTCTAGCCCTATTACTACTTCATAATCTTCTTTTGACATAATCGTCCTCCTTTATTTTAGCCTATTACCATCTCTTACTATTTTATAAAACTTTATTTATATACTCTATATATGTTTTATAAATGCTTATATTTCACAAAATATATATTAGATTTTTAATTCATAATTTTATATATTATAGCTTATAATTTTAACTATGTGTTTTAGTATATATTTACAGTTTTAACTATAACGTTCATCTTTCGTTTATTTTTTAAATTCTGGTTTATAGTTTTCTCTAAACTTAATTTCTTGTTCAAATGTATATGCAGCATTTAATATTTTTTCTTCTTCAAATCTATTTCCTATTAATTGCATACCTATTGGCATACCTTTGCTGTCTACACCACAAGGAACAGAAATTCCTGGAAGTCCTGCAATATTTACAGGAACAGTACATATATCTGCTAAATACATTTCTAATGGATTACTAGATTTTGTACCCACCTCAAATGCTACTGTTGGTGAAGTTGGTGTTAATAAAACATCGTATTTCTTAAATGCTTCATCAAACTCTTTTTTAACAAGTGTACGTACTTGTTGAGCTTTTTTATAATATGCATCATAATATCCAGATGAAAGAACATAAGTACCTAAAATAATTCTTCTTTTTACTTCTGGTCCAAATCCTTCACTTCTAGAATTTTTGTATATATCTTTTAAGCTCTCATAATTTTTAGTTCTATATCCATAACGTATTCCGTCAAATCTTCCTAAGTTAGAGCTTGCTTCTGCACAAGCTATTATATAATAAGTAGCTAATGCATAGTCTGCTATGTCTAAAGAAAATTCTTCTACTGTAGCTCCTAATTTTTTATATGTTTCTATTGCTTCTTGCAATTTTGCTTTAACTTCTTCATTTATTCCTTCTCCATAATACTGCTTTGGTATTCCTATTTTTAAACCTTTTACATCGCCTTTTAAAGCTTTTGTATAATCTTTTTTAGGTATATTTTCAGATGTTGTATCTTTTTCATCATGACCTGCAATTAAATTTAATAACATTGCACTATCTGTTACATCTTTTGTAATAGGGCCTATTTGGTCAAGTGATGATGCAAATGCAACTAATCCAAATCTTGAAACCAATCCATATGTTGGCTTTAAACCTACAACACCACAAAAAGATGCTGGTTGACGAATAGATCCTCCTGTATCCGAACCTAATGCCCATGGAACCATTCCAGCTGCTACTGCTGCCGCACTTCCTCCAGAAGAGCCACCTGGTACTGTATTTAAGTTCCAAGGATTTCTTGTTTTCTTAAATGCAGAATATTCTGTAGAAGCTCCCATAGCAAATTCGTCCATATTTAATTTTCCTAAATCTATTAAATGCTCATCATTTAATTTTTCTACAACTGTTGCATCATAAGGTGCTACAAAGTTTTCTAACATTTTTGAACTACATGTAGTTTTTACACCTTTTGTACACATATTATCTTTTATTCCAATGGGAATACCTGCAAAATCTCCAGTAATTTTGCCATCTTCAATGTCTTTTTGTATTGACTTAGCTTGCTCAACAGCTTCCTTTTCTAAAGTAGTAACAAAAGCTTGTACATCTCCTTCTTTTTCTTTTATTCTATCTGCATAAGCTTTTGTTACTTCTTCTACAGTAATTTCTTTACTTTTTAACGTTTCTTGTAACTCATGTACTGTCAAATCTATAATTTCCATAGATACCTCCTAGTATTATATATTTTTATTGAATAACTTTTGGAATTTTGAACATATTTCTTTCTTGTTCTGGTGCATTAGCAAGTAATGCTTCTTTATATTCAAAATCCACAACTTCATCTTTTCTAAAAACATTGCAATTATTATTTGCAGCTATTGTTTCTCCTAAGCCTTCTACAGGAGCATTGTTAACTACTTCAGCAAAATTTAATATATCTTGTAAATTTGCTAAATAATTATCTACTTCCTCTTCTTTTAAGTTTAAGTTAGCTAATTTTGCAATATGCAAAAGTTCTTCTTTGCTTACATTCATGCTATCATCTCCTCAATTCATTATGTTACTTATTATAACCTCTTTGGTAAAAAAATACAAGTAAAAAATTAAAAAACCTATCAACATACATAAGGTACATTGATAGGTTAAATTTATATAGTTTTATCATAAGGATATGAAATTACACAAAAATATTTACGCACCCGTCACATCTAAATTACGACCAAGACCGGACGGAACGAATAGTAGCTGAGTCCACTTCCTTCGTTCCATTTGAAATAGAATACTCCAGCTTCAGAATCATTGGCATAATGTCCTCCTCGAATAAAGAAAGGAGTTGTCGGACCAGGGTAGTCAGATAAATCATTATACCATGATGTTGTTCCATTATCGCTTGAGCTCGTCTCGTATATCGCATCTCCATACACACCTGCATTTGCATTATAATTTCCTAATTGTGTATTTCCACTTCCAACTGCATACACATTCTTCGTTTTTGCATCTCCATTTACTAAACTTAAGCCATAGCTTGTTAAATTTCCATGTTCATTATTTACATATGCTGCTACATATTCATATGCTCCTCCGCTCATATCATATACTCCCCACACGTTTCCTGTTGTACTTTGGGCTGAATTTGTTACATATGCATTTTCTGTTCCTCCTCCAGTATAGTATGAACTGTTATCATTTTTTTCTACTTCATCATTTTTTCCATATTTACTTTTACTTAAATATGCTACTGCCCCCCATTCGTCATTTTTCATCATATGGCTATTTAATGTCTTATTATAATTTAGACAATTTGTATAGATATCATTTACATTTATATCTCTCCAGCTACTTACTCCGGGTTGTACCATTATTTTTCCACTACTATTACTTGCCTCAAATTTTGCTACCCATAGTCCACTTACTATTTCTCCATAATTAAATGCTGGGTGGATATTCCAGTTTCCTGCTCCACTTGCATTTTGAAATGTTGTTCTTCCTGTTGCTGTTTCGTTACTTGTCCCCTTCATGAATTCTATGCTTATTTCTGTTGCTGTACTAGTATGGTATCCTCCACTTGGTATGCTATATGCATATCTTGGTATCCACACCCACATACTTCCATCTGATGTTTTTGCATTTGCCCATTTTTTTGCTGAATATTTCCATATAGCCTGCTAGTTCGTTCATTTGAGCTTGTTCGTTTATTACTGCTTGATTTGTTTTTTCTGCTGCCTCTTTTGCTTTTGCTATTATTCCCATCTTTTTATTTTTTAATCATTTTTTACTTTTTGTTTTTTCTACATTAACTCGTATTTTTAAATGCTTTAGCTACTCTATTTAAGCTATTCTAACACTTGTTAAAATAATAATTGCTAAATTCAAAATAGGAACAATCTTTTCTTCTTGGTCTCAATATGTGATATCATCATATCATCTCATTGTGAGATTGTATGTTTCTTTTATATTACATTTTCATTACATTTTGATTGCATTTTGGGGTGCTTTTTAATGTGTATTTGGTACAGTATGATATTACAATTATTATTTAACTCACTTTCTAATTCTATTCTATATAAAAAAAGATAGCACTTTTACTACACAAGACCTTAAATTTTGTTTTTACAAAACTTTAAGTAATCTTCCATAATAAAGGTACTATCCTTATTAATTTTTTATATTTACATCTCTATAATGTGTTTTTCTTTTTTCAAGTTGTCAAATTCTCCGTCCCCACTGACATTTTTAGTTACTATATTTTTCTACTAATTCCTTCACTTCTTTTTCTGATAATTGAGTTATTTTTACAATTACATCTATTGACATTTTTTCTTGTATCATTCTTTTAGCTATTTCAATTGCTGTTTCTTCTCTTGTATCTTCTTTTATTTGTTCCATATCCATTCTTTCTAGCTCTGCCCTTAATATTCTTCTCCTTACTAAATCATCTTGGCTTATTCTATCTAGCTCCTCTTTTGCTTCTTTTATATCTTTATTCTCTTCCATTATCTTCGCTACCTCCATTCCCTCGGGGTTCTCCAAAAACATCATCCATTGTAGCATCTCATCTTTTTTATTTACTTCGTACTCTTTTATTGCTTTTGGTAGCTCTATTATAACAACTTGGAAATAGTCTGTCAAAATCTTATTTTTGTATTTTTCCTCTGTTATTCTCCATTTTGTGCATGCTTTCTCTATTTCTCTCAATTGTTCTATGTTTTCATCTACTATTATTATACTTATTGTTTTTCTTAAATTTTCGTATCTTTCTCCTATCTTTAAGTTCGCTACATACATCTTTGCCCAATAATATAAAAATCTCTCTAATATTTTCTTGTGGGTCGCTAATTGTATTTCTATATCACACTCTATATCTTCATTTATTACTGCTCTTAAATCTAATCTTCCATTTTTATCTTCTTTATTATCATTTAACAAGTCTTTGCTTTTGTCTAAATCTAATTTATGTATTTTTATCTTTAGTATATCTTCTAACAATGCTTTTGTTATACTTTCTTTTCCTCTTGAAAATAATGTTTGAAACACTATATCGTTCTTAGGCAACAATATATCTTTTTTCTTCTCTCCTTTTTCTATTATTTCGTTTTTCTCCATAGGCAATGCCCCTTTCTCTTTTTATTTTTATTTACTAGGCTAAAAAGACTTCTACTGCTTCACTTTATTTTTTTGTTTTCTAACTTATTTTAAAATAATGTATTGGGAAATTTTAAGATAATATAGATAACATTTGATATTAACTTTTTTGATTTTAAATATGAAAAATATTAAAATTTTTAATGTTATTAACTTCAATTATTATGAAAATGTTAGATAAAATATTGATTTAAAATAGTTTTGAATTAATATAAATTTTTAATATTAGCAATAGAAACCTATCAGCTAGAAATATGTTTATTATACATAGTATTTCCTTATTTTTCAACATATTTCGTTTGACCTTTTTCGACATAAAAAAACTATCAACATACATAAAGTACATTGATAGTTAAGTTTATGTGTTTTTCTTTTTTCAAGTTGTCAAATTCTCCGTCCCTAATGACCACTTTTTCAAGTTGTCAAAAATCTCCGTCCCCATTGACCAAGTTGGCACTTACCATTTAACTACTAACCTATCAAATTTAGATTTAATGTATTTTTCTAGTTTTTCCATAAATTCATCTGGTTTTATTTCGTTTTTTGCAACCATGTCTAACCCTTTTTCCCAACTTGCTGTTAACTTTGGATTTAACATGTCTGGCATAGACATATTTACAACATCATATATTGCTTCTCCTTTATTTGTTGGAGTAATTATTTGTGTTTTATCATTTATTTGTATATATTTTATTCTTTCTAACTTTTTTATAATTTCTGCTCTTGTTGCACTTGTTCCAATTCCTGCTCCTTTTATTTGTTCTCTTAATTCTTCGTCTTCTATAAGCTTTCCTGCGTTTTCCATGGCAAGAATTATTGAGCCAGAGTTATACCTAGATGGAGGAGATGTCTCTGCTTCTTTTGTTTCATAGTTTACTGCAATTAGTTCTTGTCCCTTTTTTAGCTTATTTAATATATCTAAATTTTGATTTTCTTCTACGTCTTCTACTTTCTCTATATTACTATTTTCTACTAATTCTCTATTTTTTTCGCTTTCTGCTTTTGTTATATTTCCATTTGCATCACTTTCATTAGTTTTCAATTCAGCCTTTTTAGAGCCTTCTACTACATCTTTATCACTTTTTGTTTCTATATTATTATTTTGATTTGCCTTTTTATCCTCTTTTAATACTTCTTGATAACCTAGGTTTACACATACTTTTCCACTTGCTGTGAATTGTTCTCCTTCTACATCAATTGTAACAGATATTTTATTAAATTCTGCTGGCGGATAAAATATTGCTAAAAATCTTTTTACAATTACTTTATATACATCTTTTTGTAGTTGTGGTAAAGATTCATAGTTTTCATAGCCTTGCCCTGTTGGAATTATCGCATAATGGTCTGTAATTTTGCTATCATTAACATATTTTGTTTTTACAAGATTTGTTGAATATTTTTCTTCTGACATCTTTTTTATATAGCCTTGTACTTCTTCATCTTTAAAACCTTTTGCTATTCCGTTTAAGTTTTTTGTTATTACTTTTGCTATTGCGGTTGAAAGCACTCTGGCATCTGTTCTTGGATATGTAACAAGCTTTTTCTCATATAAATTTTGTATAATCTCCAAAGTCTCATCTGGCTTTATTTTAAATCTTTTTGTGCATTCATTTTGAATTTCTGCTAAATTAAACAAAAGAGGTGCATTTTCTTTCTGTTTTGATTTCTTTACTTCTTTTACAATAGCTTTTTTATCTTTTAATGAGAGTATAAAATCTTTAGCATCATTTTCTTTTTTAAATCCTGTTTCATTGTACAATTTAGGTGAATTAAATGTACTTGAACCTTCAACTGACTTCCAGTCAGCTTTAAAGTTTCCATCTTCTTTTCCAAATGTCCCTACTATTTTATAATATTTTGTCTTTTTAAAATTTCTTATTTCTCTTTCTCTTGAGACTACCATTCCTAGTACACATGTCATTACACGCCCAACAGAAATTGAGACTTTATCTTCTTCAAGGTCTTTTGCAAGCCTTCTACCATATATTATAGAGAGTAGCCTAGAAAAGTTAATTCCTATTAAATAATCCTCTTTTGCTCTTAAATACGCAGAATTAGATAAACTATCATATTCTGATAGTTCCTTTGCCTCTTTTATCCCTCTGTTTATCTCTTCTTCTGTTTGTGAATCTATCCATACTCTTTTTTTGTCTTTTCCTTTTACACCAATTGCTTGGTCAACTAATCTGTATATGTATTCTCCCTCACGCCCAGAGTCTGTTGCTACATAAATTGTGTCTACATCTTCTCTTGTTAAAATTCCTTTTATTATATTAAATTGATTTTGTACATTTGATATTACTTCATATTTATATTCTTTTGGCATAAATGGCAAAGTATCTAGTCTCCAAAATTTTAATTTTTCATCATACTTTTCTGGATATGACATTGTAACCAAATGACCAACACACCAAGTTATAATCCAGTTTTCCGCTTCCATGTATCCATTTTGCCTTTTAGTATTTATTTTAAGTACTTTTGCAAACTCCATTGCAACAGATGGCTTTTCTGTTATTAGTACGCTTTTTCCCACTTCAATTGCTCCTTATTAAAATATTAGTACGTAATTTTTGTATTTATACAAATTTTATAGATTAAAACTACAATATCTTTTCATTAATAGATTTATAATTGTAGTATATCACAACATTTGTTTTTATATCAAGCCGAAATATTATTTGTATTTTACTATAAAAATAGACCCAAGACCATTATTTAGTCTTAAGTCTATTAATTAAATTATATTATTTTTTTACTATAATAAGTAAATTTTAATCAGTACTAAATTTTTATAATAAGTAAAAAATTTATAGTTTTATAATTATTAGTAATTAGATTTATAACTAATTTAATTATTAGTGTCTTTATTTTTTACCTAACTTTTTTATTCTTATATAAATAAATGCTGATAAAACAATTAATACTGAAATTATTAGAACAATGATACTATTAAATCCTGTTTGTGGTATCTTTCCAGTTGCTAAAGTATTATCTCTCTGTCCATTTTCAGGCTTTTTATTTGATTCTCCATTATCAAAATTTAATATTTCGTCTAATTCTTGTTCATTGTCTTCGCTAAGCTTATTATCTGGATTTTGTTCATCGTCTTCACCTGGTTTTTCGGCTGGATTTTGTTCGTCTTCTTCTCCTGGGTTATCGTCTGGTTTTTGTTCGTCATCTTCGCCTGGGTTTTCGTCGTCTCCTGTACCTGGTGTTTCTGTATCCTCTTTAATCCAAGTTACACTTGCTGTTGCAGTTCCAATGTTACCTGCTTCATCTACAAATTCAAAAGTAAAGCTACCATTTTCTTTAAATGTATAAGTGTCTTTTCCATCATTATTTGTAATTGTTACTTTTTCACTAAAGTCTGATATTGTAGCTCTTACAGGTTGGTTTGTTTCTTCCTCAATATCATAAGAAATTGTAGCTGTAGGTATTATTTTATCAATCCAGTCTACTATTGCTGTAGCTGTACCTTTGTTACCATACTTATCCTCAAATTCAAAGGTAAATTCGCCATTTTCTGTAAATACATATGTGTCTTTTCCATTATTATTTGTAATTGTTATTTCTGTACTTGGATTTACTAAAGTAACTGTAACATCTGAATTTGTTAATTTTTCAATATCATACTTAATTTCTGCAGTTGGTGTTTCGGCTTTGGTAATGTCTTCATATAAATTAATCATGGCAGCAGTAATAAAACTTCTTCCATCTCCATAGTTTTCTGTTGCAACTAGTTTTACATATTGAGCTTTTACTGACTCATCGAATTTTGCCACTTTAGAAGCTGCACTATTTGCCCAATTATCTATATTATATACTTCTATCCATTCTTCGCCGTCCATGCTTACAAGTATTTTTCCATTTTTTATTCTTCCATTGCTTCCGCTTTGTCTTGGCACATATTCCAAAGCTGATATATTTGTAGGTTCACTTAATTTTATTACAATATATCTGTCTTTGTCTTGTCCATTCCAATTGCTATGCCATAATGTATTAATATTACCATCTATTGCATTCTGTGCTGGAGCACTATGTCCAGGTTCTTCACTAGATACATCATAAATTGATAATCTATCAATCGAAATATATTTTTGTGTATCTGGTTGATTGTCTTGAGTAAAATTGTATGTCTTAGTACTAGTGTCTGCTAAATGTACTCCTGTTGCTCCCATTCTAACTATTATACTTTTATCTCCTGTTAAATCTGGCTCTTTTTCACTATATCTATTCCACTCATCGCTTTCGTTATATTTCCATTCCATAGCATTTGTAGCACCAATTAATTTATTTTCTAGGTCATTAGCATATAAATTTGATGGCAATCCTGATGAATTTTGAATATCTATTGTATAGACATTTTGCTCTGAATAATCAACTCCCATTATATGAACTTTAATATCTAACTCAGTTGTAATAGATTTTATTTGTTCTTCTGTTAATGGTAAAATATGCTTCTCTGATAAAGTCCAAGTTTTTCCTCCATCTAAACTATAATCCCAAGCCACATCTACTCCATCAAAACGACTAGAAAGTACTATGCTACCTGCATTTTCTCCATCAAATGAGAAATTTGCAATTGATGTGTCTATATTGCCTAGTAAAGCATTTGCTACTTGTTTTACTGCCTTTGCTTGTATAGAGTCTTCATCTGTTGCCAAAGTAGCTGTTGTAAGTGTTCTAGTTTGTAATAAAGAAAATATAGTTTGATATTCTACAGATGTCATTTTTGGTTTTATTAAATTTAGTAAATCATACATTGGTCTTGGGTAATATGTATATGTTTTAGCAATTTCTTCTGCTAGATTATAATAATCTTGCTCAGTTTTAGTAGAATCACTATTGTATAAATTTACTAACCCAAGCCATGCATCAAAGTTTAGTTCTTCCTCTTCTAAAGCTTTTCTATATATTTCTTCTAATTTTTCATTGTCATCATTATAAACTTTTGCAAGCATAAGGATTTCTTCTGCTTTTTCATATTTATCATACTCATTTTGAGCTGCTTGTGCTAAAAGTATATAGCTTGCATTCCATCCACTTGTATAATTACCATTTCCCCAATCATTCATAGTTCTTACATTTAGATGTTCTGTTCTTCCAGATTGTCCCCAACCTGAAATGTCATTACCTAAACCCCATATTCCATTACCGTTTTCATCTTGAGTATAATATATGTAAGCACAATGTCCTGGTTGACTTACACAAGTATTTGGTAAACCTTTATATGAACCCCAAATACAACTTCCTGTTTTAGAAAGACCTCCACAAACAGCACCTTCCTCAAAAACAATCCAAATTTTTGGTTGTCCTTTTTGATAAGTAATATTGAATTTCGATAAATTATATTTTTCGTCCCATTTATCGTAATTTGCAAGGTCATAATATTGGTCTTCATTATAGTTGTAACCAAAAGTATATGTTATATAAGAATATGGTCCTGTTGCTCCGTTTTTTTCGTTTCTAACATAATCATTTAACCATTTTATTTCTTCATCATCTATGACTGTATTCATTACCCAACGCATTTCTTCAACAGTAAGTGTTTCAAATGTTTTATTTTCTATTAATTTTTCACTATGTAAATCTTTATAAATTTCATAGCGAGTAATTGCATCAGAACGATTTCCCCCATCTATCCATAAATATACATTTCCTGATTCTGTTAGTGATAAAGAAAGCATCATTGTACGATATAAATCGCTTAAAGTTGTTCCATATTCTGTTTTATTTTCATTTGCCAAATCGTCTTTATATGTAGTATATAAATCACTTAAAACTTTTATAGAGTTAAAATATGTTCCTTCTGGCTTTCCACCAGCTAAGTAGAGTCTCAAAGTTTCTTTATCTGCCATTAACCATTCAATTGTTTCTTTATAATCATTACTGTACCTTGCAAGGGCTTGCAAAACGTCATATCCAACATTATTTACTAATTCTCTTTGTAGTAATGCCAGTTCATAATCTCCACTTATCTCTTCTCCATAATGACTTTTAATTATTTCGTCATACTCAGCAACTGTTTTTATAAAATCGAAATTTGAATTATCTTCCTCATAACCTTCTTTAATTAATTTTGCATTTGCAAAAACAGTCTCATCGTACCATTTTGACCACCAATCACCATCATGTAATTGATTTTCATCGGCAACTAATTTTAAATAATTTGCATCCTTTATATCTATCTTTATAAATTGAGCTTCACTCCATCCATAAAAGACGCCTGATTTGTATTGTTCTTCCCAGTTTTCTCCATTATCAGATGTATAAATATAAAATTTTGCACCACCATTAAAATAGTTACTTTGTTCACTTATATCTACACCAATATATGATGTAAAGTAATCATAATCATATTCTCTTAAGTCATACACAATTTCCGATGTAGCCCATGCGCAAATTCCTTTGATAAATGGTTTAGATTTATCATTTACTTTTAAAGTAATTAAATCATTAGCCTTATTTTTATCTAAGAGAATAGATTCCCCACTTGGTGCAAATGACTTATCTTTTATATATGCAATATCTGATAAATAGACATATTCAGAATCGTTGTTTTCCTTCGGAGTTGCCCCATAGCTAATAGTTATACTTGTTAAAGTCATTATTATAATAATCCCTAATATAAATAATACTTTATTTTTTACTTTCGTCATGCTTTTCTCCCTTTTATTTGTATGTATTACAGTATTATATTTTATCATATTTATGTAAATTTTACAATGTTTTGTATACAATAGCAGGAATTTGACAGTTAATTTTTTATACTGTTTGTTCAAAATCCCATAAACTTATTGATATTTTTTTTATTTGCTAGTATACTAACTAAAGTAATTATTTTTTAAGGTGATTTTATGAGTGAAAATTTTGTTCCATCTAAGGATAAACTATATCCTGAAACTTATATCGATAATTTCAGAGAACTTTTAGATTCAATTTCCAAATATTCCTCGAAAAATGCTTTTTACTTTAAAAACCATAAAACAAATGAAATTATAGAGATTACTTATAAACAATATATTGACGATATTATTAGTTTGTCTACTAAGTTTTTAAATTTAGGACTCTCTGGAAAAAGAATTGCTATTATTAGCCACAATAAGTATCCTTGGCCTGTAAGCTATATGGCTATACAAACAGGTGGTATGATTGGAGTTCCTCTAGATTATCAGCTTCCAATTAATGAAATAGAATTATCTTTAATCAGAAGCAACACAGAAGCTGTTATTCTGGAAGAACATTTTATGGATACTTTTAAGAAAATTAGAGAAAATGGTAAAACAAATTTAAAATATTATATTTGTATGGAATTAGAAGACGATAAAGATGGTTTTTTATCATTTCAAAAGCTAATAGATGAAGGTAGGAAATTAGTTTTAAACGGTAATGATGAATTTTCTAAAGTCAAAATAGATTCTAATAAAATGTCTATATTATTATTTACATCTGGCACTACTGGTCAATCTAAAATAGTAATGCTTTCTCAAAGAAATATTTGTTCTAATGTATCTGCTATGACAACTTTAATTAAAATGCGTGATGATGATAATGTGCTTTCATTTTTGCCTCTACATCATACTTTTGAGTGTACTGCAACATTTTTGTATTGTAATTATACAGGTTGTACAATTTGCTATGCAGATAGTATTAAACAAATACCAAAAAATCTTTTAGAATACGATATTTCAGGAGTCGTATGTGTCCCTGCTCTTTTAGAAATCGTATATAGGCAAGTTAATAGAACTATAAAATCTAAGGGATTAACTATACCTTTTAAAATATTAATGGGTATATCTAATTTTTTAAGACTATTCCATATTGATATTAGAAGAAAAGCTTTTAAATCAATCTATGACAGTTTAGGACACAAGTTAAGACTAATTTTATATGGTGCTGCATCAGTAGATAAAAAAATTATTAAATTCTTTGAAAATATAGGTATTGCAGTTGTAGGTGGTTATGGCTTAACCGAAACTTCTCCTGTTATTGCCTGCGAAAATGACAAATATAGAAGCCCTGGAAGTGTTGGTTTTCCTTTGTTTTGTGAGAACGTAAGAATAGACTCTCCAGATGAAAATGGTAATGGAGAAATATTAGTAAAAGGCCCAAATGTAATGCTTGGTTATTATGAAAATGATGATGCTACAAAAGAAATTTTAGAAGATGGCTGGCTTCACACGGGAGACTTAGGTAGATTCGATAAAAAAGGATTTTTATACATTACTGGTAGAATAAAAGACATGATAGTTCTAGACAATGGTAAAAAAATATTTCCTCATGAAGTTGAAACTTTGCTTAACAATTCAGACTTAATTACAGAAAGTTTTGTATATGCAAAAAAAGAAAATAAAAATTTAAAACTTGGTGTAAAATTAGTATATTCAGAAGATAATGAATTATTAAAAGGTAAGTCTAAAGATGAGATATTTAATCTGTTATCTGATGAAGTAAAAAAAGTAAATAGCGAAATACCAAAATATAAACATATTCAATATATTACTATCACAACAACACCTCTTATAAAAACTACTACACAAAAAATAAAAAGATTTGAGGAAATGAAACACATAGATGAATAAAATTTTTGAATATATTTTATTTACTATAAAAGAGTAGTTTAATTTTAATTTTAATTTTAAACATTTAAAGTTAAACTACTCTTTATAATTATTTGTATTATATTCATTAATAACCAATTTCATCTATTATGTCTTTTACTGTATCCTTATATTGAGAATCCACATTTACATATAAAATGGTATTGTTAATTTTGGAAACTACACTGTACTTTCCATTAGCCTCTAATGTATATTTAGAATAATTTTTTCCACTTATACTTGAGTTCATAGAAGAACTTCCTTTTGTATTATCAAAATTAGCAACACAAGTATTGTAAAAAGATGTTGCCATTGCTTCATCTGACATTTGATAAAATTCTAATTGATAGCTATAACTACCGTCCATCGCTAAATATACTTGATCCACAAAGTTATACTGTGACACTTGATATTTAGCATCAACTATTTCGTAACTTTTTTGCTCCATAATTTCTTTAAATTGATCTGCAGTAATAGAGTCTTTTTCTTTATTTAGTAAAGATATAAGTCCTATTATTCCTCCTACTACTAATGCCATAAATATTAATACTGCTACAACTACTATTATTACTATTTTTGTAGATTTTTTCATTTTTTTCTCCCTTTCATATTTCATTTTTTATAAATTATTTTACACTATATTTTTCTCTAGAAGTTATTTTTTCTATATTGAATATAAGAAAAAGTTCCTGCTCCAATAAGTGCTACTATTACTGTTATTAATGCAATATGTATACCTGTTTGAGGTATCTTTCCTGGTGCTACAGTATTGTCTACTACATCATTTTTACCAGTGTTTAAACTTACATCTCCAAAATCTGCCCATTTAAAGTCTGAAGATCCATAGAAAAACAAATACCATGCATCTGGATAAACACTAGCTTGAGATAATGTTACAGCTTCTTGTGCAATATATTTTCCGTTTTCATCATCAACTTTTACATATAAAAAGTAATATTCTCCATCTTCTAATCCTTTTACATCAAGAGCAGGTCTTTGTGTATAAGAATTAGCATTATATTCAATAAGAGTACTATCTTCATCTGTAGTATGTGTTTCGTTGTAAATTCCGTTATTTGATTTTGCAAAAGTTAGTAAATCTGCAAATCCAGATGAATCTTGATTTTTTATTTTTTGTAAAATAGATTTATCTGTAATTTTACCTACTTTTATTTGCATCTTTCTAGTCTCTACTCCAGAACTTGTAAATGTTGTTATTATTTGGTCTGAATCATCTGTCATATGAGTAAGATTAAATGCATCACTATACTTAGGTTCTGCATATCTTTCTAGCTTTTTGCCATATATAACTATTTTTTCATCTTCATAATTTTGTACTTCTATAATTGATGCATATAACTCTTGATTTAGTTCTACATATCTAGCTATTTCATATCTATCACTTGTTTTTAATATTTTATTATCACTGTTATATTCTAATGTAATTGAGTCTTCACTTGTAACATTAGGTTTACTATTACTTGAAGTTATAACTAAATAATATTTGCTATTTTCTTTTGGAGTTACACCTGAAATTTGTACCATAGCTCCAGCAACTCCATCTCTTTTTAGTTCAATCTTTGCTTTTGTAAAATCGGTCCAGTCTCCGTCTGTATCATCAGGCTCTTCTTCCGAAGAAGGATTTGATGTTATATTTGATGTGTATAAACTTACATCATAATATGTATTTGTTCCATTTGTTATTTTAGCCCATAGTACAAAGTAAACTGTTCCTGGTGTATAACTTGTAAAGTCTAACTGAACATTATTAGAAGAGTTTGTTGTGCTTTTCCAGTTGCTTGTATAATCTGGCATTAAAGCATAATATTTTTTTTCTAATTTATCCATATTAGCCTTTACTGTGTCTACATAATCATTATAATCTAGTCTAGCTTCATTATACTTGTTATAAGCTTCTGTTATTGCTTCTTGCTCTGCTGTTCCGCTACTATTTAACTTTTGGTATTCTTCAAGTAAAGCTGTTACATTTTCAGCTTTTTCTTCTAATGTTTTTTCGCTCTCTTCTGAATATTTACTTGCTTCTTTACTCTTATTTTGGATATTATTATAAGTACTTTGAGTAATATCTACTTTTTGATAAGAAATACTGTAACCTGTAGCTTGCGATGACAAACTAATTGTACCTCTTCCCTCTCCACCAGATATATAAATTATACTTGGTAGATATATGTAATTTTCTGGATCTATTTCTCCGCTATATGCCTTTACATTATAGAAACTTACAGACATTGAGAAAATAAAAAATATTATAAGTATACCTGCAATTATTTTTCTTTTCATCCTCTTTTTCCCCCTTAAATATTTCTTCTTTTTGTTGTTTAAGACTTATTGCTTTTGTTTAGATATATCTTTTATATCTTTATAATAACTTTTGTTTTATATTATCAAAACATGTACTTTTTTTCAAGCTTTTTTGTTGTTAAATAATATTTTTTATACTACAGTTAATTAAAAAAGTAAATTCTATTTAAATAAAAGTAAATAGATTTTAATTGTA
>ERZ1643246.653-NODE-653-length-43117-cov-38.791301_pt1 | contig 43117 bp, 41 predicted proteins | sample MGYA00579265_ERZ1643246 | MGnify/ENA primary metagenome ERZ1643246 (study PRJEB29033, sample SAMEA4952261) | chicken gut metagenome | biome: Broiler Chicken; feature: Gastrointestinal Tract; material: Caecum | place: Ireland | collected 2018 | study: Broiler... | reverse complement strand
TTAAAAACATGTCCCTTTGCTCTCATTTCGCCTCACCTACTTTCTCCGGATTTGCAATATATCCTGCTATCGCGCTTGCAGCAGCCACTTCCGGCGATGCAAGATAGATCAGGGAATCCACATGTCCCATACGTCCTACGAAGTTTCTGTTCGTTGTGGATACACATTTTTCTCCTGCCGCCATAACACCCATGTGTCCGCCCATGCACGGACCGCAGCTCGGCGTGTTGACCGCGCATCCAGCATCCACAAAGATATCCAGCAGTCCTTCCTTAATACATTCTTTATAGATTTTCTGTGTCGCCGGGATAACCATGACGCGCACATCCGGGTGTACGGTATGTCCCTTCAGGATCGCCGCTGCTTTCCTCATGTCCTCCATACGCCCGTTTGTACAGGATCCGATGACAACCTGATCGATCTTGATAGGCTCCATTGCTTCTACCTCATCGATAGTCTTTGCATTTCCCGGAAGGTGCGGGAACGCGACCGTCGGACGTACTTCGGAGAGATCAATGGTGATCACTTCATCATACTGCGCATCCTCATCCGCCTCGTAGATCGTGTACGGCTTTTTGGAGTGCTCTTTCATGTAGGCTTCCGCTTTCTCATCCACCGGGAAGATTCCGTTCTTTGCGCCTGCTTCGATCGCCATATTCGCCATCGTAAAGCGGTCGTCCATGGACAGGTTCGCAATCCCGTCACCGGTAAACTCCATGGATTTATAAAGTGCGCCATCCACGCCGATCTTTCCGATGATATGGATGATAATATCTTTTCCGCTTACATATTTCCCCGGCTTTCCTGTCAGCACGAACTTGATCGCACTTGGAACTTTGAACCAGATCTCTCCGGTCGCCATTCCTGTCGCAACGTCTGTCGTTCCCATTCCTGTCGAGAACGCGCCGAGGGCTCCGTATGTACAGGTGTGGGAATCTGCTCCGATGATACATTCTCCCGCAACGACAACGCCCGCCTCCGGAAGGATCGCGTGCTCCACACCAGATTTTCCCTGTTCAAAATACCAGGTCAGCCCCTGCTCTTTCGCATATTCGCGGATCGCCTTGGAGTTCTCGGCTGATTTGATGTCCTTGTTCGGGGTAAAATGATCCGGTACAAATACCACTTTATCCTTATCAAATACGTGATCCGACATCTGCCTGATGATCGGCAGAGCCATCGGACCTGTGATGTCATTCGCCATGACTACGTCAAGCTTCGCCTCGATCAGCTGGCCCGCCTCGACAGAATCAAGTCCGGCATGGGCCGCCAGAATCTTCTGCGTCATTGTCATTCCCATGTTAAAAGCCTCCTTAAATTGTGAAAATTCTATGTTTGGGGACGTAGTCATTTTCAATTTTACTACGTCCCCAATTAACATTTGCCCTGTCCCTTTTTTACTTTTTCGCGATATATCCTTTCGCTGTCAGTGCCTCTGCGCAAAGGACTGCTCCGCCTGCCGCGCCTCTGACCGTGTTGTGTGACAGGCCGATGAACTTGTAATCATACATGCTGTCTTCTCTCAGCCGTCCGATGGATACGCCCATTCCGTTCTCATAGTCCACATCCAGCGTCACCTGCGGACGGTTGTCATCCTCGAGGTACTGGATGAACTGCTTCGGAGCGCTCGGGAGCTCTGCCTCCTGCGGAAAGCCCTTGAAGTTCACAAGTTTCTCGATGAGCTGCTCTTTCGTCGGCTTCTTTTCGAAATTGATGAACACTGCCGCTGTATGTCCGTTCAGCACCGGGACACGCACGCACTGGCAGGTGATCTTCGGGAGCTCTGCCTTTACGATCTGTCCGTTCTCGACTTTGCCGAGCACGCGGAGCGGCTCCTGCTCGCTCTTCTCTTCCTCTCCGCCGATGAACGGGATGATATTTCCTACCATCTCCGGCCAGTCCTTGAATGTCTTACCTGCTCCTGAGATTGCCTGATATGTTGTAACGACCAGCTCCTTCGGTCCGAATTCTTTCCATGCTGCAAGACACGGAGCGTAGCTCTGGATGGAGCAGTTCGGCTTTACTGCGATAAATCCTCGTGTTGTTCCGAGACGTTTCTTCTGATCCGGGATCACGTCAAAATGATCTGCGTTGATCTCCGGAACCACCATCGGCACGTCCGGAGTCCAGCGGTGCGCGCTGTTGTTGGACACAACCGGAGTCTCTGTCTTTGCGTACGCTTCCTCGATCGCTTTGATCTCTTCCTTTGACATATCAACTGCGCTGAACACAAAATCAACAGTGGAAGCCACCTTCTCCACTTCATTTACATTGAGCACCACCAGTTTCTTTACCGCTTCCGGCATCGGAGTATCCATTTTCCATCTGTCTCCGACCGCTTCCTCATATGTCTTTCCGGCGGAACGCGGGCTTGCAGCCACTGTCACTACCTCAAACCATGGGTGGTTCTCAAGCAGAGAGATAAATCTCTGTCCCACCATTCCTGTTGCACCAAGAATACCTACTTTCAATTTCTGATCCATTTTCTTTCTCCTTTTCTGTCTGTATCTGTAAATATCACTATGATCTGTCTCTAAAGCTTCGGCTCTGCCTCCAGATATGCTTCCTCCGCGGAGATCACTTTCTCCATCGCCGCTTTTCCCGGCGCACCGATCGTATTTCTCATCTCTACACAGGTCTTCATGCTGATCGCATCGTAGATATCTTCCTCAAATACCGGGGAGATTGCCTTGAACTCCTCAAGTGTCATATCATCCAGCGCGATCTTCCTGTCGAGACAGTAGAGCACCAGTCTTCCTACGATCCCATGAGCATCCCGGAATGGCACCCCGTGGTTTACGAGATAATCCGCCGCATCCGTAGCATTAGTGAACCCGTGTTTTGCACTTTCTTCCATGCGGTCCGCATTAAACTTCATCGTCTTCAGCATGCCGGTGAACAATGCCAGGCATCCCTTTGTCGTATCGATGGCATCGAACACAAACTCTTTGTCTTCCTGCATGTCCTTATTGTATGCGAGGGGAAGTCCCTTCATCGTCGTCAGCAGTGCCATCAGCGCCCCATAGACTCTGCCGGTCTTGCCCCGGACAAGCTCTGCGATATCCGGGTTCTTCTTCTGCGGCATGATGCTGCTTCCCGTGCTGTATGCATCGTCGATCTCTACGAACTTATACTCATTGGAATTCCAAATGATGACCTCCTCTGAAAACCGGCTCAGATGCATCATCACCGTGGACATCGCAGACAGCAGCTCGATCAGATAATCTCTGTCCGAAACCGAATCCATACTGTTCAGCGTAGGACCGTCAAATCCAAGCAGCTCTGCCGTGTATTCCCGGTCCAGGGGATAAGTCGTTCCCGCCAGGGCACCTGCGCCCAGCGGACAGTAGTTCATCCTCTTATAGATATCTTTCATCCGGGAGCGGTCTCTCCTGAACATCTCGAAATATGCTCCCATATGGTGCGCCAGCGTGATCGGCTGTGCTTTCTGGAGATGGGTAAATCCCGGCATATATGTCTCTGTGTTCTCCTTCATCAGTTTCAGGAGCACTTCCAGCATCTCCCTGAGCAGTCCGTCGAGCTCGCTGATCTCATCCCTTGTATACAGCTTCATATCCAGCGCGACCTGATCATTCCTGCTGCGCCCGGTGTGCAGCTTCTTTCCCGCATCCCCGATGCGTTCGATCAGATTCGCCTCCACAAAACTGTGGATGTCTTCATATTCGTCTGTGATCTGCAGGCTTCCGTTCTCCACATCTCTGCGGATCCCCTCCAGCCCTTCTATGATCTTCGTCTTCTCCTCCTCCGTCAGGATCCCCTGCTTCGCGAGCATCGTCACATGCGCGATGCTGCCCCGGATATCCTGCTCATAAAATCGCTTGTCGAAAGAAATCGAAGCATTAAAATTGTACACCAGCTTATCCGTCTCTTTTGTGAAACGTCCGCCCCATAACTGTGCCATGTTCTTTCCTCTTTTCTGTTGTGACTTCCTTGTTCCCGCCGCTTCTCTCATCGGCCTCCCTGCATCGGGAGCACAGCCCCGGTCTGACCGCGGTCTGCATTTTCCACCTAGTTTATCACACTAAAGTGCCGCGTGTCTACTCTAAACTGCAAACTGCCTCAAAAATGTCGCTGTGAACAGGATATAAATCCCCCGGCGCATTACGGTTCACGCCGTGATCCGGCGCTTTCGGCTGCGGACTGTGCCCGTCTCTCAGCCAGTGAAAACTCACATCCGCAGTAATCCTGTCTGTACAGCCCGTATTCTTCAGACAGCTCCACAGATCTCTTGTAGCCGTTCTTCTTTTTAAAATCAGAGACAAGATATTCCACTCCCGCCTCTCTGCCGATACGGACGCCGATCTCATTGAGCTTCTGCGCATTCTTCAGAGGACTGATACTCAGTGTAGTAGTGAAATAATCGAATCCCCCCTCCGCAGCTCTCCGGGCAGTCTCAGCCAGACGCAGCTCATAACATTTCATGCAGCGCGCGCCGCCTTCCCTGAGATGTTCCATTCCTTCCGCCATTTCATAGAACTTTTCCTGTTCATACTCTCCCGCCAGAAACGAGACCGGATTCTTCAGATCCATCTTTGAGATCAGCTCCTGCTGCTCGCGGATTCTCTTCCCATACTCGCTCTCCGGATAGATATTCGGATTATAATAGAATACTGTGATATGAAAATACTGTGAAAGATATTCCAGCACATAACTGCTGCAGGGCGCACAGCAGCTGTGGAGCAGAAGGGACGGGACTCGGTTTTCCTCCCCCAGCTTTTCCAGTACTTTCTCAAGCTCTTTCTGATAGTTTACTTTCTGTCCATTCATCTTATTCACTCCAGACTGTCTGATCCGGGCAGATTATCTTCTCTGCCTTTAAGCGCACCCATTATAACACATTTTCTCCGCCGCGTACAACGAAGGAAAAACGAAAACGCTCCTCTCACCGAATACCATTTCATTTCATACACTGACAATAGATACCGATAGATGGGAGCGTTCTTATGACACCGATACTGGAACTTAGAAATATAAATTATTCCTACCATACGCCGGAAGGAGAGACAAAGGCCCTGGCCGGCATCTCATTTTCCCTCTCCCCCGGAGAATTTACCGCCGTCGTCGGGCCGTCAGGATGCGGCAAATCCACTCTGCTCTCTCTGATCGCTGGTCTAATGAGACCGGAATCCGGGGAGATCTTTCTGGACGGCGCACCGCTGACAGAGAATTCTTCAAAAATCGGCTATATGCTGCAGCACGACCATCTCTTTGAATGGCGCTCAGTATACCGCAATGTTGTCCTGGGGCTGGAGATCAGCGGCACGCTCACTGCCGAAACACGATCAGAAGCGGAGCAGCTTCTTGAACAGTATGGGCTCCTTCCGTTTGCCCGCTCCAGACCGTCAGAACTCTCCGGTGGCATGCGCCAGAGAGCGGCACTGATCCGGACGCTGCTTCTGAAGCCTGAACTGCTCCTCCTGGATGAGCCCTTCTCCGCGCTGGATTATCAGACTCGGCTCACAGTCAGCGATGATATCGGCCAGATCATACGCAGTTCAGGCAAGACCGCGCTCCTTGTGACCCACGATCTGTCAGAAGCCGTCAGTCTCTCCGACCGGATCGTTATTCTGTCAAAGCGTCCTGCATCCATCACCCGCATTGTCCCGATCACATTTGCGCTGGAAAAGGATACCCCGCTGAACCGCAGGAACGCTCCGGAGTTCAAAAACTATTTCAATGAGATATGGAAGGAGCTGAATCACGATGAATGAAGTATCTCACAGCCAGAAACTGTTTCTCATCCGCCTCCGCCGTCACCGCATAATTGTCCTCACGGCGCGCGGGATGATCCTCGTTCTCTTTCTGATCCTCTGGGAAATCTGCGCTGATACAGGGATCATTGATTCCTTTATCTTCAGCAGCCCTTCCAGGATCGCCCTCTGTTTTCAGGAAATGGTGCTGGACGGCTCTATCTTCCTGCATATAGGAATCACGCTGTATGAGACTATCGTCAGTTTCCTGCTGGTCACTCTGTCCAGCATCCTGATTGCTGTGATGCTGTGGTGCAGCAGAAAATTATCCGAGATTCTTGAGCCCTACCTTGTCGTCCTGAACAGTCTGCCCAAGTCCGCTCTCGCACCGCTGCTCATCGTATGGCTTGGCGCAACCCCGACGACCATCATCGTCGCCGGCATGTCTGTAGCGGTCTTCGGCAGTATCATGAACCTATATACCAGTTTCACCACAGTAGACCAGGAGAAGATCAAGCTCATCTACACTCTTCACGGATCACGGAGGCACGCTCTCTTCAAGGTGGTGCTCCCAAGCTCTGTTCCCGCTGTGATCAGTAATATGAAGGTCAATATCGGACTGTGCCTCGTGGGGGTGGTGATCGGAGAGTTCCTGGCGGCAAGGAACGGACTGGGGTATCTGATCATTTATTCCAGCCAGGTCTTCAAGATGAACTGGCTGCTCATGTCGATCGTGCTGCTGTGCATCATGGCAATGGCGCTGTATGCGGTGATCGGAGCGGTGGAAAAAATTTACCTGAAAAGGTATTGAACCCCAACATCGCCCTCATAATACGATCTAACAACTCTAATTAAACATTTGTCTGCAACTATTTTTAATTAGTAGATCAGTTTAATAAATCATGATTCACTTTTGCATTTATTAAACAGAAAAATCATAACCGTTTTTTTTTGCAAAAGCAGGCAGACGCATCATGTGCATAAAAACAGCGTGCAGCGCGCAGAGATGAACTCCGCGCGCCGCACGCTTATTGTAACTTTTTAAATCTTCCAGGTTTTAAACCTCAGCTATTTCTTCTTCCTTCTGACTGTTACAGCAGCTGCGGCCGCACCTGCCGCCAGCACCATTCCCGCCGCGATCGGGAATACATTCACTGTATCTCCGGTCTTTGTAGCTTTCGCTGCGGAAGTATTAGAAGATGTTGTGGTACTCTGGTTTGAGCTGCCCTGAGCCGCGCCGTCATTTGACGCTACCAGACTGCCAAGGGCTGCCTTAAGCGACTCTGCCGCTGCATCGACTTCATCCTGTGTTGCATCCGCATCGCCGAATACTGCTTTCGCGTCTTCAAGAGCATCGAGCATTGCGTCAAAGCCTGCCTCTTCATAATCCTCTTTATCCAGGCTCTCCGCCTGATTGATCAGATCTTCAAGGAGATCCTTGTTCGGAATAAGCCGCAGGTTTGCCATAGCGTCCATAAGCTGCTTCCATGCGCTGTCTACATCCTCCTGGAATGCGTTTCCGTCTGCATAAACTTCCTTCGCATTCTCAAGTGCTGCAGTAAACTCAGCTTTGCCCGCTTCCAGATATTTGTCCAGCTGGCTGTTCATCTCTTCTGCAAGGGCAATTACCTTTTCGAGCTCTGTCTTATCACCTGCTTTAAATTCACCGTACTGGATTGCCTTAATCAGGTTCCGCCATGCACTGTCAACCTCGTTCTGCGTTACAGTCGGATCACCGGACTGGACTCTTGCGAGAACATCCTTCGCCGTATGTAATGCATTGTCGAAGTATTCCTTCACCGCATCTACAACACCGTCCATATTGACTTTTCCGGCGAGTTCGATCGCGTATTCCAGGATTGCAACAGAAATGTCGTCTGCCGGTTCATCTGACGCTACCGTAACAGTACACTCTGCATATACGCCTGCTGCATTGGATACGGAGATCACTGCTTTTCCTGCTTTCAGACCGGTAACATTTCCGTTCTCGTCAACAGATACAACCTCCTCATCGGATGAACTCCATACAAGGCCTTTCAGCAGTGTTCCCTCAGCATGTCCCACTTCAAGCGCCACAGTTTCTCCAACATTGATCTGTGTATCTGTCAGAGTAACTTCATCTGCTACCTTCTGAAGGATAAACGGTACGACTTCCTGGAGACTTGCGAAGTTATTTCCGCCCCGCTCAACATAGAGCACCAGATATCTGCCCGTCAGTGTCTCCGGGAACTGCGTTGTCACCCATGCTCCGGATGTGTTCAGCTCATCAGGCACTGTGATGGACTCGCTTGCATAGACTTCACTGCCCTCTGCATCCAGAATGGTGTAGCGGTACTGGGAAATTCTTCCGTTCACATTACCGTCATTCCTCTGCATGAAGTTGAATCCGTCTAAGGAAACCGTGTCTCCCAGGTCAATCGTCAGGATCGCCGGGTTGTCCGGGCTTACGTTAAATCCTGTTGTGCTCCAGTTGGAGTGCCATCTTGTGGATGTATCTCCGTCAACTGCATATGCAGCCGTGCCCGTCTCTTCTGTGTTAGCTGTTGCCGACATGTTGAGCTGGTCTGCGATCTCAACGATTACGCCGTCCATTACCGTGATCTCAAATTCAGTCGTCTCTTCTTCAGAAATAACTGCTTTGATCATCGCTGTTCCTGCTCCTACCGCGCTGACAACCAGAGTCTCCGGATCGATCGTAACGACCTCTTCGTTGCTGCTGGTAATCTCAACTCCGTCCAGATTGCTTCCGTACAGCTGTGCAGTCTCGCCGACATACAGTTCTGTCTTGTCGATGGATACTGCGACCGCATCCTCATCTACTGTAATCGTTAGATTATCAAGGATAAAGTCGTTCTGTCCGGTTGCCGTTGTTCCGGTTGCGCGGCTTCCGTTTTCATACAGGCCGATCCAGGTCTGTCCGCTTCCGCTTCCGATCACCTGCATCGTTACATGCCCGGTATTTTCTTCACCGCCGCCAGTCATCTGGTCAAGGTACTGATCTTCTGTCGGCAGCGTATAAGTTGTTCCGTCTCCGACTACCATCGCGTACGCCTTGTCCGGTCCCGACTGATAGTCAAATTCAACTGTGTAAACCTTTCCTGCTTCAAAGCGGAAATTCTGCGGAATCGTCTGATAGATAATTCCTGTGTTCGCTCCATGGTGCTTCAAAGACCAGTTCCCGTCAATGACGTCATCTGTAGCCTTCTTGTTCTGCCATCCCGCCTGTGTATACGGGTCATGGAGCTCTGACAGATGAGTTACCGGATCAGATACTCCCTGAGCCGAGCCGAGAACGAACGGATACAATCCCTGTACAACAGATTCGAAATCCTGTGTAAAGTTTCCATTCTCGTCGAAATTCTCAACTGTCTGCTGCACAATGCGGATGTCATCTACATAAGTGGAGCCTTCGCCTGCCGCTCTTGAAAGAGTAAGCTCAGCAGTTTCCCCTTCTGCTGTAAACGAAACCTGCATGCGCTGCATGTTTGTTCCGTGCTTCTGATCGCTCTTCACGTAGTTGGAAGCGATGGAACGCATCGTATAATTGGATACTGTGGTTTCTCCTGTTGTTACTGCAATTGAAGCTTTTGCATCGCTTGCGTTGTCAACATAGACTTCTGCCACATAGTCCTTGCCTGCCTCAAGGCCTTTGATCTGCGTTGTCACTGCCACATCTTCTGACGGGCTGTTGAACGCAAGACGCTGGTCGCCTGTGGAAGCCTTTTCTACTACAACTGCTGTATTGTCGATATCTCCGGACCAGTCAGCCGCATCAAGTGATTCACCTGCACCTGCATAGCCGTTGAATCCCGGATCTGTCACGTACTGATCGCCGAAGTCGTCCTTCAATGTCTTGGAGGACTCGCCTTTGAGGACGACATAAGCAGTCTCTGCCTCTGCTGTGAGAGTGATGGTTCCGTTCTCAACCGGAACAGTCACCGCTTCGCCTCTTCCCTGGTCAGACAGCGGATATACAACGACATTTGCAAGACCTGCCCAGTCATCCTGGAGATCCCATGTTGTCGTACCGCCTTCTAAGTTCCAGTGATACAGCTTCTCTTCACCTGTCTCATCATCGGTCCACGGAAGCAGGTACTCTACATCGTCCAGTACCACTTTACCATTCAGAGTGATCGTACGCTCAATATAACTGTCGTCTCTCTGCTCTTCGTTTCTTGTTACTACTACAGTATCATTCTCGTCATTCTTCAGAGTAATCTGCTTCTCCTGGTTTCCTACCGGAGATTCACCTTCCTCATAGTCCTCCCAGTCAGTTACATAATAGTGCTGCAGGAATTTCGTTGGAAGATTCTCTGTGAATGTCTCTCTGATGTACTTGTTGAAATCCTGGTCTCCGCCCCAGCCTTCGAAGCCGTACAGCCTGAATCCGCCGAGCAGCGGGTTGTCTGCCGCTCCGCCAAAGGACGGATAGTTGATAACCTGCACGTCTCTCTGGTCATTGCGGATGAAACGGATGATTTCACTGTTGTATCCCTTTGTGGTGTTTCCGCCGTAAGCAGCGTCTGTCGCCCAGTGGGACCATGTAGAATCATATTCTCCCTCATACGGGAACTCTGTCGTAAATCTCCATCCCAGAGAATTGATCTGCTCTGCGATCCTTCTTGTCTCCCAGGAATCCTGGTACCATACATCCAGGTAGATGAAGTCCATATTGTTTTCTCTGGTCGCTGCGTCAGCCGCGATTTCTTCCATAGTTGCATTCAGCTCGCCTTCGGACTCGCCGACATACTCACCTTTATCCCAGTCGCCGCTGTAGAAGTCAGTCTCATTGATGCGGTCATATAACTGCACCAGTCTCTTGTATCTTGCCTCACTTCCGAGATCCCACAGCTTGTCGATGACGTACGACTGATCCAGCCAGCCCCAGCCATTTCCCGAACCGTTGGATACCATTGTATCATTGAAGGATTTAGACTCCGGATAAGCTTCCTGCGCATTGATGTGGATACCAATCTCAGCGCCATACTCATGGGCGATCTTGATCAGCTCCTGGAAATCTTCTACGCCGCCTTCTCTCTCTGCAATATGTGCATATTCAGAGTTTGCCGAATCATGTCCCTCGCTTCCATATCCTTTCAGCATAACTGCCTGCGGAAGTCCGTCTGTCGCAAGGTAAACCTTCTTGATATTGTCTGCTGTCGTCATGTATGGGTTGGACGCCATACTTGCAAAGTTCATTACGATACGGTAGTTCACCAGATTCTTCACATCCTCGGAACCATCCGCATAGTTCATGATATCGCGGAATGCCAGCGCGCCGTCGTTCCAGTCGAGCTCGTCATCGCCGTTGATATTGCCGGCAATGCAGACCTTCGCGCACGGAAGCTCGCTGACCGGATAATCATAGTCGCTCTTTGCCTGTGCATTCTCATCGCCGTCCTCATAGTACCATTTAGCACTTGTAAGGCTCATTGTATCTGCACCGCTGTTCAGAACGACTCTCTCGTCTCCCTCAATCTCGGAATTACTCCAGAGACCTGCGCTTATATTTCCATTTGTAAGGAATGCATAGAGGTATCCGTCTGATGTCGACGGGTTGAACCCTTCATCCCATGTGATCTCTTTATCGCCGCTTGTAACAGTAGAGTTGGACGCCTTTGCACCGTTAAACACTGCGTCAGTCTCAACCGCATCTACCGCAACAAGATTCAGGTCCGGAATATCAATTGAAGCAATATCCACACATCCGTCGTTTTTCGTCAGTTCAGTAACTTCCCATGTCAGGTCGTTGTCATCCACGCTGATCTTCACTGTCATAGTCAGGTCGATCGCTGCTTCTTCATTCACCAGAGACATGCTGTATGTCTGTGATGCCCCGTCATTGGAAACCTCCACATCCGTCGGTTCGATCGCTGTTCCATTGATCTCAATTTCATTCAGCTTAGTTTCCTGTGCTCGGAAAATCGTCTCGCTTCCGTCATTAAGCACGTATCTTGCAACTAACGGGAACTCTTTGCCGACATATACCGTCATATAATCTGACGCGATGGAATCATAGTCGTCCAGATTGATTGGAGTCTTTTCCTGAAGCTGGATATCAAATACATTGTCTTTTCCTGCTTCTACATTTGCTACACCTTCATATGCCTGGTATCCCGGCGCAGTTGCAGCTACATTGTATTCTCCAACCTCGAGAGCATCAAATGCATATGTACCGCTTGCATCCGTCTCGGAAGCATTCACGCCAAAACGTACTGTCGCGCCCTGAATCGGCTCGCCGTCAGCATTTGTCACTGTACCAGACACCGGTTCAACTGCTGTATAGTACTGTTCAGTAACCTGTCCGTTTCGCTCTGCACACCAGCCCCAGTTGTCTTCCATGCAGTTTGTGCCGTTTACAGTCAGATCTGCGAACTCAACTTTTGTTGCACCATTTGTCTTAACTCCGAATCTTCCCGTGCCGTTCAGCTGTTCCGCAAGCGTAAGCAGGTTTGGAGCTGACACGCTTGTCCTTGTTCCGTTAACCGTAACTGCCAGCTGTTCTCTGGAAAGAGAGATCTCGATCGTCATCTCTTCACCAGCCTCTGGAGCAGGAAGCCCTGCCAGCTGCGGATATCCTCCTCTGCCGTTCAGATTGTACTGATAATACCATTTGCTGGATGGATCATATCCGATATAGAGCCAGTTGCTGTCATCTCCATACATATAGAAGATACCAAAGTTATTGCTGTCCACCGGACGGAACGTAAGCGACAGCGTACCGTCAACAGGCATTGTTCTGTCATTGTCCAGGAGGAGTGCCGGAGCTGAAACAGACGCATTGCCATAATTGTGGCCGCCGCCATTGTTGGAACCACCCTGTACGGTAATCCATTTTCTTCCTTTTTCATCAGAAGGAGTATCTCCTCCCTCTCCGTCATCGCCGACTTCTACGGAAACAAGCGGTTCCCATGTCTGGCCGCTGAGCCCGTCATTATACAGAGTCCATGTACTGTAATCTGTCTCTGCATACGCATTCTCACCGACAACAACATCTGCAAAATAGATATCGGTATACTGAGTTCCATATGTACCTGCTCCGAAACCTATCTTTCCGGCCTGATCTTTCAGGGCGAGAAAATTCTCATCCGCTGCAGTAGCTGTTCCTGATTCACCTGTCGTTGTGTTGTTTACGGTGATCACGAGGCCATTGTCTGTATAATCTCCTGATACTTCCACGATATCGTTCTGGTTCAGAGCCGGAAGCCCTGACAGTCCCGGATACGTACCGTTTCCTCCGTTTTCATACTGATAGAGCCAGCCGCTTGCGCCGTCGTATGCGATAAATGACCAGTTGTCATCATCAACATATTTGTTCACGAAACGGAAACGAGTTTCAGCTTTCGTACTTCCGACTTTCAGTGTGAAACTAAAATCTTCGTCTGTAATATCAGCGTCGTCGGACAAAATAAAAGCTTCCGGCGTATTGCTGCCGAAATGTCCGTTTGCATTGCCGCTGCCTGACTTCAGATGAGCCATATTCTTTGTGATCGGCGCCGCGAGGACTTCCAGTGACGGAAGATATGTCATCACGGTCGTGAGCACCATAGCAACGGCCAGCATCACTGATGCCAGACTTTTCCATGCTTTTTTCATAATACACTTCCTTTCTTATTTTTTCTTACAGATGCATTTTCCTGCCGTCTCCTCTACCGGCAGTTTTACCCTGTATCCTCATTATACAGCGACATTCTTTTTATGTTATTTGCATTATTGTTTCTTTTTTTTGCACTGTTAATAAATTTCGTTAGTCTTTTTGTCTGTTTTCCACAATATTTTCACCTCATTTTTGTTAACTTTTTTATTTCCCAACCTGTTTTTGGAAATTTCCCTCGTCAAATAGCCAGGGAACGGGGCTTGCAGCTCGATTCCGCTTCGCTTCATCTCGCTCACGGGCTGCGCCCGCCTCAGTTCAAGACGTCCGGCTCAAGCCTTGCAGCTCGATTCCGCTTCGCTCCATCTCGCTCACGGGCTGCGCCCGCTTCAGTTCAAGACGTCCGGCTCAAGCCTTGCAGCTCGATTCCGCTTCGCTCCATCTCGCTCACGGGCTGCGCCCTATACAAGAAAAAAGGAGAAGCCCTCTGTTCGTGCGAGCACGACAGATGGCTTCTCCTTTTTTCTTGTACATGGCTTGCGCCTAGGATGCAAATTTAGACCAGTATCCCTGGATGAACAGGAACAGGACGATGAGGGGGACTACGATGGTGACGTAGCGTCTTACCCATTTGGGGAATTTGGGGCCTTCTCCGGTGTTGGCTTCTTTCAGGAAGTTTTTCCAGCCCCAGCCGTAACGTGTAGTACAGAAGAGTACATACACCAGGCTTCCCAGCGGGAGCAGGTTGTTGCTGACGAGGAAGTCCTCCAGATCGAGGATGGCTGTTCCTTCTCCAAAGGGAGCGAATCCGCTCAGCACGTTATACCCGAGCACGCAGGGCATGGAGAGGAGAATGATCGCGATCAGATTGGTTACGACCGCTTTCCTTCTCGAGCAGCCGGTAAGATCCATTGCGAATGCGATAATGTTCTCAAATACGGCGATAATCGTCGACGCCGCGGCAAAGAACATGCACAGGAAGAAGATTGCTCCCCACAGTCTGCCTCCTGCCATTGAATTAAAAATATTCGGCAGTGTGATGAAGATCAGGTTCGGACCGCTGTCCGGGTTTACCCCGAATGCGAAGCTCGCCGGAAAGATGATCAGTCCGGAGATCAGCGCCACGCTTGTATCCAGTATCGTAATGCAGACCGCCTCGCCCGGGAGAGCGCGCTTCTTATCAATGTAGCTTCCGAAGATCGCCATTGCTCCGATTCCCAGACTGAGGGTAAAGAAGGACTGTCCCATCGCCGCTGAGACAACTTCCATGACGCCTGCTTCCTTCATCTTTCCGAAGTCCGGAAGAAGATAAAATTCAAGTCCCGCGCCTGCTCCGGGAAGAGTCACGGCACGTACTGCAAGAATGATCAGAAGCGCCAGCAGAAGGACCATCATGATCTTGGTAATCCCTTCCACACCTTTCTGCAGTCCCAGGCTGACGATCCCGAAACACATAACAACCACAATGACCATAAACACAGTCATAAGTACCGGCCGTCCCATCAGATCAGAGAATCCCCCCTGAATCTGCATGGTATCCATTCCTTCAAAGCTTCCCGCTGCCATCTTGAACAGATAGATCAGGAGCCAGCCGCCGATCGTCGTGTAAAACATCATCAGCAGATAATTCCCGGCAATGCCGAACCATTTATACCAGTGCCATTTTGTGCCCAGTGGCTCCAGACGGTCAAACGCAAGCGCGATACTGCAGCCGGCGGCTCTTCCCACCGAAAACTCCATGATCATGATCGGCAGTCCGAGCAGCACAAGGCAGCACAGATAGATCAGCACAAATGCCGCACCTCCATACTGTCCGGTGATATATGGGAAACGCCACACATTTCCCAGACCGATCGCGCATCCTGCCGAGATCAGTATGAATCCCAGGCGGGAGCCGAATTTTTCTCTTTTCATTTTTACTTCCTCTCTTCCTTAATCAATCGTTTATTCCGCGTCTCTGTCAGAGACATCCTCCGCGGTCTCATAAAATGCCTTCATCGAGCTGACTACCATCCGAAACGTCAGATCTGCTGCGTATTCCGGCGGTTTTGCCTCCCCATCCTCAAGCCAGGTCTTCACAAATCCGAGGCATCCGTTCAGGCAGTAAGAATAGAAATATTTCATATCCTGGACCCTTTCAGGAAATAGCTGTGCCAGGAACTCGCTGCTGTTCTCCTCCAGCAGTTTCTCGATCCGCCGGACAAACCCCAGATCACCGTGGGGACCGATCAGCGCCCGGCTGATCTCGCGGTTCTCGTTCAGTACCCGGAAGATATCCTCTATAAACCTGCTTGTAGAATCTTCCTTGATCGGGTGTTCTCTGACAGCCCTCTCCATCTCTTCCATCATGTCATCTTCAATCTCTCTGAGCAGAGCGGGAATATCTGAGTAATGCAGATAGAACGTCGAACGGTTAATATCCACCTCATTCACAAGTTCTTTTACTGTGATCTCCCCGATCCCTTTCTCCTGCATCAGCCGGGCAAGCCCCGCCCTCAGCTGACTTTTGGTTTTCCTGACCCTGCGGTCCACCTTTTTCTGCATTTCTTCTTCCTCCTGTAGAAGAATTATTCTCGCATCATCATACCTTTATAAGTTCATATTCCCTGCTGCCAAGCCCGATCTTCTCCGCATGCGCCAGACAGGTCTTCCACTCACTCTCGGGAGTCGTGTTTACGAAGTGATCGTGGTGGTCATGGAAATCTTCCGCGTGCATATGCTCGTCCAGCAGGCTTCCCGGCATCGGCTGCTGCGCGTTGCAGGCATCTGCGCATGCCTGATCCAGAGCAACCGGATCGAAGCTTGCGAACATTCCAACATCCGGAAGGATCGGAACATCATTCTCCGCATGGCAGTCACAGTATGGAGAAACGTCGATGACCAGATTAATATGAAAAGCAGGACGGCCGTCAACCACTGCCTTTGTATATTCCGCCATCTTCATGTTCAGCTCTTTCACGGCTGATTCATTTTCATTATAAATAGCGTCGAAATTGCATGCGCCGAGGCATCTTCCGCAGCCAACACATTTCTCATGGTCGATGCTGGCCTTCTTGTCCGGGAACGAGATCGCGCCGTGGGCGCAGTTCTTTGAACAGACACGGCAGCCCACGCAGACTTCCCTGTTGACCGTCGGTTTTCCACTGTTGTGCTGCTCCATCTTTCCGGCGCGGCTTCCACATCCCATTCCGATATTCTTGATACATCCGCCGAACCCGGCCGCTTCATGCCCTTTGAAATGGCTGAGACTGATAAATACATCTGCGTCCATAATGGCACGCCCGATCTTCGCCTCTTTGATCACCTCTCCGCCTTCCACCGGCACCGCGACGTCATCCGTTCCTTTCAGGCCGTCCCCGATGATAATATGGCATCCTGTTGACAGAATATTGAAGCCGTTCTCATATGCAGCGCTCAGATGCTCCAGAGCGTCTTTCCTTCTCCCCACATACAGCGTATTGCAGTCCGTGAGGAACGGGCGGCCTCCCAGTTCTTTTACCACGTCCGCTACCGCTTTCGCATAGTTTGGGCGCAGGAATGACAGGTTGCCCGGCTCGCCGAAATGGATCTTGATCGCTGTCATCTTCTTCTCAAAATCAATCTCTCCGATTCCTGCCTTCCGGATCAGTTTCTTAAGCTTTTCGGGAAGATTTGTCCCCGGGAGCGCCCTCAGATCACTGAAATATACTTTTGATTTTTCCATCTTCTGCTGTTCCTCCATCTTCTTTTTATTTTTATATGTATCCGTAGTCTGTCAGCCTTTTCTATACCCAGTCGTATTGACAATGGCAGCCAGGTTTCCCTGCCCGTCTTTTACCTCGATCCTGTAGTAGCTTGTCGTCCTGCCGTTCTTGACGCACACTGCCTCAGCACTCAAAACGTCTCCCCGCGCGGCGCCGAGATAAGCGATCTCAGAATTCAGGGAGACCGTACCGATCTCCTGCCAGTTTGCCGCCACCGCAAACGCAAAATCCGCCAGCGTAAAATACACTCCTCCCATAACCGCGCCCATGGCGTTCCTGTGCTTCGCCTCTATGTGGAGACTGCATCTGGCATAGTGATCATCCACTTCATCGATCACGGCCCCGTTGTCTGTTGCAAAACGGTCTTTTTCAAACAGCCTTACTGTTTCTTCCGCAGGTTTCATCCTCATCTCCTCCTGTCTACAAAGCATCTTACTCAGTATAGCATAAAATATCCTCGGGGACATAGAAAAATGCGTAAAAAAACAGTTGAAATTTCCGCAGAAAAGAGATATAATAACAAAGGTTCGTCCGAGAAGGCTGACCAGATGCCGGAATAGCTCAGTCGGTAGAGCACTTCACTCGTAATGAAGGGGTCGTCGGTTCAAGTCCGATTTCCGGCTTAAAACGCTGAAATGTATTTTATTTCAGCGTTTTTATTTTTCTCTTGAAAAAGCAAAAACATTGTGATAGGATAGATACGTTCATCTCGTATATATATATATGAGATGGATCTCTGGAGAGTCTCTGAAAAATGAGCGCCGAAGGTGTAAGGACGGCCGCGCCGTCTGATCTCTCAGGCAAAAGGACAGGGCATATCAGCTTCATGACAAACGGATGCCGGCATGCATCCATATGAAAATATGCATATGTTCATTTTTGGAGACTGGACCATAAGGGTACCGGTCTTTTTCTTTGTACACCGCGACAAACGGTATACAGGAGCAGTACACGGTCAAAAGCAGCTGTTACAAAGGAAGAAAATGAGGAGGTTTATTGTATGGATGCTTTAACACAACTGGTTAGTCAGGCGAGTGACTTTCTGTGGAATGTCGTGCTCATCATCATACTGTGCGGCACCGGAATCTACTACACCATTCGTCTGAAATTCATTCAGGTAAGAAAGTTCAGAGAGGGCTGGCATCAGGTATTCGGCAATTTCTCTCTGAGCGGGAAGAAAAAAGAGAAAAGCGGAAATGAAGGAGAGATGACATCCTTCCAGTCTGTGGCGACAGCCATCGCCGCACAGGTCGGAACCGGCAATCTCGCGGGAGCCGCGACCGCTCTGATCGGCGGAGGCCCCGGCGCCATCTTCTGGATGTGGATGAGCGCATTCTTCGGCATGTCCACGATCTACGCGGAGGCAACTCTTGCCCAGCAGTATAAGACGACCAAAGACGGACAGGTGACAGGCGGTCCCGTGTACTATATTCGTGCTGCATTTCAGGGAAAATTCGGCAAAGTACTGGCCGGAATTTTCGCCGTACTGATCATCATCGCCCTTGGATTCACCGGAAATATGGTACAGTCCAATTCCATCGGCAGCGCATTCTATGAGGTATTCCAGGCAAGAGGAATCCACATACCGCAGATCGTCTTCGGAATCATCCTTGCCGCAATTGCCGGATTCATCTTTCTCGGCGGAGTCGACCGGCTTGCGTCTGTGGTCGAAAAGCTGGTTCCACTTATGGCCGGAATCTATATTGTAGGAAGCCTTATCCTGATTTTCATGCACATCGGCGAACTTCCGAATGCGTTCCGGATGATTTTCGTCGGCGCCTTCAACCCGAAGGCTGTGCTCGGAGCAGGAGCCGGAATCGCAGTCAGGGAAGCGATCCGTTACGGTGTCGCACGAGGACTTTTCTCGAATGAGGCAGGTATGGGTTCCACCCCTCACGCACACGCCAGGGCAAACGTAGAAAATCCGCATAAACAGGGGCTTGCGGCAATGATCAGCGTATTCATCGATACCTTTGTCGTTCTGAACCTGACCGTATTCTCCATCCTGACCACCGGGGTGCTTGACAGCGGCAAAGACGGGACGGCTCTGACGCAGGCGGCATTCACAAGCAGCTTCGGCGGCTTCGGCGATATTTTCGTGGCAGTCTGCCTGTTCTTCTTTGCATTCTCCACGATCCTCGGATGGCATTTCTTCGGAAAAGTCAACATCGAGTATCTGTTCGGAACAAAAGCAACGATCATATACTCCCTGCTCGTCATTGTTTTTGTCGTGGTAGGATCCACGCTGAAAGTCGATTTCGTGTGGTCTCTTTCAGACTTCTTCAACGGTCTGATGGTCATTCCCAATGCGCTCGCACTCTGGGCACTCAGCGGAGTCGTTATTGGAATCGCAAAAAAATTCGGCGGAAAGAAATAAATTCTCAGCAGTCCGGATGACTGCTTCTCATGGGAAAAGCCCTGCAGGGGAAATCGAATTCCTCTGCAGGGCTTTTCCTTATCTTTATTCTTCTTTTTTTACATGGACCGTAAGCTGATCATAGGGGATCTCAATTCCCTCATCATCAAACGTCAGCTTGATCTCCTCCAGAAGGCGCCATCGCGCCGCCCAGTACTTATCTGTCGGCACCCAGGCGCGAAGCCCGATCACCACCGAGCTGTCAGCCAGCGAATCGACAAATACCTTCACATCTTCATCCTGGATGATCGCTTCGTCGCTGCGGAGCATATCCTCGATCAGTTTTTTCGCCTTTCGCAGGTCAGCGTCATAGGAAATCCCTACCTTCAAGTCAAGCTGACGCTCAGGTCTCGCGGTCACGTTTGTCAGACTGTTCTCAGTCAGGATGCTGTTCGGGACCACAACGGTCTGATTGTCCACAGTTGCCATCTTCGTGTAAAAGATCTGGATCTCCTTGACCGTTCCCTCAATGCCTTCCCCGGTCACGATGATATAATCCCCTACAGTAAAGGGTTTCAGGAGAAGGATCAGGATCCCTCCGGCGAAATTGGAGATACTTCCCTGTACAGCAAGGCCTATGGCCACGCCGGCTGATGCTATCAGTGCGGCCACTGACGAGGACTCGACTCCGAATTTGGTTGCGATCATGAATATCAGGATCGCATACAGACCGAACTTCAGGATAGAGTCTACAAACTGGCAGACTCCGGTATCTGCGTTGGCGCGGTTCATAGACCGCCTCACGATCTTCCTGATCCAGCTGATGACCTTGCCGCCGATAAAGAAAAATACAAGCGCCAGCAGGACCCTTATGCCGAACGCGATAATGTCGGGCAGATTATCCTGAAAAAGCCGGATGAACTGATTCACTTCTTCTCCCGCTTCCGCCGTCACCTCTGTCGCGGAATCGATCACATCGTTCATCGTCTGCTCTGTTGTGCCCGAGGATGCAGCGGCCGCGGCAAATCTTCCCGCGCTGTTAAGTGCTTCCCAAAACATACTTATCACACCTCCGATTTCCGGCATCTTCCGTGCCTTTTCTTCCCTGTCTCAGTTTTCGAACTTCCTTTTTTCCTCTCATCACTGCTTCAATGCCAGGAATGCACACAGGTTCCCCCTCCTGTCTCCCATCGCCCGGTGGGAATACAGGATCCTGCTGTTACAGTGCGTGCACAGGTTAGTCACCGCCATATGCTCCGGCCGGATTCCAGACTCGAGGAAGATGAACTCATTTGCCTTCCACAGGTCAAGCTGATATTTTCCATTTTCTTTTTCATAAAATAATTCCGGCCAAAGTTTTTCGTCAAAGGCCCCCTTAAACTTCTCAATCACATCCCCGCTCACCTCATAGCAGTCTTTGCAGACTGAAGGACCTATGGCTGCCAGGATATCTGCGGGATCTGATCCGAAACATTCTGACATCATCTCGATCGTCTTCTGCCCGATCCTGCCCACAGTCCCGCGCCATCCGGAATGGCTCAGACCGATGGCCTTCTTCACCGGATCGACAAAATACAGCGGCACGCAGTCCGCGTAAGATGTGACAAGACAGATTCCCGGCTCATCCGTGATCAGCCCGTCTACATCCTTATAGTCCCGCTCTCTTGTGATCCCCTTGCCCCGGTCCTCTCCGGTCACGACACGCACATTCGTCGTGTGTGTCTGCTGGGAGAGCGCCATGTCCTCGCATCGGACTCCCAGTTCCGATCCGATCCTGCGGAAATTCTCCATCACCGCCTCAGGCGAATCTCCTCTGTCAAAGCTCAGATTCAGAGACGCCCAGCAGCCTTCGCTCACTCCGCCGAGACGGGTGGAGAATCCGTGCCGTACAATCCCCGTGTCTCTGAAAAGAGGATACTCCAGAAACGGAGTCTTCTCTCCCGCCTCATCAAAGATATGTCTTTCATCCTTATAGTGTAATCCCAGTGACATATGCACACCGCCTTTCATCCGAAAAATGCATTCCTGATCTGGGTGATCTTCGTTCCCTCGATCCCGATGACATCAAACCTGCAGGGGAAGTCCCCGATGCGGTGTTCTGCCAGATAGCAGCGTGCACACTGGTACAGCGTTCTCTGTTTCCTTGCATCCACTGCCTCAAGGGGACTTCCTTTTTCCCCGTCCGAACGGTATTTCACCTCGCAGAATACAAGGTATTCGCCGTCCCTGGCGACGATGTCAATCTCACCCGACCTGCATCTGTAGTTGTACTGCAGGACCTCATATCCGAGCTGTTCCAGATAGTACCCTGCCGCTTTCTCATAATCAGCGCCTGTCCGGCGCCTGTTCTGTCTTCTGTGCTTCTCCGGCATTTTCCCGCCCTTCCTGTTTCAGACAAAGTGTCCGATAAAAGACTGTCTGTGTATCGGCGTCGGACCGAGCCGCTTCAGCGCCTCAATATGATCCTTTGATCCGTACCCTTTGTTCTGTGCGAACCCATAACCGGGCAGGACCTCATCGTACTGCACCATCAGTCTGTCCCTTGTCACCTTCGCTATAATGCTCGCCGCGGCAATAGAAACACTCTTTGCGTCGCCCTTGACGATCGGCACCTGCGGGACCAGGATGCCCGGGATCGTCACCGCGTCATTCAAAAGGATCCCCGGCTCCACTCCGAGCTTCGCGACTGCATCCCGCATGGCCTCGTAAGTCGCCTGCAGGATATTGATCTCATCGATCCTCGCCGGGCTCGCCATTCCTACTCCGACAGCGGATGCCTTATCCATGATCTCATCGTAGAGCGCCTCCCGTTTTGCGGCGCTGAGCTTCTTGGAATCATTCAGATACAGGATTTCGCAGTCTCTGGGAAGAATGACTGCTCCCGCCACAACAGGTCCCGCCAGCGGTCCTCTTCCCGCTTCATCGATGCCGCAGATCAGCTCATACTCATCATATCTGCGTTCAAAACTGCGCATGGCGTAAAGGCGCTCCCGCTCCGCTGCAAGCGCTTCCTGCTTTTTTCTGTATCGTTCGATCAGATTCTTCACACCGGAGCGCCCGTCTCCTTCATAATTTTCACAGAGAGAATCCCACTCTTTTTCTCCCGCCTGCTCGAATTCCTGCCTGATCTGCGCTATGCTCTTACTCATGGCGGATCACCCCGAACTCTGACAGAGGCCAGATCCTGATCCAGGCTCTTCCCAGAAGATCATCCCTGTGGATCACTCCCACATTCTCTGCACGGCTGTCCTGACTGTTGTTGCGGTTGTCACCGAGGACAAAATACTCGTCGTCCCCGAGCGTGACCGGCTCTGCAGCCATCCCGGCATCTTTCATGACCGCATTTCCGTAATGCTCATCCAGCTGTGTCCCGTTGATATAGACATAGCCGTCAATGATCTGCACTGTCTCCCCGGGAAGCCCGATAATTCTTTTTATATAGTAGGTATTTTCCTCATACTGATAAGGAAATACAACAATATCAAAACGTTTCGGATCGCGGAAACGGTAGGAGATCTTATCCACGATCAGCTGATCTCCGTCCGAGAGCGTCGTTTCCATGGACGAACCGCTCACCTGTGTCCTCTGTCCCACAAATGTGATGATGAGGTATGCAAGCCCCACAATGATCAAGATATATATGATCCAGCCCACAAGCTCTTTCAGTATGCTTTTCATCTGTTTTCCTTCTTTCTGACTTGTCTGTGCTGCCGCTCCCGGCAGGTCCTGTCCTTGTCCGCCGTTATGAACTCCGAAGGCCTGCCCGGACACTCAGCTCTGCCGGTCTCTCTTGGTATCTCAGTCTTCCGATACCGGCGTTTCCAGCGTGATCCTGCCAAGGCGTCCGTTTCTGAAGTCATCAAGAAGGATCCCCGCTGCTTTCTCTGTGTCCAGTTCACTCCCCCTGACCAGGCAGTGACGGCTCTCGGCAATCCTTCTGAGGCACTCATACCGGTCCTCCGAGGTCTCGATCCCGTACTTTTCTTCCAGCACTCCCGGATACTCCCTGTTCAGGAAACCGGCCAGCTCCGCCGCCAGTTCTTCTGTATGAAGGATCTCATCTTTGATAGATCCGATGAAGGCCAGCTTCAGTCCCACTGCCTGATCTTCGAACTTGGGCCAGAGGATTCCCGGCGTGTCCAGCAGTTCCACATTCTTATTCAGGCGGATCCACTGTTTCCCTTTTGTCACACCCGGCTTGTTTCCCGTCTTCGCGCAGGCCTTACCTGCCAGCGCGTTGATAAAAGTGGATTTTCCCACATTCGGGATACCCACGACCATTGCGCGGACAGGACGGTTGAGGATTCCTCTTTTCCTGTCCCTCTCTGTCTTTTCCCTGCACGCCTCCTGTATGACAGACTGGATCGACTTGATCCCGCCGCCTTTTCGTGAATTTACCTTTACGGCTGAGTACCCTTTTCCCTTGAAATACTCCAGCCATTCGTCATTCTTTCTGTCCTCAGCCAGATCCGCCTTGTTCAGAAGAATCAGGCGCGCCTTGTTTTTCCCCAGTTCATCAATATCCGGATTCCTGCTGCTCAAAGGAACCCTGGCATCGACCAGCTCTATGATCAGGTCGATCAGTTTGATATTTTCCTGCATCATTCTCCGGGCTTTTGTCATATGTCCCGGATACCACTGAAAGTGCATCTGTCTCCTCCCGCTAATCTCTTTTATCAATCTCTTATTAAGCCAAAATCTCCCCCGAAGGTAGTGACAAACCATGCCTCACCGCAGATATCGTCTGCTTTCACATTGCCCACATCTTCCGTCCGGCTGTCATCGCTCACACCTGTGTTGTCTCCGATCACAAAGTATTCATCTTCTCCAAGCTCCACCGGTTCTTCCGCCACGCCTGCATATGCGATGTCAGAGACATGGATATCCTTGTCTGCCTCTTCTCCGTTTATGTAAACCTTCCCGTCCACGATCTGCACGGTCTCTCCGGGAAGCCCCACGATCCGTTTGATCGAGTAATGCGAATTCTCATCCCCGCCCGGACGGAACACGACAATGTCTCCGCGGGACGGATCTTTTATCTCATAGATCAGGCGGTTCACAAGCACTACGTCTCCGTTCTTCAGAACAGGATTCATAGAGTCCCCCGCATTGCTCACACGGTAACCGAAAGAAACAGAAAGGAAGACCGCCGCCGCGCACACCACTGCGGCCTGGATCATCAGCCCAAGCACTCTGCGGATACTCACCGGCCTTTTCCCTGTCTTTCTCTTTTCAAAATAGAGCTTCTTTCTCCGATCCTCGAATCTCAGCTTTGTCCCTTTCGTCTGCCTGCGGGGTTTCTGCCCCGGGCTCTTTCGTTTTCTGCGAAAATTCAGCTCCTGCATATGTCCTCCCCAAAATGCTCTCGAAACCGAGCCGACGCGCCGGTCCCGGGAACTCCCTTATAAGAAAAAAGAGGAACAAATACAGATCTGTAATTGTCCCTCTCATGGTTACTATTTTACTAATTCTTTTACCTTAGCAGCTTTACCGACGCGTTTTCTCAGATAGTTCAGTTTCGCTCTTCTGACTTTACCTCTGCGGACAACCTCTACCTTTTCAACGTGCGGAGAGTGGATCGGCCATGTCTTCTCAACACCGATACCGTTGGATGTCTTTCTTACTGTGAAAGTAGCTCTCACGCCGCCGCCCTGTTTCTTCAGGACAGTGCCTTCGAATACCTGGATTCTCTCACGGTTTCCCTCTTTGATCTTAGCGTGTACTCTTACAGTATCGCCGACATTGAACTCCGGAGCATTCTCTTTTAACTGCTCTGCTTCGATTTTTTTGATAATCTCATTCATCTTTGTGTGACCTCCTTAATATTTGACGTTCTTAACACAGCTCTGTGTGCCAGAGGACCATCGCTCTTCTTTTCACAACTGTTGTAGTTTACCATATTTCCTTCTGGTTTTCAAGACCTATTCTGAAAAATTCTCCCGCTCTTCCGAAAGCTCCCGGAGCCATTCTTTTTCCTTCTGTGTAAGCTCACATTTTTCCAGAAGATCCGGCCTTCTCTCTTGTGTCCTCAGAATAGACTGCTCTCTCCGCCACTTCTCAATATTGGCATGATGCCCTGAGAGGAGCACCGGCGGCACCTTTTTGCCATGCCATTCCTCGGGTCTTGAGTACTGCGGATACTCCAGCAGGTTGTCCTGGAAGGACTCGAACTCTGCCGACACATCATTGTGCAGGACACCGGGCACCAGGCGGGAAATAGCATCCACCATGACCATGGCCGGCAGTTCCCCTCCGGTGAGCACGTAGTCGCCGATGGATACATAATCTGTTACAATCTCTTCCAGGACCCGCTCGTCGATACCTTCATAATGTCCGCACAGCAGGATCAGATCTTCCTCCTGCGCCAGCTCTTCCGCCATCTTCTGAGTAAACACCGCGCCCTGGGGCGACAGGTAAACAGTTCTCGGACGCCTGCCTGTCTCTGACGCCCTTTTTTCCGGCGATGATGCCTCAGACTCTGTTTCCTGGCACGGTGCCTCCTGATCTGCTCCGCCGCGGCGGGCGATCTTCTCCTCCACGGCTTTATAGGCAAGATATACGGGTTCCGCCTGCATCAGCATGCCCGCGCCTCCACCGTACGGATAATCATCCACGCTCTGGTGTTTGTTGAACGCATAATCCCGGATGTTCACCGCTTCGATCGACAGGTATCCCGCATTCACCGCCCTGCCGATAATGCTTGTGTTCAGCCCGTCCATCACCATTTCCGGAAACAATGTAAGTATATGAAAATTCATCCTCGCCTTCTCCTTCCTGTACCCGTCAGATCAGACCGTCCATCAGACGGATCTTCATCCGCTTCTCTTCGATATCCACATCGAGGATGCACTGTCGGATCGCCGGCACGAGCACCTCCCCGTGGCTGTCGGAATCTATGATATATACTTCATTCGCGCCTGTCTCCATGACGTCTCTGAGGACGCCGAAACGCCCTTCTTCCGTGACGACCTCCATTCCGATCAGGTCTGCGAAATAATATTCATCCTTTTCAAGAGAGACCGCGTCCTCCCTTGCCACAAGAAGGCTCTTTCCCTTGTATCTCTCGATCTCATTTATATTATCGATCCCCTTGAACTTGACTATGACAAACTGCTTGAAAAATCGAACCGCCTGCACCTCAAGCTCCAGCCGTTCCTTTCCTGTATCAAGGAATACTTTTTTCAACTTCTTGAACCTTGCGGCGTCATCCGTGGTCGGAAATACTTTGACCTCACCGCGTATCCCGTGGGTAGATGAGATCACGCCGACCTGGAGAAACTGTTCCATCTCTGTCTCCTCCTTATAGAAAAAGTGCTCTCAAAAAAGCTCTCAGACTGATTTTCAGAGCATTCAGGGGAAAAGAAAAGGGCAGGCTCTTCATCTGTTCATGAAGGCTGTCCTTTTCTTTGATCCGCTGTTACACGATATCAACAACGACTCGCTTATCTTCCTTCGCCGCTGCCGCTTTCACTACGGAACGGATCGCTCTTGCGATGCGTCCCTGCTTTCCTATCACTTTCCCCATATCGCCGTCCGCGACATGAAGCTCGAGTACTGTGGTCCTGCCTTCCTTTTTCTCATTGACAGAGACTTCTTCCGGGTTGTCCACAAGTGCTTTCGCGATGACTTCTACTAACTCTTTCATTTACGCGCACCTCCGCGAAAATAGCTTATTTCTCGATACCTGCTGCCTTGAAGATCTTTCCTACTACCTCTGTCGGCTGCGCACCGTTGTTAAGCCATCGCTTAGCGGCTTCCTCGTCTACCTTGAATACGCTCGGATCCTGATTCGGATCGTATGTTCCGATCTCCTCAATGAATCTTCCGTCTCTCGGGGACCTTGAATCAGCTACAACGATTCTATAAAAAGGAGCCTTCTTCTGTCCCATTCTTCTTAATCTGATCTTTACTGCCATTTTCTTTCACCTCTGTTTAAATTTTTCTTCTTTTTGTCTCTTCCATCAGCCGGTGATGGACCTTTCATTTTTTCTGCTGCCGGCCTCAGCTTGATCTATGTGTTAAAAAGGGAGTTTGAATCTTCCCTTTTTGCCACCTTTTCCCCCCATCATGCCGGGAAGCTTCTTCATCATCTTCCGCGATTCATTGTACTGCTTCACCATCCGGTTCACCTCGGCGATATCTACCCCGGCGCCTTTTGCGATGCGGTGCTTTCTCGACGGATTCAGAAGATCGGGGTTGCGCCTCTCTTCCGGAGTCATAGAGTAGATCATGGCTTCCATCCTTGCCATTTTCTTCTCATTTTCTTCGGAGTCGAGATCCGGCATCTTGCCGCCCCCAAGTCCGCCCAGTCCCGGCATCATGTTCAGGATGCTGGAGAGACCGCCCATCTTGCGCATCTGTTCCATACTCTCAAGGTAATCCTCAAAATCAAACTGGGCTTTCTTCATCTTGTCGGCCATCTTTCTGGCCTTGTCCTCGTCCATCTCAGCCCCTGCTTTTTCAATCAGGGTGAGGACGTCTCCCATCCCGAGGATACGGGATGCCATCCTGTCCGGATGGAACTGCTCCAGATCAGAGAGCTTCTCGCCCATCCCTGCATAGAGGATCGGTCTGCCCGTCACTGCCTTGATTGACAGCGCCGCACCGCCTCTTGTGTCGCCGTCAAGCTTTGTAACGATGACACCGTCGATCCCGATCTTCTCGTTGAAGGTGCTCGCTACATTTACCGCGTCCTGACCTGTCATCGCATCAACGACCAGTATGGTCTGGTGCACGGTCACGGCTTCCTTGATCTCCTGGAGCTCCGCCATCATGTCCTCATCGATATGAAGCCGTCCGGCCGTATCGAGGATCACAATGTTATTGCCGTTCTTTTCCGCATGCTCCACAGCGGCTCTGGCAATATCAGCAGGCCTGTTCTTATCACCCATGGAAAACACTTCCACGCCCTGCTTCTCTCCATTTATCTGTAACTGTTTGATCGCCGCCGGACGGTATACGTCGCAGGCGACAAGCAGCGGCTTCTTGCCTTTTAACTTGAACTTTCCGGCAAGCTTCGCAGTGGTCGTTGTCTTTCCGGCTCCCTGCAGACCAGCCATCATGATCACTGTGATCGCGCTGCCCGGCTGAAGCTTGATCTCCGTCGTCTCGGAACCCATAAGTTTTATGAGTTCTTCATTAACGATCTTGATCACCATCTGCCCCGGATTCAGCCCGTTCATCACATCCTGCCCGATCGCGCGTTCCTGCACATCTTTAATGAAGCTTTTCACTACTTTGAAGTTGACATCCGCCTCCAGGAGAGCCATCCTGACTTCCTTCAGCGCTGTCTTCACATCATCTTCTGTCAGCCTTCCCTTGCTGCGCAGGTTCCGGAATACGTTCTGAAGTTTTTCTGTTAAGCTGTCAAATGCCATTCTACAACTCCTCTATGATCGCATCCGAAATCTGTCGGATGCTCTTTACGATCTCTTCCGGCTTTTTCTTTCCACTCTCACACTCGTCCAGGATCTTGTCGATCCGCCCGACCTTTTCTTTGACAGACAGGAACTTCTCCACAAGATGGAGCTTGGATTCATATCCCTCGAGTGTTTTCTGGCACCGCTTCACAAGATCATGGACACCCTGCCGGCTGATTCCCTTCATCTCGGCGATCTCGCTGAGCGAAAGATCATCAAGCACGAACTGTTCGTAGATGTCTTTCTGGTGTGCGGTGAGAAGCTCACCATAGAAATCATATAGTAATGCCTGTTCTAAAATCTCATTCATTGTTGTCACCTTTGGTATCATACACGAAAGAGGCAGGGCTGTCAAGTACTTTTTCTTTACATCTTTTTCCGGGACGTAGTGAAATTGAATTTCACTACGTCCCGGATTGCAGTTCGCCGTGTCCCGGATTGAATCCTGCCCTGTCCCTTTTTGTTCATTTTCTCATGCCTTCATAAGCTTTTTGACATTCAACAGCCCCCACCCCGCCTCGGTTCCCGGATATTTCACACAGGACTCTCTCAATCTCAGCTTTACTTCTACGTTGGTCATATCCGGATATTTCGACAGGAGACAGGCTGCCGCTCCCGACACAACAGGGGCTGCCATGGAGGTGCCGCTTTTGATCGAATAGAGGTGCTCCCCCGGCTGCTTATATCTGCTGTTGCAGCTTATGATCCCCGTCCCGGGGGCAAATACATCCGGCTTGATCACACACTCTTTTGTCGGTCCCCTGCCAGAGTAATTCATCTTTTCTCTTCGGCAGTATACCGCCGGCCGCACGGAATCCGGCACGCCCACCGTAATTACTTTTCTGCTGTTTCCCGGCACGGCGACTGAACCGGCTTCCGGTCCGTAGTTTCCCGCAGAGACAACGACCACTATTCCCATATCCCACAGCGATTCCACCGCTTCCAGAAGGCTCTGCTTCTGAGCGTCTCCCAGATCCGGCTGCGTACCGACTGAGATATTTACAATCCTTACGCCGAACTGGTCCTTTACGTTTTTCAGCCACTGAATACCGCTGATCACATTTTCAACATCACCATTTCCCTCTCTGTCAAGCACCTTTCCTGCAAGGAGGACTGAACAGGGCGCCATCCCCGCGTATGCTCCTGATGACGCCCGTCCGTCCCCCGCCAGGATTCCCGCGACATGCGTGCCATGCCCGCTGTCGTCATAGCATTCCCTCCGCCCTTCTGTAAAATCACGAAATCCGGCAATACGCCCCTCCAGATCCGGATGTCCCGCGATTCCGGTATCCAAAACCGCGATACAGATTCCCTGTCCCAGATATTTTCCTGCTATAATATCATCGCACCAATACCCAATGTTCTGCTTAACCCACTTCATATAGAATCCTTTTTTACTTCAAAATATTCTTCAGAACAGAAATTGTTTCTCCAATACTTCCGGCCACAGCTTTACTCCGGGGAACACGGCAAGCCGCACTTTGGGACACCCCCGGCTTCATTCCGGGACACGGCTTGCCGCACTTCGGGACACCCCTGGCTTCATTCCGGGACACACTGTAATCCGGCAACGCAGTTCCTCCCGGAGTTCAGCCGGCCCCTGCCTGAAATACGGTCTGATCCTGCCGGAAATACAGAGGACCCCACAGAAGATCCCCAGGCAATCTGCCTGCAGACAGCTCGTGACTCCGCCCCGGTCAGATTTTACTTCGTCCTCAAACGAATTTCCGCTGCATCCTCAATCACACTTTAACGCTTCCGGCATACTATAGAACTGTAAATAAACCTAATTTGGAGGATTTAACATGAGTGATTTAACTGCTACAAACTGTGGATGCGGATGCGAAAACGGAAACGGTATGTCTTCCTGTCTGTGGATCATCCTTCTCCTCTGCTGCTGCGGCGGATGTGGTGGAAACACATTCGGCGGAAACGGCTGCGGAAATGACAACTGCCTGTGGATCATCCTTCTTCTCTGCTGCTGCGGCGGATTCGGCGGAAACGGCTGCGGATGCTGATTTCTTTTCTGACACGATCAGCAGAAATAAAGCGTGCGGATCAGATCCGCACGCTTTATTTTTCCCGCTCCGGTACATATCACAGTCTGTTCCGTTTTTCAGACTCTTCTACTTTATCCCTGCGTTTTCCGTCCCTGCTCTTTTCTACTTTCTCATCCCGGACCCGCTGCCTGAGCATGCAGTCCTCGTCAATTTCATAAACTGCGTTTCCGTCAATGATCAGTTTGCGCGACATTGTCTTTCTTCCTTTCTTCCTCATTACCTTATTATAATATGTCAGCCATGCCAAAAAGCTACGCCACAGTATGTGCAGTATTCATAATCTTATACATTTCGGCATATATATTTACAACGTTACAGCCAGGAGCGCCTATGGAAAAGAAACAGGTAGTACCGATGACTCCTTTTGACGAACTTGTCACTTCGCCCCAGCTTCAGGCGATAAAGCTTCTTCTTCCGTACGCTCCTGTGTCTGAGCAGCGCCTGCTCGCAGCCTTCATAAAATTTCAGGAGTTCCGGCAGACGATCCGACTGTTCAGCCGGCTCCGCCGGGGTCTTGGAGCACAGCTCTTTCAGGATGGTCCTCCGCCGTCGCAGCAGGAAATCCTGAGCAGCCTGAAGCCCTACCTCGGCCCCCAGGAATCCGGGACTCTGGAAATGCTGATGAATATGAAGGACATCATGGATATGGCGGAAATGATGAGAGGTGTTTCCGAAGACGGAGGCCCCCCTGCGGATCCGATGGATCTGATGATGGGTATGCTCTCACCAGAACAGAAGGAAATGTTCAGCACATATAATGACATGTTTTCGCAGGCGGCGGACAACGCCAGGAAAGGAGATGATAACAGTGAACGAATGGATGAACAACCCGGCACTGAAGAATATAGATCCGGCGAAACTGGAACTGATCAAAATGGCAGCGGCTCAGACGAAAGGGAAGTCAGGCCGTGACCTTGCCCCTGTCATGCTGGCGCTGATCACCAATGCATCCAGACAGGGAATCCGCTTTTCTCCCGATGAAGTCTCGTTGATCCTCGATATATTAAAAGAAGGGAAAACAAAAGAAGAGCAGGCGCAGATCGACAAAACGATCCGCATGACCAGCTCTATCTTCCAGAAACATATGTCATAAGTACTTTTGGGTCCGTGTCCGCAGGAAAAATCTACAGGAAAGCCTCTGTGCGATCTTTTTTCCGTGGATGCGGACCGGATATCTCCGTCACTTGTCCACTGTTTCAGAACCCTTCCGTCTTCCGCTGCATCCTCATCTGCCGTCTCTTCTCCGCAGCTTCCCATTCCGCCTTTTCCTGTTCCGTCCTGACCGCAAGACGGGGCACTCTTTTCGGCTTGTCGTTTTCATCCAGGGCGACCATTGTAAAATACGCTCTGTTGATGGGATGACGCATCCCGTCCGACAGATTCTCCACATAAGTATCTACCCGGACCTCCATGGATGTATTTCCAACATAGGTTATCTTCCCGATGATCACGACCATCTCATCGGCATATGCTCCATGGATAAATCTCAGATTGTCAACCGATGCGGTAATGATATTTGATCTGGCGTGCTTTTTTGCCACAAGTCCTGCCACCTCGTCAAGCCACTGCATCAGCATTCCGCCGAAGAGCCTTCCTGCCGCGTTCATATGATTCGGTCTCAGGAGATGAACCGTTTCCACCATTGAATCCTGTACTGTGCGTTCTTCGATCATTTATTAAGCTCCATTCTTATTTCTCTTTTTTACAGCCTTATGATGCTCACCTGCCGCAGGCATGATCCGCATCCGCTGAACTTCTGTATTCTCTGCTGTAATGCCATATCATTATATCACGATTTTCTTTTCAGGGAAATCTGTACTTTCCACAGGATTTCGTTTAGAATAGGACAAAGATCACTGTTTACGCCAAAGCGTACAGAGAAAAGAGGAAACACTCATGCAGAACATCAGACTTACCATCCAGTATGACGGGACCCGCTATCTGGGATGGCAGCGCCCGGAGAAAGATGGTCTCCGGCGTTCCGTATCCTATAAAATAAATGAGATCCTGAACCGCATGACCGGAGAGGACATCGCTATCCACGCCGGCGCGCGGACCGATCCGGGCGCACACGCGCTGGCGCAGACCATCAGCTTTCAGACAGATACTGCCCTTTGCCCGGAAGAATTCCTTCACGGACTCAACCGTTATCTTCCCAGAGATATTGCCGTTCTCACTGCGGAAAATGCCCCGGAACGGTTCCGCGCTGATCTGAATGCCGTATCTCGCACTTACGAGTGCCGCATCTGCACTTCAGAAATATATGACATATTCACAGCCGGATTTACAGCCCACTGCTCTCCGGCTCCGGATATCAAACTCATGGAAGCCGCAGCCTCGCTGCTCACAGGACGACACGATTTCCGCGCCTTTTCTTCCGGGCGGAAAAAGAAGGGAACGGAGAAATCCGTATTGGACATCCGTTTTTTCCAGGGAGCCTCCTGTCTCACGATCCAGATCACGGCGGACGATTTCCTGCACCAGATGCCTGCCCTCATCGCCGGCACCCTGATCGAATGCGGCTCCGGGAAGAGATCTCCCGAATGTATTCCTGCCATCTTCGGAGGAACAGAAAAAGCAGGAGATCCCGCCGAAGCAAAGAGTCTCCTGCTTAAAAACATCCAATATCCTCCGTCGACGGACTGAGACGGGCTGACCTGCCACCTCAGCCTCCGCGGACATTTCCATTTGGACCATCTTGTAATTCCAGCCTGCAGGATCCTCTCCTGAAGGCTTCCCCTTCCAGGCGCTTCTTGAAAGCACGCCCTGAGGAACTGTTCTTAAAGGAGCCTACAGGAACAGCCCTGCAATATGGTAGGCAATGAAACTCACTACCCACGCAGCCGCCAGTTGGAATAAAATAATGCCGAAAGTCATTTTTTTGCTTCCAACCTCTCGGTTGATCGTAGCGATCGTCGCCGTACAGGGTACATACAGCAGGCAGAACACCATCAGAGAATACGCGTTCGCCGCGCCGAAGCCCATGGAAGCCAGCAGAGTCACAAAGCTGTCCATCCCGTGAGCAGTCGTGATATTCTGGATCCCGAAGAGCACGCTGCAGCTGGACACCACGACTTCCTTTGCCGCAATTCCTGAGATCAGCGCCACCACGATCTGCCAGTATCCCAGTCCCAGCGGAGCAAAGAACGGCACGATCGCTTTTCCGATCAGAGATCCGAAGCTCTCCGAGATGTCCGTCACATATCCACTCGTTCCGAAATTCAGCAGCACCCACATGATGATGGATGCAAGAAAGATCACCGTCCCTGCTTTCGTCAGATAATCTTTCACTTTCTCCCACACATAGAGCGCGATCGTCCGCGCATTAGGCGCCTTGTATTCAGGAAGCTCGATAAGCAGCTCGTTTTCTGCTTTGCTGCCATCCACCTTCGACAGGATATAGGCAGTCAGGATAGCCACCACGATGCCGAGAAGATACATGGAATAGCAGGCGACCATGGCATACTTTCCAAAAAACATGGAAGAAAACAGCACATAGATCGGAAGTCTAGCGCTGCACGACATAAAAGGCGTCACCAGGATCGTCTTCAGCCTGTCCTTCCTATGCTCCAGCGCTCTCGACGCCATGATCGCGGGCACAGAGCATCCGAATCCCAGCAGCATGGGGAGAAACGCTCTTCCCGAAAGCCCCAGATGCCCCATAATGTCATCCATGACAAACGCTACTCTCGCCATGTATCCGCTGTCCTCAAGGAACGCGAGGGCAAGAAACAGGATGAAAATATTCGGCAGGAAGGTCAGGATCCCGCCCACGCCGGAGATGATACCGTCCACGATCAGAGACTCGATCATCGGCGATACCCCCGCTGCTTCAAAGGCATTTCCCACAAATCCGGTAAGCAGGTCAAGTCCTGTTTCAAAATATCCTTTCAGCCAGTCGCCCACTGTAAATGTAAGGAAGAACACGAGCGCCATGATGAGCAGAAAGATCGGAAGCCCCAGCCATTTTCCTGTCATGAATCGGTCGATCCGATCCGTCCGCTCCTCCTTCTCACTCTTATTTACAAGCACTTCCTCAATGACCTCATCGATAAAGTCATATTTTTCATTGATAATGTCCTTCTCATAACTGCGGTCTACGATCCCGTCTGTATCTATGGGATACTTTTCCATAACGGAAGAATCCTGTTCCAGCACCTTGATCGCGTGCCAGCGCATATTTTTCATATCCGGATATTTCTTTCGGAACTGATCAATGATCAGGTCGATCTTATCCTCGATCCCGTCGCTGTACACCATCGCATACTCACTGTGGTGATTATGCTGATGATTCGATTTATTAGCGTGATGATGAATGAACGGCCCCTGCTTCTCATATTCATTGTGATGCGCCACAGCGTGCATCAGGATCTCAAGTCCGCTCCGTTTTCTCGCAGAAACCGGAATACAAGGAATTCCCAGCATCTCCGGCAGACGGTGCAGGTCAATCTCCATTCCCCGCTCTTCCACAACATCCATCATATTAAGCGCCAGAACGACCGGCTTTCCCAGTTCTATGAGCTGCAGCGTCAGATACAGATTTCTCTCCAGACAGGAAGCGTCCGCCACATCCACGATGACATCCACTTCATCACTCATGATACACTCTCTGGAAACCTTTTCTTCCATTGTATAGGAAGTAAGGCTGTAGATACCGGGCAGATCGATCAGCTTGAACTCCTGCCCCTTGTAAAAGGTCTTCCCCTCTTTCTTCTCCACCGTAACGCCCGGCCAGTTGGCGACCTTCAGGTTCGCGCCTGTATATGCGTTGAAAAGTGTGGTCTTGCCGCAGTTCGGATTCCCGATGAACCCTACATTGATGATCTTTCCGCTCATGCTGCCGCCTCCTTCACGATGATGTTGTCAGCGATGCGGCGTCCGAGCGCAAATCTAGTTCCTCTGAACCGTACCGTCAATGCCCCTTTTTTGTCATTATTCAGAATCGTGATCTCAGCCCCCTGGGTCAGCCCCAGCGCTTCCAGCCGGCGCTCCAGGTTCAGTTCAATATGTATTTCCTGAACGATATAGGTATGATTATCTTTTCCTTCTTTCAGTCTCATATGCCTCATCCTTTGCATGCATTCTTAATTGATAATTATTCTCCATAAGCATTATAGTCTCTTGAGACATAGAAGTCAATCCGAGGGAAAATCTTTACTTTTTCCAAATACACTCTTTACACTTCAATATTTCCATTCCCGCAGTCCTCAGTGTACCGCATCTGCACTTTCCCACTCCACCGTAAACCGCAGCCGGTCCTCACCGACAAGCTCCGCCCTCATACTTCCTCCCGTCTTTTCAGCAAGAGTTCTGGCAATAGTAAGCCCAAGCCCCGTCCCCTGACTGTTTCTGGACGGATCTTTCACATAAAATCTCCGGAACAGCTGCTCCACGTCCCCCTGTGTAAAATCTGAAACGTCATTCTCAAAGACCAGGATCACGCTTCCGTTTTCTTCCTTCAGGCTGATCTCAAGACAGTGTTCCGCATAACGCACTGCATTCTGAAGCAGGTTTCGGATGATACGCTCCGAACAGTTCTCATTTCCGCGCATCATGACCGGCCGCTCCGGTATATGAAACGAAAATTCCAGATGCTTCTCCTCAATTTCTTTCCAGGAGTCCAGAACCGTCTCCCTCAGCAGGCGGCAGAGATCCATGTCGCGAAGTTCCGGCTGATAATCCCCGGACGTCACCCGGGAATAGTCATAGAACTGTCCGACCAGCCTTGAGAGAGCCTCTGCTTTTCTTCGGACAGTATCCAGGTTCTCCCTCTCATCCACCGGCATACTCTCAGTATCCATGAGCTTCAGATAGCCGAGGATTGATGTGAGCGGAGTACGCAGATCATGACTGATGTTCTCGATCTGACGTTTAAACTCCTTCTCCTGCCGCCTGAATTCGTTTTTCTCCTGTCGGATCTCACCCAGTGCCCGGTTGATCTGAACAAGGAATTCTTCCAGGTCGCGGTCCGCTGTCTCCTGCTTGAGCACCCGGTTTTCTTCCAGCCTCTGCGTGATCTTCCGGAGTTCTACGGACGCATTTTTCAGAGATCTTTTGATTCGGAAGGAACGAACGGCGAAATATACCGCCGCCAGCACCGCTGCCGCCGCAATAATATAACAGCTCATTTTTCCACGCTCCTTCCCGTCTCAGATCCCACAGATCTTTTTTATGGATCAGATTTCTTTCCTGCGGTTGATCAATCCCCCCAGAATGAGGAATACCACGATCCCGATCACTCCCGCAATCACACATTTCAGCGCCCCCTCAGGTTCGCTCCAGAGGCACTCATAACCGCTCATCCCCGCCGTCACTTCTGTCATCAGATAATTCCTCGGCATCCATGCTGCGATCCTAGCCATAGTCTCGAACTGAAATCCTGTGGAATAGCAGATCGACGGGATCAGATAGATCACAGCCATCCACACCAGGCCGGCGATCAGTTCCTTTTCAAAAAACTGGATAAACGCCACCGCCAGGATCACAGCCGCAGCCGCAAAGGGCAGATTTGCCGCGATTCCTTCCAGCATCAGCTCCACATAGGGCTGCGCCGGTCCCTCCAGGAGCAGAACGGCGCTGACTATATACACAGCAGTCAGAAGGACCATGCTAAAAAACGCCATAACAAAAGATACGATGCATTTTCCAAAAAACAGGCTGCTCCTGGACATCCCGTACGCCACCGCGTTCTTCATCACGCCGTTCCTCCGTTCTCCCGAAAACAGAAGCACCGCCATGACCGCTCCCGCCACAAAGAGGAAATCCATGCTTCCGGTGAGGAACGAGAGTACAAACTGAACCTTCGCATACCGGATATTCGGAAGTGTGGCGGCCGCGACATGGATTCCCCCGTTCAGAGCAAGAACTCCCGCCATCAGAAGCAGATTAAAAAGATAGATCTCCTTTGTATGCAGTATCCGGTAAAATTCACTTCTTATATAATTGATCATGACTCTCTCCCTCCCTTTTTCAGCTCCATATAATACTCTTCCAGTGTCGTTCTCTTCACGGAGAGCGATGAAACTGTGATTCCGCTCTCTGCTGCAAGGCTGCTGTATCTCTCCGGTTCCACGTGCTCGCCCGGGATGCGGATCCGCTGTCCCGGGAGCACCTGATACTTCTGCCCCGGGAACTGCTTTTCCAGATTCACCGCGAACAGCTCCGGATCCGATACCCGGATCTCAATGCAGCTGCCGCATTCCTCGGCAAGCTCCTCCGCTGAAATCTGTTTTAAGAGTCTTCCCCTGTCCAGGAAACAGTACTCGTCCGCAAGCTGTTCCATCTCCGTCAGGATATGGCTGGACAGGATGATCGTAATATTTTTCTCCGAATTCAGTCTGCGCAGTGTCTCTCTCATCTCAATGATCCCGCTGGGATCCAAACCGTTGATGGGCTCATCCAAAAGCAGGAGCTCCGGCTCTCCCATCAGGGCGATTCCAAGTCCAAGGCGCTGCTTCATTCCGAGCGAGAGCTGTTTTCCATATGTTTTTCTCCGTTCATACAGGCCGATCTGCTTCAGTACGTCCCTGACCTGCTCCTTTCCCGGTATTCCTTTCTGGATTCGGTAATATTCCAGGTTTCCCTCCACGGTGAGCTGCGGATAGAATCCCGGCTCCTCGATCATGGTGCCTGCGCGTCTCCTCTGCCACGCCAGCTCCCGCTCCCCGCAGACGCCGAACAGGCTTACCTCCCCTTCCGTGGGGAAGATCTGTCCTGCGAGAAGCTTAAGAAAAGTGGATTTGCCGGAGCCGTTGTCCCCGACCAGCCCGAGGATCTCTCCGCGCCGCACGCGCAGATTCACGTTTTTCAAGGCAGTGATCTTACCGTATACCTTCGTCAGATTCTTAACCTCTGTTATGATCTCTTTCATGATCTGTTTCATCCTTTCTTGAGTCTTTCAAACATCTCAGGCTTTTTCACGTCCTTCGATGTATCTGTATCATACCTGTCCGCCTTTTAATAAGTCCTCAAGAAACCTTAAAGAAAGTATAAAGATTCACGCCATCTTAAATCCAATCCCCCAGACAGTCTTAATGTATTCCTCCTCCGGGTCTGCTGCCGCGATCTTCTTTCTGATATTGCTCACATGAACATTCACTGTGTTATCCTCGCCGTAGTATCCGTTCTTCCAGACCTGCTCATACAGATTTTCACGGGAAAAAACTTTGTCCGGACGGCTCATCAGGATCCGCAGGATCTCGAACTCATGGGGTGTCAATGCAAGTGCACGCCCCTTGACCGCCGCCTCCCGCGCGCTTCCGCTGAGTGTCAGATTCTTATACTCCAGTTTCTCCTCTGTACCGCTGTCCGGCGCTGTACCGTTTCCCTGACCGCTCCTTCTCAAGACTGCCATGACACGCACAAGCACTTCCTCCGGTTCAAAGGGCTTCGTGATGTAATCATCGGCGCCGCTCTTCATTGTCTCCAGCTTATTCTCCAGCGCATTCTTCGCCGAGAGCACAATAATGGGGATGGACTTTTTAAGCTCATCCCTCACGTAAGATATGATCTTCTCGCCGTTCACTCCCGGAAGCATCAGGTCCAAAAGGATCAGATCCGGCTCTGACATCTCCAGACGCAGCTTCGCCTCCGTTCCCGAATAGGCAGGTACTGTCTCATATCCTCCTTTGGACAGGATCCTGCAAAGGAGGCGGCTGATGTCCGCGTCGTCCTCAACTACAAGTATGTGCGCCATTTGTGTATCTCCCTTCCATATCATGCCGTTTCTTCTGAATTTTTCTTAATATTCTCCGCAACATTTAAAATCTTCCTGGCTGTATCCATATTATCCTTAAAAAGAACCGTAATACTGCCTACACTTCGGAATGGTTCCTGCATCAAGACAGAATTATTTTCAATGTTACCGTTCGCCGCAATATAATCTACCATAAGCCGCACAAAGCGAATCTGGTTAATATTTAATTTCTCTTCACTTAAAAACTCACTGAAAGCTTCATTTACAGCTTCCCGGTCAACCCCAACGATTTTTCTGACCAGACGCCCAACCGGTGTATCACCATATTCTTTCCTGTAATCCTCTTTTGACCCAAGCTCATTCCACAGAATACGCTCCAGCTCCTTCATATCAGATGTATTCAGCTTCTTATTATGCCGCAGTTTATAAACCGCCAAATTATCCTGGTGTTCTTTCAAATAAAACTCTACCTTTTTCTTATAATTCTTCAAATCATTGGAAATATGAACAGCTTCGCCTTCTTTTTGTGAAATGATATTATCCGCAAAATCTGTATAGTAAATGATTCGTTTCGGCCTGTCAATAAACTTAATCAGATATCTGACTGCGTCTCTGACGCCTTCCAAATCGAAAACTTCTGCTTCATCCCAGAAATCCTTGGATAATATTTTCTCAATCACATACTTCTGCTCCTTTACCTGCGGTATAGAATACAATTTTGAGAGCCGTTCTGCCGTAGAAACAACAATGCTGATATTCTTATCTGCATTTCTATTCTGTAACCAGGCAAGCTCGATGCTATAAACCAGATAATCAAAACGACGCGCAAGTTCATCTTCCTTCTTCGGAACAACCAACGGAGCAATATGCTCCCTCAGTTCTGCTACTGAAACTGTTTCCAGATTTTCCCATGCTATTTTGTCTCTATACTCCTCTACATACCTTAAATGCTGTTTTACGCGGAAACTCCTGCTGTCCAGTTCAACAACCATGCGGTTTAAGTCGTCAACCAAATCTGCCCTGTATGCTGAATACTCCTCTTCTGTTTGGAATTCCGGTGCCTGCAGTTCACGCACAATATTTACTTTACAGTTAAAAATTTTTTCGCAGAGAGATGGCTCTATCCTGCTTTCCGCCCCTTTTATTTCTGCACGGAAAAAATCAAAATTATTACAGAAATCAAAGATCAAAAACTTTTCTTTATCCGCTCCCGGGCCAAACAGATCCTTGCAAAGTCTTGTTCCCCGCCCTATCATCTGCCAGAACTTAGAATAACTTTTTACCTTCTTAAAAAATACCAGATTCAATATCTCAGGAATATCGATCCCGGTATCAAGCATATCCACAGAGACCGCAATCTGAGGAAGTTTTTCACTTGTACTGAAATCATCGATCAGCGTATCCACATATTTTATACTATAATCAATCTGTTTGATATAATGCGTCCCATACTCTGGAAACATCTCATGGAACCGATCTACAATCGCCTCTGCATGCCGACTGTTTTTTGCAAAAATGATCGTTTTACCCAACTTATCTCCGCCTTCTATTTTCAGACCTTTATCCATCAGCTCCTGCAAAACTTTCCCAATCGTATCTTTATTAAACAGCCACTCATTGACCGCATTTCTGGAAATATCTCTGTCAATCGTTTCGTCATCTCCGAAAGCATAATCAAACTCTTCTTTTTCTTCTTCCGTCAATTCATCATAATGGATACCATCCTCCATTATTTTTGTTTTGTATTCCAAAGTGCAGTAGTCCACCAGATATCCTTCACTTACAGCCTGATCAAGCTCATACGCATATGTCGGAACTCCTCTTTCAAGATCAAAAACTCCATAAGTATTTTTATCAATTTCATTCTTAGGCGTTGCCGTCATTCCAAGGAGCATAGCGTCAAAATAATTGAAAATCTCCTGGTATTTCCTGTAAATACTTCGATGGCTCTCATCTACTATAATCAAATCAAAATGCCCGGGCGTAAACAGGCGGTTTCCATCCTTTCTTTTTGCTTCATCAATCGCATTCATCATTGTTGGATAAGTAGAAAAAATCATACGGCTCTGCTCCGGATCATCCTTACTGTCCAAGAGATTGCACAACGTCAGATCAGGAAGAAGATTGCTGTAATTCTTTTTCGCCTGTTTCACTAATGCCTTACGGTCTGCAAGAAACAGGATATTCTTCACATAATTATGTTGTCTCAGCACATCAACAACGCTGATACTCACCCGCGTTTTTCCAGAACCGGTTGCCTGTACAATCAGCATCTTCCGACGCTTTTTCTGGATTGCATCGCACACCGCGGTCACAGCCTCTTTCTGATATGGCCGGTTAGTAATATCGTCTCGAATTTCAAGATGTTCCAACGGCTTTCGGCTCTTTCTCCGGTCTATATTCAACTGCAGTTCCTCTTTTGTAAAAAAACCGGAAACACTTCGTTTCGGATAATCATTATAATCGTCTGTAAATTCAATATCAAATCCATTCGTTGTAAAAATCAGCGGTCTCTGATGATACTGATTTTCCAGACAGTCCGCATAAAGCTTCGCCTGCTGGCTCCCCTCTATTGGGTTTTTTCCTGTTTTTTTCGCTTCGATCACCGCAAGCGGAAGCCCATTATCTCCATAAAGCACATAATCAACATATCCAATACCGGTCTTGTTAGGCATTCCCTTGACTTCCACTTCTTCCAGGCAGTCCCTTCCTATCTGCCATCCTGCCTCCATCAAATCAAGATCTATATATTTACTGCGTGTTTCTGCCTCTGAATTTTTATCAATTCTGAAATTCCTGCCCGAAACATTTTTCCTGCGCAGTTCCGTCATCTGTTCACGAAGATGCTCGTTTTCCCGCCTGATTTCCTCAAGCTTTTCATCCTTGCTGCTCAGTCGTTCATAGAGAGCTTTCAATTCATCAGGATGAACCTTCTTTTCATCTCCCTTTTCCAAAATACTTTCATCATAAACTTGTTCTTCATAAGTATCTGCGTAACAGTATTGAATCCACTTACAAAATTCAAACAAATCTCGCAGTGAAAGCACTGCTTCATCTCTTTTTACATTTTTGTTTGTATGTACCGCTGCATTTCCAAGTTTTACAATAAATTTCAACATTGGAAATAATCTTGGCTCGATAATTTGACAGAAACTTCCTTCATGGATTAGACTTGACAGATTATCACGATAGGGAAGACACAGCGCATTATCATTTATATATACCCAGCGAACAGCCAGCTCCAGCGCTCTTCTCGACAGAATAGCTGCTGTCGCCGGTGATATTGCCAGACTTCGTTCTGCTTCCACTGCCTGCTTTGCAAAGGATGCAAATCGCTTATTTTTTGTCAAAAAGTCAAAATTTGTACGCATAAACCTTCCCCTTTCCGGTAAATAATCATTATTCATTGGTGCATATAATATTCAAACAGAATCATTTTACTTTTTGCGAGAGGGAATTACCCCAAAATCTGTATAACAATTTCAATTTAACTATCTAATCCTCAAAAACCATTGATTTTTCAAGGCTTCACGCCTGTT
>ERZ1643246.652-NODE-652-length-43123-cov-43.705443_pt1 | contig 43123 bp, 37 predicted proteins | sample MGYA00579265_ERZ1643246 | MGnify/ENA primary metagenome ERZ1643246 (study PRJEB29033, sample SAMEA4952261) | chicken gut metagenome | biome: Broiler Chicken; feature: Gastrointestinal Tract; material: Caecum | place: Ireland | collected 2018 | study: Broiler... | reverse complement strand
CAGGTCGCCCCCTGCGCGGGGGCGTGAATTGAAATATCGACGGCAGGGGCAGCCCCGATGTGCTGGTCGTCGCCCCCTGCGCGGGGGCGTGAATTGAAATCTTTTGTCGGCAACGTGCTGGCGGACGCGTTCAGGTCGCCCCCTGCGCGGGGGCGTGAATTGAAATTAACCGGCAAAGGCGAAAACAGGATTCCCGAAAGTCGCCCCCTGCGCGGGGGCGTGAATTGAAATGTCGGACAAGGCCGGAACGAATCTGTGCTCACGAGTCGCCCCCTGCGCGGGGGTGGGAGATGTGATGGTCCATATCACATACATCGAGAGCCAGCCCGAAAGTAACCCAACCATCGCAGGCCGTTCCAAAAAGTATTTTGGCATCGGCCGTGTCCTGATCGCGTATGGCGTCAAATTGTCGATCAATCATAATTGCGGCGGCACTGTGACTTTTGAAGCAAAAATAAGAAAGCATACGGATAGAGGAGAGGGCGAGTACAAGCGACCACTTGTAAAACCATTGGAGACTCTTTATATTCCCGCAACCTCCTTCTCTGTTCTGCACAATTTTCTGCGCCGGGGTTTGGGCGGTACGACAAAATTCATGTAAGCGTTAGCCAAAGACCTGTTTATTGTACGGCCTATCTGCTACACTGATTTTGAACGCAGACAAAAGGCCCACCCACCCGAGAAAGGGAGGAACAGGCAGATGCAATTTCACGCCATAACCCTGAACAGTGTGTCCGAAGCCAGCTATCTCACGGCGGAGAATGCCTGGCGCTACCGGGCCATCATGCGAACGTTCTACCTGGAATCTCAAAAAGCCCATATCCAGTTGAACAAGGCGGAACTGCTGGCGCTGCTGCGGGCAGATCCTCATTTTGCGCAATACACGGCGGAGCAGCTGGAACAGGACCTGAACGCGCTGTGCGGCTGGCGGAATCTGGTGCCGATCCAGGACCCCCACCGCCCCACCAGCATCGCTGAATACAAAAACAAGCAGTTCAGCTATTCCATGTCGCAGACGGCTACCGAGATCGAGCGGATGACCCTTTCGCTGGAAAACCTCAACCTGCGCACGGCGATCCTCTCCTCCCAGTTGTTTGAGCGGATCCTCGACACGCTGGAGCGAATGGCGGACCAGGCAAGGTCGGACGCCCATACGTTGAACCAGCTGTGGGATCAACTGCAACAGGATTTCCGCCAGCTGACCAACCGGTATCAGGACTATCTGCGGGATTTCTATTCCTCCCATGCCAAGCATATTTTGCAGACCACAGAGTTTTTGCCCTATAAAGACAAGGTTGTGCGATATCTGCAGGAATTTGTGCTGGAATTGCAGCGCTACGCCGAAAAGATACGCCGCATGCTGTTGACTTTGCCGCCAGAACAGGTGGAGCGTATGCTGCAACAGGTGTATGCGACCCAGCTGCAGGAAGGCGAAGGCCGGCTGATCCAGCGGGCCGAGGACTATCCCGAACAGTTGCGGGAGGAGACCTACGGCTTCTGGCAGGTGTTTTATCACTGGTTTGTGCCGGGCGAAAGCGGGCAGAGCGACAGCCAGCATGTGTTGGAATTGGCCAACGACATCATCCAGCGGATCTTGATGAACGCCGAGTTGATCCTGCAGGCGCACAGCGGCGGCGCGAACCGAAAGGTGGAATACAAAAAGTTTTTGGAACTGTTTGCGGCTTGCCCCACCCTGGCCGACGCCCAGCGTCTTTCCGGGATGGTGTTCGGCGCCCAGCGGGCGGTGCATCTCACCGGCATCGAAGCGGAAGATCTCTATGAGACGGGCAGCTGCTATGACGGACAACCCTTTTTGTACCAGCTGCATAACCGCCGGCGGCCGGGCCGACCCCCGCGGGAAAAAAGCTTTTTTGAGGACAAAAGCTTCCAGAAAGCAGCGCAGAAACAGGCCTACCTGCAAAAAAAGGCGGATCTGCAAGCCAGGTTGGAGCGCCTGATCCATAAAGGCCGGCTGGATTTTTCGACGCTGGAGGAAGTGGTCACGCCGGAAATACGGATGAGCCTTTTGAATTGGGTGGTGAAAGCCAACGCCAACGCCAGTAAGTCTGCCCGCACCGAATTCGGTCAGGCGTACCGTCTGACCGCTGCACCGGGGCAGACCTGCGTGCTGCACTGCACCGACGGGGACCTGACCATGCCCGCCTACTGCCTGGAATTTGAGGAGGCGCCCCCTCATGGATGAATTTCGCGTGCTGTTGGACCGGTTCTGGATCCGCCGGGAAGAGGACCGGGAGCTCTTTTATCAGGTGCGCCGCAAGCTGCCCGCCCTGCGCCGGGCGCTGCGGGAACAATTCGGCTGGGAAGTGATCTGCACCGAGCAGGTCATTCGCCTTGTCAAGGCGCCGGCCCGGGCGCAGTCCGCTTTCGGTATCCCGGAGTTCACCGAGGTACAGGATTACTGCCTGTTGTGCGGAGCCCTGCTTTTGCTGGAGGACAAGGACGACGGCCAGCGCTTTTTGCTCTCGGAACTGACCCAGGCACTGCTGGCCTATGCCAAACCCTATCTGCCGGACCTTTCCTGGGAGCGGTATTCCTGCCGCACCTCGCTGGTGCGGGTGCTGCAATATGCCGAGCATCTGGGCCTGCTGCGCAGTTTCGAGGGGGAAAGCGACGGCTTTGCCGCCCACCAGGACCAGGAAGTACTGTATGAAAATACCGGGTTGTGCCGGTATTTCAGCGTACATTTTCACCGGGATATTACCGGGTATACCTCGGTGCGGGATTTTGAAACCCCGCCCGAGGATGGCCCCGATCAGGAGCGGGGCACGTTCCGCACCTGGCGCGTCTACCGGCAGCTGGCGTTGGCGCCCGCGGTCTACTGGGACGACCCGGCGGATTCGCTGTATGCCTATATCAAGAATCAGCGCGGTTTTCTGCAGCAGAATCTCGATGAGACCATCGGCGGCAAACTGCAGATCTATCACAACGGCGCTTTTTTCCTGCCGGAGGAAGGCGTCCCCTGCGGCAACTGCTTTCCACGGGATCAGATGCTCAGCGACATTCTGCTGCTTCTTTCCGAGCGGCTCAGCGAAAAAGTCAACTACGGGGCTTTTCCCCGGGACCCGGATGACCGGGTCCATCTGACGCGAGAAGCATTTTCCCAAGAGCTGGAAGCGCTGCGGCAGGAATACAAAAACCAGTGGGGCAAAACAATGGCGGAAAAGGACCTCCCGGCGCTCACCCAGGAGATTCTGGAGGAACTGTGCTACTGGGATTTTGCCGCGGTGCAGGGGGAAGTTGTCACCCTGCAACCGGGCTTTGCCCTGTGGCAGGGGATCTACCCCCAAAAGAGATAAGGAGGGGCAAAGATGCAGCAACGCTGGCGGATGAACAAACTGGGGTTCGTGAATTTCTGGCTCTATGACTGGGAGGAGTTCCCGTTCAGTGAGGGGCGGCTTTTGCTGCGGGGCGAGAACGGCGCGGGGAAATCCGTCACGACCCAGAGTTTTATCCCCTTCATGCTGGACGGCGATCTGCGCCCCTACCGTCTGGATTCCTTCGGCAGCAAAGACCGCAAGATGTCCTATTACCTGTTGGGGGAGGAAAAGGAAGAAAGCACAGGGTACCTCTATCTGGAATTTATCAAGCCGGAACGAAAGCTCTACCGCACCCTGGTGGTGGGGCTGCGGGCCCGGCGCAGCAGCAGCTCGATGGAGTTCTGGGGCTTTTGCCTGAGCGACGGCCGGCGCATCGGCACTGGGCCGGAGGATTTTGCTCTGTTTGACACTAAGGGCTCCCAACACATATCCCTTACCAAACAGGAGGTCCACAACCGGTTTGGCGACGGAGAAAACTGGGTGGAACGGGGCAGCGATTACAAGCAGATGGTCAACCGGATGATCTTCGGCTGTGCCGAACTGGAACAGTATGACCGGCTGCTCCGCCTTTTGATCCAGCTGCGCAAACCCAAGTTGAGCAAAGACTTTTCCCCGCGCATGGTGCAGGAGATCCTGAACGCCTCGCTGCAGCCGTTGAGCGAGGAGGACATCGCCCCCATGGTCAATTCCATGGAAAAGATGGACACCATCCAGCATCGGCTGGAAGCATTGGCGCAAAGTTTGCAGGAGGCCCGTCAACTGCGCAACGAGTATACCCGCTACAACCAGTATGTACTGGGCAAAAAAGGGCAGTACTATCTGGCCGCCCGCCAGGTCACCCAAGAGCGGCAGGCCGAAGTGCAAAGCCTGCAGGAGCGGGTCGCCCTGACGCAAAAAGAACTGGAGGAAGCCCGCGCAAGCCACCGGGAAGCACAACAGCAGGTGGGGGAGCTTTCCCGTCAGCTGGAGGTGTTGCGGGAGAGCAACGACCTGGACAACGCGGTACGCCGCAAGGAAGCGTGCCGCCGCCAGGTGGCGCAGCTGCAGGAAGGCATCGACCAGGAGCAGCGGGAGGAACGCAGAAAACAGAACGCGCTGGATGCCAAGGAGCGGGACCGCCACCGGGCAGCGCGCCGTTGCGACGACCAGAAAGAGCAGCTGGAACAAGACTTCCGAGAACTGGGTGAACAGAATGAGACGCTGCTTTACCCGGGGCATCCCACCGCCCTGCAAGCGGTGGATTTTCGGCAGGAGCAGCCGGCGCTTGCCCGTTTCGCCGCCCGTCTGGGCAAGGCAGCGGAACTGCTGCGCCGCCGCGGGGAAGCCTTGCGCCAGCTGGACCAGTACCAGCAGGACCGGGATGCTGCGGACCAGGCCTTGCGCCACGCCCAGGCCGAGTGGGAAGAAGCCCAGCGGACGGTGGGCGCCATGCGGGATGAACTGAGCGAAGCCTTTGCAGCGCTGGAAGAACCGACACAAGCTTTTTGCCTGCGACATGAGGAAGTGATGGCGCTCTTTGCCCAGGTCGCCGCTTACGAAGGGCTGGCCCAGGAACAAGCCATGCAGAATATTCTGAACGGGGCCCTTCAACGGCTTTCGGCGCCGTTGACGCGGGAACACGCCCTCCGGGACCAGCAACAAAAAGATGGCCAGCAGCAGCTTAACGAGCTGGCTGCCCGCCGCAGAGAACTGGAAAACCAAAAAGACCTGCCGCCCGCGCGCAGCGAGGCCGTGCAGGCGACCCGCGCCTATTTGCGGGAGCGCGGCGTGCCCCATGCCGCCTTTTACGAGCTGGTAGATTTTGAACCGGATCTGCCGCCCGAGCGCCGCGCCCTGCTGGAAGCGCAGCTGGCGGATGCGGGGATCCTCGACGCCCTGGTGGTGCCGGCGGAAACGCTGGCAGAAATGCCGGAACTGCTGGCCGAACATCCCGATCATTTCCTTTGCCTGGGTGAGTTGTCGCCGGCGGCGGCCCCGCTGCCGTTGCGGCCGGAACAAGATCTGCCCCCGTGGGCCGATATGACCCGGGTGCTGCCCTGCCTTTCGGAACAGATGGAGGGCAATGCCTGGTTTGCCGCCGACGGAAGATACCGCCAGGGGGTGCTGCAGGGGCAGAGTGTGGCGCAGCAGCCTGCCGGGTATATCGGCGCTTCGGCCCGGCGGGCCAACCGGGAACGGCAGATCGAGGCCCTTGCCAGGCAGATCGAAGAGAAGCAGAAAGAACTGGAAGCGATCCGGGGGCGCCTGCGGCAGACCGAGACGGCACAGCGGCAGCTTCAGCAGGCCTATGAAGCCCGCCCCACTACCGCCGACCTGGCGTTGGCGCTGCCGCCCGGCTGCGAGCCGGTGGAATAATCGGTGCGCGCGGTGTTGGCGGTGTTCATGCCGCTGCTGCCCACGTTGGGGTAGGCGTTTTGCTGCGGCGCGCTGTTCTGCGCCGCATGGTCGGCGGCGCCGTCCGGCGTGCCGCCGCCAGGGTTGTTTGTATGGTCGTAAAGCCCGGAGTAATCGTATTCGTTGCTCATGCGGGTCCTTCCTTTCTTTGGCTGGTAGGGGGCTTTCTGCCCTTTCTGCCTAACAGTATACCCGTTAATTGTGAAATAGGTGTCCTCTGCGGGTGAAAAGTGTGTGAAAAACCGGTCGGTTTGGCGCGGTTTCGGCGTCGTTTTCACCTATTTTACCTTTTTGCGCAGCATTTGGCAAGGGGCGGCGCGCCCGGCTTGACAACCGCGCCCGGCGCGGGTATGCTGGGGGTGACGAAAGGGGGCGCGGCTATGGATATCCGCCAGGAGGGCGATGCGCTGGTTTTGTACAAGGAACGCACGGCCATCGGCACGGCCCGGCGGGACGGCGACGCGCTGTGGGTGCAGATCGACCCGGCCTGGCGGCGGCGCGGCTACGGCAGCTACCTGCTCAAAGAGCTGCTGCGCCGCCATGGCGGGCTGGACCCCAAGACGCCCAGCTGTTTTACCGCCCCGCTGCCGCAGGGGGAAGGCGGGCGGCGTCTGGCCGCCAAGTTCGGCTTTGTGGAACAAAACGGCGCGCTGGTGCGGCGGCATACGCCGGACTTTTCGGCCGTGGCCTTTTGCCACGAATTTCTGGCCGCGCGGCTGGCCCCCGGCGGCTTTTTCATCGACGCCACCTGCGGCAACGGGCACGACACGGCGTTTTTGTGCCGCCTGGCCGGGCCGCAGGGCCGCGTGCTGGCGCTGGATATCCAGCCCCGCGCCGTGCAGGCCACCAACGCCCGCCTGGCCGCGGCGGGGCTGGCGGGCATCGGCCACGCCGTCGTGCACGACCACGCGCGCCTGAGGGACCTCGCCGCGCCCGCCACGGCCGACTGCGTGGTGTTCAACTTCGGCTGGCTGCCCGGCGCGCCGCACGGCGTGCACTCGGCGGCCGAAAGCAGCGTCGCGGCGCTGCACGCCGCGCTGGACCTGCTCAAGCCCGGCGGCGTGCTGGCGGCGGTGCTGTACAGCGGGCAGGTCATTGGCGACGGCGAAAAACAGGCCGCGCTGGCGTTTTTGCGCGCGCTGCCGCTGACGCAGTACACCGTGTTGGAATGCCGCTTTGCCAACTGGGCCGGCACCGCGCCGCTGCCCTGCTTTGTGCTGAAAAAAGACCCGCCTGCCGGGCCAAAAACAGGAGGCTGCCATGAAGATCGCAACGTTTAACATCCGCGGGGATTTTGGCATCGACGGCGTCAACAACTTTGATTGCCGCCGGCCGCTGATCCTGCAAAAGATCCGCGCCGAACAGCCGGATGTCATCGGCTTCCAGGAGGTCATGCCCCATGTGCAGCGCTGGCTGCGGCAAAGCCTGCCGGGGTACACCGTCGTGGGCTGCGGCCGCACGGCCGACTACGCCGACGAAGCCATGACGCTGGCCGTGCGCAATGATACCGCCGAGCTGCTGGGCTTTGACGTGTTCTGGCTGTCGCCGCAGCCGCGGGTGCCCGGCTCCCGCTATGCCCACCAGAGCGAATGCCCGCGCACCTGCGCGGCGGCCATCGTCAACGTGCAGGGCATGGGCGGGCCGGTGCGCGTCTACGACACCCACCTGGACCACCTCGACGCCGAGGCCCGCCGCCTGGGGCTGGCGCAGGTCTTGCAGCGCATGCGGGACGACGCCGCGGCGCTGCCGCTGCCCGCCGTGCTGCTGGGGGACTTTAACGCCGAACCCGGCGCGCCGGAACTGGCCCCGCTGTTTGCGCCCGGCGCGCCGCTGGGCCTGCGCGATGTCACCGGCGGGGTAGAGGTCACCTTCCACGGCTTTTACTACGGCAACGAGCCGCCGGCCAAGATCGACTACATTTTTGCCACGCCGGAACTTGGCTGCCGCCGCCTGGCGGTCTGGCGCGACGAAGCGGACGGGGTCTACCTTTCGGACCATTACCCGCTGTGCGCCGTGCTGGAACGCCGGTGACCCGCCGCACCGCGCGCAAAAACGTCTGGAGATACGCAATACCCCCGCCGCCGCAGCGCTTGTACAGCGTGCGGCGGCGGGGGCGTTTTGCGGTTTTGCAGCGGGGCACTCAGCAGGTATGCTGCACCAGGCGGATGCCCAGCGGGCTTTCCCACACAAGGACGTCGGCCACGGGGTCCTGCTGCGCCTGCAGCCAGGCGTCGCGGTCCACGGCCAGCTTCACCCGCGCGCCGTCCAACGCGCAGACCAGCGCATAGGTGTGGCCGTCGTCGGTGACGCGACTGTTGTAGCGCAGGGCCTCCACCACCGGCAGCGTGCGGTGGGCGGTGGGGGCGCTCAGTTTCAGGTTCAGGCTGTACCCCATCGGGAAACACAGCGTCAGCGCAAACATCCCCAGCGCCAGCCAGGAGCGCACCTTCTGGCGCGCCATGCGCAGGCTGCAGGCCCCCGCCGGCACAACGGCCAGCGCGGCGCACAGCAGCGCCAGGCGGACGGGGTCGGCCACGGCCAGCGATTCGGCACAGCTTACGGCGGATATGCACGCCACCGCTGCCGGCAAAAACGCCCAGATCAGCGAGGGGTGGTTCTGCTGCCAGGCCCGGGTAGCCAGCACCTGGTTCCATTGCCTGGCGCGCGGCCGCTGCGAGAAATAGTCCCACACATAGACCTGCGGGAACAACAGGTAAAGCAGGTAAAACACCGCGGGCGGCCAGGCGCTCAGCAGCAGTGCGTCGGCCAACGTCAGCACGCCCGCGCTGCGGGTCAGCAGCAACTGTGCCGCCGTCAGCACCACGGCCAGCACCCACGCCCGGCGCAGCAGCGGCAGCCAGCGATGGGCCGGGGTGCGGTCGGCTTCGTCCCAGTCCAGCGTGGCGCGCACCTTGGGCAGGGGGAATCGGTTGGCCCGCGCCTGGTCGTGTGGGGTGGCAAAGCCGATGCCGCGCTGCTGCAGGCGGGCCAGCAGCGGTTTGCCGTTGACGGCATCCTTCTCAAACGTGCACAGCGTCCGCCCTTCGGCGTCGCAGATATGGTAGGTGCCCAGCAGTGTTACGCGCAGGCTGGCAGCTTCGTGTAGTTCCGTGGTGCGGGTGCGGCCCCCGGCGCCGGTGGCCTCTATGCGGCCGTCGGCCGCCAGCAGCAGGCGCTCGTTGCGCGCGGCAGCCACGAGCAGCGCGCTCAGGACCAGCCAAACCAGCAACAGCAGCTCCATTACCAGCCCGGCGACCAGGTCGTCCCCCGTCAGCAGCGCCGGCAGCGCGGCGGCAAAGCCGGCGTACAGCACCACCAGCACCACGCCCACCGGGGTCGACCACCCGGCATGGAACACGGCCAGTTCGTCCGGCCGCTGGGGGCGCAGGGGCGGGCAGGCCAGCAGCAGCCACAGCCCCACCGGCGCCATGGCCAGCAGGCAAAGCAGCAGCGGCGTCGGCATCGGCGCGCCGTCCGGCAGGCCATGCAGCGCCCAGTACGCCGCGCTGCCCAGGGAAACCGCCAGCAGGAACACCGCGGCGGCGCGCTGGGCCACGGTGCGCCCCGGCCCCTGCGGCCAGCGCGGGGCGGGGTCTGTCTCGTGTAAGCGCATGCGAATGCCCCCTTTTTGTACCCAGTATAGCACGCCGCCCCCCGCCGCCGCAACGCGGGCGCAACAAAAAGCCGGCCGCCCCGGCCGGGGCAGCCAGCTTTTTTGCGTGGGGTGCGCCGTGCGGGCTGCGCAAAGTCGCGCAGGCGTGTTACAGCGCTTCGTCCAGGCCGTAGACCTGGAACTCATAGATACGGGCGGCGGTGTCGGAGCCCTGGGTGGGCACTTCCACGACCAGCTTGACATACTGGGCGTTGACCACCGGGAAAGTATCCACGCTTTCGCCGGCGTAGTTCTTGGTGACGCGGGCCACCTCGGTGAACTCGACGCCGTCCTCGCTGACCTGGATCGAGTAGCCCTTGGTGTTCATGCCGTCGCTCTCGCCGCCGGCCTCCGCATGGGAGATGCGCACCTCGCTGACAGCCTTGACGCTGCCCAGGTCTACGGTAAGCTCATGCGGGGGCGTGCCGGTGGCGCACCACTTGGTCGTCACATCGCCGTCCACGGCAAAGGGCGGGGCTTCGTTGTCGTTGACGAAGGCGGAGGCCGAAGTCTCCATGCCCTGCGAAAGCAGCGCCAGTTCTTCCGGCACTTTGGAAGAAATGGTGATCAGGTCGGTCTTTTCGGCCACGGCCTCGCCGGAGGCGTTCTTGGCGGTGACCTTGACGGTGTAGGTGCCCTCGGCGTCATAGGTCACGACGGGGGCGGTGTCGGTGCTGCTCTCGACCGAAGCGCCGGGGAACTCCCACTCGACGGTCTCGGTGTTGGTGGAGCACAGGCTCTCGAAAGTGATCTCCTGCCCGGGGGCTGCCAGCGTGGCCGAAGCCTTGAAGTCGGCCTTGGGCAGGCTGTTGTCGGGCCATTCCATCGTGGCGACGTTGGACTCGGTCCCGCGCTCGCCGGTGATGTTGACCGGCACGACCTTGAAGTTGGTCTTGTTGGTGTCGTCGTTGCGCTCCAGCGCGTTGATGTAATGGGTGGTGGCGGTGGTCACACCGACCAGAGAAATGCTCTCGTCCTGGTTGACGCGGTAGATCTCATAGAAATCCGCCGGGGCGTCGGCCGTCCAGGAGAGCATCACGCCGCTGTACATGCAGTCGTCGTCGTCAAAGCTGGTGTCGACCACTTCCAGGTTGCTGGCCGCGCCGGCGGCGCGCTCGGCGCCATCGGTGATGGAGACCTGGCCCAGGTAGAACTTCATGCCGTAGACATCTTCCGAGGTGGCGACGTCAAAGCCGAAGCGGGTCATCGTTTTGCCGTCCAGGGGCGAGAGGTCGTAGCTGACGGTGGTCCACTCGGTGCCCACCGGCTTGTCGCCCGTAATGACCTGGGTGCTGCCGTCGTCCAGCGTGACGACGAGGTCCATCGTGCTTTCGGCAGCAGCCTTGGCGGTGGCGGTAAAGTGCAGGTCAGCCGAAAGCGGCAGCGCGGTGCTGTACAGCGTGATGGTCGAGTGCTGGCCCGCGTAGGCTTTGCCTACCAGCTTCAGCGAGGTGCCGCCGTAGTACGCCTCCGAGTAATCCATCGAGGCTTCCAGCGCGTTTTCCTCCTGCTCGATATGCCAGCGGTAGGTGGGCAGGATATCCTGCATGCTGCGGTTGTTCCAGTCTTTGTCCGAGACCAGCTCGCCGTCGATAAAGTAGCTGTAGCCGTGGCCCATGTTAAAGTTGGTCACAAAGGGCACGGCATGGATGACGGTCTGCTCGACGGCATAGGTGGAGACGCCGCGCCACGCGGTATCGGTGGCAGCGGTGGCCGTGAAAGGGTCGCCCTCGGCGTTGACCCAGAAAGCGTTCTCGCGCTCGGGGTAATCGGTGAAGAAATCACTGGCCGAGAAGTAGGTCCAGCTGGGGCAGTACAAGCCCAGCGAGGTGTAGGGCGCCTGGCCGTCGGCGGCAAACAGATCCCACTTGATCGCGGTGTCGTAGCCGTTGGCCTGCACGTCGATGCCGGCATACAGGTCATAGGGGTCAAGGCCCAGCTCGGCCGCTTTGGCGTTGGAGGCTTTCAGCAGTTCTTCGGGGGCCAGGTCATCCTCGGTCCACCAGAAGTTCAGGAACATGGCGTCGGCCACGGGCTGCTGCTCGTCGTCGATCAGGAAGCACTGGTTCTCTTCCGTCAGGGCGTTTTGCCAGTCCATCGCGCCGCTTTGGGTCATCGAGTCATACCACATCAATTCCAGCGAGTCGCCGGCGGCCGCCTTGAACGCCTGGATAAACTCCTGCATCAGTACGGCGTGGTCGGCGGTCAGCGGGGTCTCGTCGGTGCCCTCGGTCTCCTGGTTGAGGAACCAGCCGTCAAAGCCGAAATATTCGGCTACTTCGATCAGCTTGTCCACCATGGGGAAGTTGCCGGCGTCGTCCTTCTGCAAAAAGTCGTCCAGCCACTCCAGCTTGCCGCCGTGGCCGTCCTGCGGGAAAAACACGGTGCCCAGCACAGGCACGCCGTTTTTGTGGGCAACGTCGATGACGTCGGCGCTGGGCGCGACGATCAGCCCCTCGCCCGAGGAGCCGCCCCAGTAGACCAGTTTGTCGATGTACTGCCAGTACGAGAACATGTTGGCGTCTACGGTGTTGAGGCCGTGAGGCGCGTTGCCGCTGGTGTTGGCGTTCATAATGGAGATCGCTACCACGTTCATATCGGCGCACTGGGTAGCGTTGGCGGGGGTCAGGCTGGCCTTATCCACCCGCTCCGCCAGCGGGATGCTGCTGACGTTGAAAGCGGCGGCCGTGTCGCCCTCGGGGCTCCAGGCCAGCAGGTCGGCCGGGAACCAGTAGGGGACCTCCGGCATATTGGGCATGGCCTTGTCGTAGGTGCTCTCCTCGGTCACGGTGATCGCGGCGGCTTCGGCAGGGGCCGCTTCCTGCGGGTCGGCGGCTTCCTCCTGCGTGGCGGCGCTCTCACCGCTGTCCGCGGTGGAGGGTGCCGGCGTGCTGCAGCCGGCCAGGCCCGCCGTCATGGCAAGCGCCAACAGCAGGGCCAGGGGCTTGGCAAGTTTCTTTCTCATGTTTCTCGGGTTCTCCTTTCCAGATCCAAAATCATTGCTGTGGGGATACCTGGCCGGACAAGACCAGTCCGAGACGGGTCGGCAACGACCTCCTTTTGTTTGGACAAAAGTACGAAAAATGTCACTTTTTGCCGCTTTTTTCCAAACGGTTTTCTTGTGCTTTCTATAGTATCAAAAAAACACAGAAAAAGCAACCGTTATTCTTGGTACAAAATGCACAAAAAAGCGGGCGCACGCCCATGCAAAACGATGCAAAGGCCGCGGCCCGCCACACGCGCAAAAAGGGGGCCGCCCCGCACGGCAGTTGCCGGACGGGGCTGTTCCCCCTCTTGGACGATCTTTCGACAAAATTCGGCGGCGTCTGCGCCGGCACAAACAGTCCCCGCTCTGCTTGGCAGAGCGGGGCTGCGCGTTATTTCAAGAACCCGTTGACGATCTGTTCCTCGGCCTCGTGCTCGGTCAGGCCCAGCGTCATCAGTTTGATGAGCTGCTCGCCCGCGATCTTGCCGATGGCGGCCTCGTGGATGAGGCTGGCGTCGACGCAGTTGGCGGTCAGCGCCGGGGTCGCCACCACGCAGGCGTCGTCCATGATGATGGCGTCGCACTCGCTGTGGCCGGCGCAGGCGCGGTTGCCGTTGATGCGGCTGGCAAACTCCTGCCGGCTGTGGTCCTTGGCGACGCTGCGCGACACCACATTGGCCGAGCAGCCGTCCCCGTTGAGGTCGACGTCAAAATCCGTCACGGCGTGCTGGTCGCCCGTCGTCATGATCTTTTCGCGGATGACGAGGCTCGCCCCGGCGGCCAGGTCGCCGCTGGTCTTGCGGATGGTGTCGTCGACGCCGGCGATCTGGGTGGTCTCCATCTCCATCTGCGCGCCCTCGGCCAGGTGGATGATGGTGGTGGGGTTCATGATCTGCTTGCCGCGGCCGTCGCCCTCGCCAAAATGCTTTTCGACATAGCGGACCTTGGCGTTTTTGGCAAGGTAAAAGGTGTGGATGCCGTCGTGCTGGGCGTCGCCGCCGCCGCAGTTGTGGATGCCGCACCCGGCAATGATCGTGACGTCGGCGCCCTCGCCGATGTGGAAGTCGTTGTACACGAGGTCTTTCAGGCCGGTCTGGCTCAAAATGACCGGGATGTGCACGCTCTCGTTCTTGGTGAACGGGCGGATGTAGATATCGATGCCGGGCTTGTCCTCTTTGCTGACGATATCGATGTTGGCGGTGGTGTTGCGCGCTTCCAGCGCGCCGTTGGTGCGGATGTTGTACGCGCCCACGGGCAGCCGGTCCAGCTCGGCAATTTCCAGCAGCAGGTTTTTCTCAATGGCGTCCATCAGCTGCGCACCCCCTCTACTTTGTTGGTCAGGTAATCGCAGGCCGGCTGGGCGGCGTCGGCGCTGCCCAGCAGCCCGGGCAGGATCTCCTGCCGCGCGCCGGTCTTTTGGATGCAGCCGTCCTTGATGACGACGATCTTGTCGGCGATGTTCAAAATACGCTCCTGATGGCTGATGATCAGGATGCTGCCGCGCGTCTGCTCGTACATCTTTTCAAACACGCGGATCAGGTTCTGGAAACTCCACAGATCGATGCCGGCCTCCGGCTCGTCAAAGATCGAGAGTTTGGTGCCGCGGGCCAATACCATCGCGATCTCGATGCGCTTGAGTTCCCCGCCCGAAAGGCTGTCGTTGAGTTCGCGGTCGATGTAGTCGCGCGCGCACAGGCCGACTTCGCTCAGGTAATTGCAGGCTTCGGTCACGCTGGTGTTCTTGCCGGCGGCCAGGCTCAACAGGTCCTTGACGCGCAGGCCCTTGAAGCGCACCGGCTGCTGGAAGGCATAGCTCAGCCCCAGGTTGGCGCGCTCGGTAATGGTCATGTGGGTGATGTCCACCCCGTCCAGCAGGATCTGCCCGCTGGTGGGCTGGTAGATGCCGGCGATCACCTTGGCCAGCGTCGACTTGCCGCCGCCGTTGGGCCCGGTGATGGCCACAAAACGCTCCTGCACGGTCAGGCTGACGTCGTGCAGGATCTCTTTATTATCGTCGGTCTCATACCCGACGTTGCGCAGTTCCAGCATAATGGGTACGATGCTCCTTTGGATGCTCTTTTGGTTGTGTGCCGCAGGGGTAGTATGGGCATTTCCCCTGCCGGAATACTACTATACCATGAACGAAAGGAAAGTACAAGACTAATCTCTATAAAAATAGTAGAAATTAAACAAAACCCGTGGTGCCGCGCTTGCGCAGTGGGGGTGTTTCTGGTAGAATGGGCGCAGAAAATGGCGAAAGGATGCAAAAACGATGAAACTGGCGATCCAACAGAAAGTGTTTTCCCTGCATGAGCGTTTCCAGGTCATGGACGAGACCGGCGAGCCGCTGTACGAGGTCAAGGGCAAGGTGCTCTCGATTGGGCACAAACTGACCGTCACCGACATGCGCGGCGAGGAAGTGGCCTACATCCACCAGAAAGTCCTGAGCCTGGTGCCCAAGTATTTTATCGAGGTAGCCGGCCGCGCGGAGGTGGAACTCAAAGGCCACATCACGCTGCTGCGCCCGCACTACACGCTGGAGACGCCGGACGGCGACTGGGAGATCCGCGGCAGCTTTACCCAGCACGACTACACGATGACCTGCGGCGACGAGACGGTGGCCACCGTGGCCCAGGCGTGGTTTGCCTGGGGCGACACCTACGCGCTGGAGGTCGCCAACGACGCCGACGCGCTGACCGCGCTGTGCGTGCTGCTGGCTATCGACTGCGTCAACAGCGACACCACGGCGGCCGCCGCGTCGTCGGGGGCGGCAAACTAACTGAACCGCCTGCCCCCCAAAAAACGCCCCCAAATGGCAAAAAACGCTTGCCAACGGGCGCGGCCGGGGGTATAATGCAGGCGTACCCTATTTTTTTGCAGAGTAGGGGGCTGCGCGTGGGGCTTTGGCCCCGAAGTGTCTGACCAACGGGGAGTTGTGGCAGGACGAAGCGACCGGCAGCGGTCCGCGGTGCAGTCTCCGCATCCCGCTGCTGCATGACGGTGTGCAACGGCGGGTGCGGCATTTTGCCGCGCCCGCGTTTTTGCCTCCTCCTTTGTGCAGCAACTGCACAAGGAGGAGTTTTGTTATGCCGCAAAAACCGTTGTCCGTCTTTTCTGCCGCCTACTGGCGCGCCGCCAGGGCCGAGTTCCGCAACGTGCGGGTGCTGGCGTTTTCGGGGCTGGTGTGCGCCATGGCTATCGTGCTGGAAAGCCTGCCCATCTACCTGCTGGGGCCCAGCCTCAAAATCTATTTCAGCTACCTCGTCGTGTCGCTGGGGTGCATGTGCTACGGCCCGCTGGTGGGCATGCTGTGCGGCGCCGTCATCGACAGTTTGGGTTTTCTGCTGGCCGGCTATGGCGAGCCGTATTTCCCGGGCTACCTGCTCACCGCCATGCTGTCGGGGCTGATCTACGGCGTGGCCCTGTACCGCCGCCGGCCCACGGTGGCGCGCATCCTGGTCACGCGGCTGCTCATCAACTACGGCAGCAACGTGCTGCTGGGCAGCGTGTGGAAAGCGATGCTCTACGGCAAAGGCTACCTCTACTATGCGGCCACGGGCCTTGCCAAAAACACCGTGCTGCTGCCGCTGGAAGTGTTTTTGACCTGGGCGGTGCTGCGCGCCGCCTGCGACCGCGGCCTGGACCAGAAATACCTGCACGGCCCCACCGCCCGGCGGTGAACACCGCCAAGGGGGCAACAGCCGCGCACGGACGCCGCAGCGCCGTGTCGTAGGCCAACCGCCGCATAGCGGCGGCTCTTAGGCCGGAGACCGGTAATTGCCGCGCCAAAACAAACGCCGCCCCGCCCGGGCGTTCCCCGGGCGGGGCGGTTTTGCGTAGATAGGGTCAGGCGTCCTTGACGCAGCGGGTCGCCAAAAAGGCGGGCACGCGGTACTCTTGCAGCACGCCGTAACCGGTGGTGTCCTCGTACAGATCGGTCAGGCGGAAGCCCGCGCGCAGCTGCCCGCCGATCTGCTCCTCGACCGAGTGGGAGAACTGCACCCCCTCGCCGCTGGCCAGCGCGGCGCGCAGCAGCGTTTCGTCGGCCAGCGGGTCGTAGGGCAGCGGGTGGGCCAGCGTGGGGCCGTCGTCAAACAGGTAGCAGATGCCGTTGTCGTACCCGCCCAGCAGCACGCCGCCGGGTTTGAGCACCCGCCAGCACTCGCGGAAGATCGGCTCGACCTCGCGCACATAGCAGTTGGACACCGGGTGGAAGATGAGGTCAAACGTCGCGTCGGCAAAGGGCAGCGGCTGCGTCATGTCGGCCTGCAGCACCTCGACGTCGTAGCCCTCGCGCCGGGCGACCATCCGCTCGCTCTCGCACTGCGCGGCCGAGTAGTCCAGCACCGTGCACTGCGCGCCCAGCGCCGTAAAAATGGGGATCTGCTGCCCGCCGCCGCTGGCAAGCCCCAGCAGGCGCTTGCCAGCCAGCGGGCCGAACCAGGCGTGGGGCACCGGCTTGGTGGGCGTCAGGTAGACGTCCCATTGGCCCTGCTGGGCGGCGGCGTAGGCCTCGTGGGGGATGGGCGTGCCCCACTGCCAGCCCTCGCGGCACCAGCCGTCGATGGTCTGCGCGTTGATATCCTGGTAACGCATGGCGTGTTCTCCTTTGCAGCTTACATACAAAAAGCGCCGGGCCCGCGCGGGTCCGGCGCTGTGGTTTGGTTGTAGTATACCATGCGCGGCGCGGCGGCGCAAGGGCGTTCAGGCCGCGGTCTCGGGTGTGGCGGCGGGCAGGGCTTCGGCGTCCTGCGCGGCGGGCCGGGGGAACAGCGCGGCAAGGCGCTTCTCGGCTTCCTCGTCCAGGTATTCGTCGCCGGGCCAGGCTTCGTCGCCGTTGGCGTCGCGGTAGTCGGCCAGGGCTTCCTCGCGCAGGATCGCTTTTACGGCGTTGTCGCGCTCGGCCTCGGTGCTGTAGACGTTGCCCTCATACTGGTAGGTGCAATTTACGCGCCCGGCCAGCTGGTCAGCGGTCAGCCCCTCGGCAAAGCTGGCAAGGTAGTGCAGCGAATAGTGCGTGCCGCTGTCGCTTTCGCCCCATTGGCTGTCGAACTGGTAGTCGGTCACCGGCAGGCCGGCCTGTTCCAGGTACTGGGTGATGGCGTAACAGTCGGCGGCAAAGGCTTCGGCGTCGGCGTAGGTGTTGGGCAGCAGTTCGACCGAAAGCTCCACCGTGTCGCCGCTTTGCAGCGTGTAGCCGCCCTGCTCGGTATGGTTGAACCAGACGTTGGCGTACAGCATGTTGACGCGGGCTTTCAGGTCGGGGTTTTCGGTCAGCGCCTCATAGGCGGCGTTTTGCAGTTCGCCATTGTAGCGCGCAATAGCCTGCTCGCGCGACGGGCCGGCGTAGTCCCACACCATCGGGATCAGCGCCGCGCAGCCTACCACTACCAGCGTGAACGCGCAGCCCAAAATGCTCAGCCAGCCGAACTTGACTTCTACGTCGGGTTTGGCCGAGTAGTAGAGCACTTCGGCCCCCAGCACGATCAGCAGCACCGGCGCAAAGCGCACGATGGCAAGCAGGTTGAAATCCGGCACGAACTGCTGCACCAGCAGCAAAATACCGGCGGCGATCAGCAGCAGTGCAAAGGCGATGGTGCCCACGCGGCGCACCTTTTTGGGGCGGGGCGCGGCGGCCGGGGCGGTCGGCCCGGCATTCTCGGCGGCGTTGGGGGCCGCGGTCTTGTTTTCATCCATTTTGTTTACCTCGTGTTATTTTATACAAAACGTATTATCTGCGGGGCCACACATGCTTTTACCGGTGTGGCCCGCAAAATTTTGCGGGCAGTCAGCCCTGCAGGAACGGCGGCTGCACGTCGTCGTCCTTGCGCTGCGGGTGCAGGCCCAGCAGCCAGATACCGGCGACGATGAGCGCCACGGCCACAACGACGGTGGGGATGCCGCCAACGACGCTCCACGCCAGGTCGGGCGAGATGCGGGCCAGCAGGTTGTACAGCATATCCTCAATAAAGAGGTCGTACAGCGCCCACACGCCCAGCACGATAAGCCCCCAGCCCAGCAGGCGGTTGTGTTTGGGCACCAGCGTTTTCAGGTCGGACCAGTCGCCCAACAGCAGCAGGCCGTCGGGTTTGGGGTCGCCGGCCGCCAGGTGGCGGATGAGGTCGTAGGTGTCAAAAAAGCTGTACATCCAGACGATGCCCATCGTGACGACCAGCGGCCCGGCCAGCGAGCCGAGCAAAAACGTCACGCAGAACAGCGAGATCAGCGCCAGACCGCGCTGCATATAGCCGTAGTACATCTGCCCGGCGCCGGGGATGCAGGCGAAGAGAAAGGTCAGCAAAGCGTTCTTTTTCATGGGGTCATTCTCCTTTGGCGGTCAGGGGGCCACCCTCGGTATGCTGCCAGCGGGCCAGGCCGGCCTGGGCAGACTGGGTAAAACCGTCGACGGTCTTGTAAAAGTTCTCGTAAAAATCATCCACGGCCGCATTGAACATCGTGCCGATGCTTGTTACCGTGAAGCGGCCAAAATGACGGTGATGACGAGGATGACGGTGTTTCCGGGATATCGCTGGCGCCGGGGGATGGCGTGGCGGTACCGTCAGGAGCGTCATCACCGTCACAGGTGAAACTCAGCAGCCGGGCGGCGGCTGTGCGCCTGGAGGCAAACCGCAGGCCGCGCGGCGCGAACACCGTGTGGTAGTGCTGCACCAGGCTGCGGGTGAACTGGTTGGGCTGCACGCCGTCAATGCCCGCCGCAGCCAGCAGCTGGGTGGCGGTGCCCTGCCAGCCGCCCTGTCCTGCCAGGAAATCGGCGGCCTTCCGCAGCCAGGCGGGGACGGCACGCTCGGCCTTTTGCCGGTCAGTCTCCTCCTCCAGCAGGTCCCAGAGGCAGCCGTCAAACTCCAGCGTCAACGCGCGGCTTTCGACATCGCGCCCGGTGACCTGCAGGCGGGCTGTGGGGCTCAACCGTGGGCGTTGCAGCAGCCAGATGGTATCCGCCGTGCAAAAATCGCCATCCCAGCCCCATCTGCACGCAGTTTTAGCACCACCTTGCCGGAGTTTTAGCCCCACTTTCACGCACTGAAGCCCCAAAGCCTTATAATTGGTTTAGCACAGCCAAGCTGTGACTAAATCAATTGGAGGTTTCGTAATGACAAATTATCGGGAGATCTTGCGGTTAAGCAGTCTTCAGTACAGCCAGCGAACCATTGAATCAATGGCACACTGTTCCAGACATACGGTGCGAGATGTACTGCAGGCAGCAAAGGAACAAGGCATATCCTGGCCCCTCTCCGACGACATCACCAACGCCGAACTGGAACAGCTTCTCTTTCCGAACAGGCACAAAGCATCCAGTCAATATGCTGAGCCCGACTATCCGTACATCCACCGCGAACTGGCACGGTCGGGCGTGACCCTGACGCTGCTGTGGGAAGAATACTGCGCGAAGTGTCAGGAGGCGGGCAAAAGGCCGTACATGAGTACTCAGTTTGGCGAGCGGTACCGCCGCTGGGCACGCATTACAAAAGCGACCATGCGCATCCAGCACAAGCCGGGAGATGCCATGCAGGTAGATTGGGCCGGAGATACCATTCCCATCCAGGACCCGGTTACCGGGGAACAAAGTGCCGCTTATTTGTTTGTTGCCGTTTTGCCCTGCAGCTACTACACCTACGCGGAAGCCTGCGACGACATGAAAACCGAGAACTGGCTGAACTGCCATGTCCATGCATTCGACTACTTCGGCGGCGTCGCACGGCTGCTGATCCCTGACAACTGCAAAACGGCCACGCTGTCCAACACCCGGTACGATGTGATTCTGAACCGCAGCTACCAGGAACTGGCCGAACACTACGGCACCGCAATTGTACCGGCGCGCGTCTGCAAGCCGCGGGACAAGAGCGCGGCAGAGGCATCTGTTCGCTTTGCTGAAACGTGGATTGTGGCGGCTTTGCGCGACCGCAAGTTCTTTTCCCTGCAGGAATTGAATGAAGCGGTTGCCGAAAAGCTGGATGAGTTGAACAGCCGCCCGTTCAAGCAGATGGCTGGCTGCCGCCGCAGCGCCTATCTGGAAGAAGAAAAGCCCTACATGCTGCCGCTGCCTGCCAGTGCGTTTGAGCCGGCTGTCTGGTCGGTTGCCAAGGTCGCCAACGACTATCTTGTTACGGATGGCAGGAACAAGTATTCCGTTCCCTACAACTTGATCGGCGAACGCGTGGATATCCGCGTGACCAAAACGACGGTGGAGGTGTTCTACCACGGTAGCCGCGTAGCCAGCCACCGCCGGTTGCAGACCCGGCAGCGTGATCCGCTGGTGAAGCGCGAGCATATGCCGCCGGAGCACCAGAAATATCTCACCTACAACGCCGACGAGTTCAGCCGCTGGGCAATGTCGGTCGGCCCAATGACCGAGAAGGTAGCCGAACACTTCCTGAAGTCCGGTAAGGCCGCCGAGCAGGGCTACAAGGCCTGCGCTGGTCTGACCAAACTGGAACAGCGGTACGGCAAACAGCGGCTGGAGGCAGCCTGCGGCAAAACTCTGGCGTACAGCACCACGCCCTCGCTGCGCACCATTGCCAGCATTCTGAAAAATGACCTGGACAAGCCGGACAAGGCCGAGAGCCAACTGTCGCAGTCCAAAGCCAATAGCTACGGCATTACCCGCGGCGCGGCCTACTTCCGGAAGGGAGGTGACCGCTGATGCTGAACCAGGCAACGATGGATATGCTCACGGCAATGAAGATGACCGCTATGGCAGCGGAGTTCGCCAACCAGTTGAAAGACCCCACGTTCAATGAACTGGGCTTCGAGGAGCGCCTGGGCTTGCTGGTAAATGCGGAATGGAACCGACGCCAGAGCAACAAACTGAACAGATTTATCCGCAACGCGCGCTTCGCCGTGCCGTCTGCCACTGTAGAAGGCATTGAATACCACGAGGACCGAAAGCTGGACAAGGCACAGATGCTGCGGTTTGCCACCTGCCAGTACATTGACGAAGGCCACCACATTATCCTCAAGGGAGCCTCTGGCAACGGCAAGACTTACATCGCCTGTGCCCTGGGCAATGCCGCCTGCCGCCGTTTCAAGAAGGTGCAGTACATCCGTATGCCGGAACTGCTGGACGAGCTGAGCATCGCCCGCAGCGGTGGCACGCTGAAAAAGGTGCTTGAATCGTACAAGAAGAAAGACCTGCTGATTCTGGACGAATGGCTGATTCGTCCGCTGTCCCCGCAAGAATCCTATGATATGCTGGAAATTGTGGAGGCGCGGTGCCACAAGTCTACGATCTTTTGCACGCAGTACGAATCTGAGGGTTGGTACACCAGGATTGATCCCAACCCGGAATCTGACAGCCCCGTTTCAGAAGCCATTATGGACCGCATTATCCACAACGCTTATGAGGTTCTGGTGGATGGCCGAGTCTCGATGCGGGAACGCAAGGGCTTGAAGGCCACTCGGGAAGGCGGTGGCCAGGATGTGTGACCGCCCATATCTTTGCGATGAGGAAAAATGTATGGTTTTAGAACTGGAACGGGCCTGCTACAACGAGATGGAGCGTGAGTCGATGGAATACTTTTACGCAGCTGAGAAAGAACTCCAACGACAGCGCGAGCGGATTCGACAGTTGGAGAACATCTTGACAGAGAACGGCATTCCTGTTCCTGAAGAAAGTTGACCTGAGCTCTGCTGGCTGGCTTAGCTGGCAGAGCTTTTGCATGTGCCACAGGGGGTGTCGTTTTAGAGCGATGAGGTGTCGCTGGTTCTCCGGCAGGGTGTCGCTAAAACTCCGGCGATGCAGGTGGGGCTTTAGTGCGTGAAAGTGGTGCTCAAATCGCGTGCAGATGGGGCTGGGGTGGCGATTTTTGCACGCCGCGCCCATCAGGCCGGTGGAACCGGAAATCTGCGCAAACGGGTCGGCTGCGCCCTGCTTGCGCAGGTGGTGCACCAGCAGGATGCAGATGTGGTGGGCGTCGGCCAACTGTTTGAGTGCGCTCATATCCCGGTAGTCGGCGGCATAGGCGCTGCCGGAAGGCTCGACGCTGCGCACTTTTTGCAGCGTATCAATGACCACCAGCCCGATGCCGGGGCGCTGTTTCAGCGCCGTGGTGATCTCGCCCTCCAGCCCCTGCCCGATGCCGCCGCTGCGGGTCTGAAACAGCAGGTCGGGGCAGCCGCCCTCGGCGTCGATCTGCAACAGGCGGCTTTGGATGCGGTTGAAGGTGTCCTCCAGGCACAGGTAGAGAACCGGCCGGGGCGCGACTTGCCGCCCCCACACCTGCCCGCCGCGGGCGATCTGTAAGCAAAGCCAGAGACAAAGCCAGCTTTTGCCCGCTTTGCTGGCCCCGGCCAGCAGCGCCAGCCCTGCGGGCAGCAGATGGGGGACGACCCAGCGCACGGGCGGGATGGGGGTGTTCCAGAGGGTCTCGGCGTCTACGATTTTGTTTTGTGCAAGGTCGGTCATGGCAACATTCCTTTCGTATAAGGTGGGCAGAACCGCCTGCAAAGCCCCCAAAGCCGCGCACACAGGGCGGCGTTGGCCGGGGCGGGGGCACGGCGCGCACCGGTGCGGCGGCGGGCAAACAGGTGGCTTTCTGCGGGAGGGATTCCAATAGGAATCCTTGCGGGCAAACAGGGCGGTCGGGGTGGATTCCTATAGGAATCCTTGCCGGGGAAAAAGGGTGCTACACGGGGGAGCAACCCTGCACCCCGGCGGCGGTGCGCGGGCGGCGGGCTGCGGTTGTGCAGCGCGGCCGCTCATGAGGCCGCCCCTTCGCTGCGGGCGGGCGGCGTGGCGCAGCTTGCGCGCCCGGCGCTTGCCTCCAGCACATAGCGGATGACGTTGACTTTGGGCACCTTGTAGGCGTTGCCCAGTTTGATACAGCCGATCTCGCCCTCCCCCAGCAGGTCATACGCCGCGTGGCGGCTGATCCCCAGCATGGCTTGCAGCTGGCGGATGTTGACGATGTCGGGGTAGTCGCAGAACATCAGGCTGTAACAGGCGGTCAGTTCCTTTTCAGAAACGGCGCGCCTGGGCAAAGGGCAAAACCTCCACGGGGGCAAAGGGGTGTTCGGGTCGGGTACGCATAGGCAAAACCTCCATTCTGTGATGGGTTGCGGGGCGTCCAACTGGACTTTCGCAAATTTGATAATGAAATTATAGTTCGCAAAAATGCGAATGTCAATAGGTTTCGCAAAAAAGTTAAAATTTTTCTTGCAAGACCCGGCCGGGTACGGTACAATGGGTACAAAAGAAACGCGCGGACGGCAGAAACCGTCCGCGCAGGAGTGCATACAGGGAGGATAACGAAGTGACGACCGGCGAAAAAATCAAGCGCATCCGCCAGCACCGCAAGATGACGCAAAAAGAATTGGGCGAGGCCATCGGCCTGGGCGCCAGCGGCGCCAACCGCATCGCCCAGTATGAGATGGGGTACCGGGTGCCCAAAAAGCCGCTGCTGCAAAAAATGGCTGCGGCGCTGCGCGTCTCGCCCATGGCGCTGGCGGAGGAAGATATGCGTACCTTGGGCAGGGTGATGGAGACCCTGATGTGGCTCGACACGGAGGTTCCGGGTGCTATCTGCCTGACTACCATGGAATGGCAGGAAGCATGGGACGAAGAAGAACCTGTGCATGCGACCGAAGTGAAGATTTTCGGGAACGCACGCGCACCGGCCAGCATGTTTCCGCCTACGGTGATGTGGACGGAAAACGCGATGCTGGATGGCTTTTTGTGTGAGTGGGGCCGGGTACAGCATTCGTATTTCTGCAGAGAGATCACGCCAGAACAGTATTTTGAATGGAAGATCCAATGGCCGGGGGCAGACAGGTTGTTGGATCTCTATGCGCCGCCGGCGGACAAAGCGCCAGAGAACGAGGCCGAAGAGGAGTGTGGTGCGGAGGATACGTAAGGAAGAAGGGGGGCTAGAGAGGCCTGTCACTGACAGTTGCCTTGATAGGAATGAGACAAGCGCCGAACGCGATTTGAGTTCGGCGCTGTTTTTATAAAAGGTTGTGATATCCTGCGATACCGTGACTTCTGGCTGTTGGGCACACTATGAGGACGAAACTGTTTTAGGCAGAGCCCTCTACGTGCCGGAACGGAAGAGGCGTTAAAGATGCCCTTGTTTTCCTATAGTAGCGTTATCATCCGTTTCACTTTGCCGATATTGTATAGGAGATACACCTTCTACTTTTTTGAAGGCTCTGTAAAAAGCTGAAGAGTCTGTGAAACCACATTGTTGTGCGACTTCTGTGATTCGTTGCCCGTGCTCCAAAAGAATTTTTGCGTAATTGATCCGCTGTAATTGAATGTAGTTGTTTACCGTGATCCCTTTTTGATTTTTGAAGTGGTGGCACAGGTGAGATTTACTGATGAAGAAGGTGGCGGCAATATCGTCCAAGGATAGAGGGCGGTGGAAATTTTGGCAGATGTAGTCCGCAACGGAATCAACTAAAAGAGAGTGGGGAAGCGAATTTTCTTCCAAATGAGAGACAATATGCATGGAGATGCTGTTTAATTGCAATAGAAGCTGGGAAATATATAAGGCGCGAATTATATCATAGCCATACGCGTGGACGCAAGCTACTTCGGCGAGCTTTTTTAACTAGCCCATGATCAATTTATGGGCGGAAGGGTCGGGTTCCAATAAAAGTACATGTTCCCCTTCTGTGGAAAAGCAGCGCCTTAAATCGGTACATTCGGTACAGAGCGAATCCATAAAATCGGGATCAATGGAAAGCACATACCGGTTATATTTTTTGTCGGCTTCAACATCCACGATCGGGATATGGTAAGTATCGCGGTCAATTAGGAGAATATGCCTTGGGGCAATCTTGACTTTTTCGCCGTGGATAATATAGTACGCCGTACCTGACACAAAAAAGAAGAGCTCATAAAAGTTGTGTTTATGAATGCCCGCATTTTCGATTGCGTTGTTGTGAAAATGATCCAAACGGTATTGTCCGTTTTGAGAAAACAGATTTTTCATCGCAGATAGGACCTCCCGAACAATTTGCACAGAATATATGCGTCCTTTTTGTGTAATTACATGTATTATATCATGTCGAGTGCAAGATGTGCAGTATTTACTGCAATATTGTGATTGCTTCGCGTTTTTGGCTTCCGTATGATATAGATACTACCACACGGGAGGGTCCGCGATGAATAAGTATTTTTTCTTTGACACTGCGTGCACAGAGAAGCTGACCAATGCACAAGTAGTCCCTGGCGCCATTGAAAAATTGGATCTCAACCCCTTATTTACGGAAGAGTTTTTTGCAAAGCAACCGCGAAAATGGGAAGTTCGCTACGATAATGGGTATCCCAACGTTTTCTGGGACGCGGCTGCCCAACTCTACCGGTGTTACTACACGCTGTTTGTTCACGATCCGGATTCTGAAGCAACTTCGCTTGAAGAGCGGCGACATAAAAATTATAAACCATTGCCGGGGCGTACTACGGCGCTGTGTTATGCAGAATCCAAAGATGGGTTTCATTGGATCAAACCAAATCTGGGGTTGGTTGAATTCGAAGGAAATCGAGACAACAACATTGTCCGTATGTATGCCCACGGCGCTAGCGTATTTTTGGATGTGCAAGAAAAAGACGCCAGGAAAAAGTATAAGATGCTGCTGCGAGACGACAACAAACCCCGGAGGTTGGCCGTTTGCTTTTCTGCGGATGGCTTAAACTGGTCAGAGCTTGAATATTGGCCGGAGTATAGCCGTGCGATTGAAGCAGATAGCTTCAACTTCGCATTTCGGGACGAGGCGGGGCTTTATCATTTTTATTCTCGCAAATGGAGTCGCGATATCCGAGTTATTGCACATAGTGTAAGCGAAGACTTTGTACATTGGTCGGAGCCGACAGAAGTTTTTCGTGGGAATGGTCTTGATGATCAGATTTACGCAATGCCTGTGTTCCAGGATGGAAATCTTTATTTTGGCCTTTGCTCTATTTTTCATGATGGGAACAGAGATGAAGATTGGGACTGTGTTGATTTAGAGTTGGCCTACAGTGGTGACGGGGAACACTGGACGCGAATTACGCCCGGGGAACCTCTTATCCAACGCGGTGAAGGGCGTTACCCGGATGGCGCGTATGACTGTGGGTGCATTTATTCCTCTACGCCGGTTTTTCTTCCCGAGGAGATACGCTTTTACTATATGGGGGGCAACGGCCAGCACACCAATTACCGGGAAACCAGCCTGTGCTGCGCTCGTATGGGAAGCGACCGTTACTCTGCGGTTACCGAGATTTATACGGAAGAAGAGGCAAGCCTTACGACCGGGAAATTCCTTTGCACGGGGGAAGATGTCTGTTTGACCGCAGACTTAGAACCGCACGGATTTGTTGAGGTGTATGCGGTTGATAAGTGCGGGAACGCAAAAAAACTAAAACGGTTGAACAATCCATCAGACAAGGAGGTGAAACTTACCGCAGAAGCGATTTGGACGCCGGGAAAATGCCAGGAGGCTGCATTTGAACTGCGTTTTAATCGCGGGAAGTTGTATTCCATTTCTGGCGGTATTCAAAGAATTCCGAATCACAATATTTGATTTGAAAGGAGGATTTCATGAAAAACAATTCGCTTGCAAAAAAGCCGTTGTCTGTGCGGATCCGTAACGAGCTGCGGCGAAACGGGATTTTATATCTTATGGTGTTGCCAGGGATTTTGCTGTTTATTCTGTTTCGCTATGTGCCTCTCTACGGAATTGTCATGGCATTCCAAAATTTCGACATGGTGGACGGATATTTTGGCAGTCCGTTTGTTGGGCTGACGAACTTCAAAAATTTCTTTTCAGATCCCTATTCATGGACACTGATCAAAAACACATTCATTCTTGGCCTCTACACATTGCTTTTTAGTTTTCCGGCTCCAATACTTTTTGCACTATTTTTGAATGAAATGCGTGATGGCAAATATAAACGCACGCTGCAAACGATTAGCTATCTTCCGCATTTTATCCCGGTTGTCGTGTTGGTCGGCATTATGTATAACCTGTTCGGCAGTTCCGGAACGATCAATATGATTCTGCAATCTTTCGGGATTGCGGAGCAAGGGTTTTTCACGGATCCGAAATGGTTCCGCTTCATGTATATCATTTCGGACATTTGGCAAACTGTCGGCTGGGGGTCCATTATCTACATGGGTGCGCTCACGAGCATCGATCCGACCCTGTATGAAGCGGCCACCATTGATGGAGCCACAAGATTTCAAAAAATCTGGAAGATCACGCTTCCTTGCATTGCACCTACTATTTCGATGATGTTCATTCTCCAATGTGGCAAAGTAATGAAAGTGGCTTTCGACAAGGTGCTCTTGATGTATAGCCCTGCAACATACGAAGTCTCCGACATCCTTTCTACGTACACTTACCGGCGCGGCATTTTAGGCATGGACTACAGTTACGGCGCTGCGGTGGATCTATTTAATAACGTACTTTGCTTAGCACTTGTTTTGTTGTCCAACTACTTTAGCAAGCGTGTGGGCGAAGACGGAATTTTGTAAGGGAGGGAATGAGTTTGGCTGTAAAGCAGACACTTGCGGACCGCATTTTCTTTGGTGTGCTCTACACCATAATGACGTGCATTTCCGTTTTGCTTTTATACCCGCTTCTGTGGGTGGTTATGACTTCGCTCGCAGACCCTGTATGGCTTTCCTCTCATCAAGTTCTTCTTGTACCCAGCAAATTTAGCTTGGATGCCTATCAGTTTATTTTAAGCGATTCCAAACTGTGGACATCGTATGGCTATAGTGTGTATTACACGGCGGTGACATTGATTTGTACACTGTTCTTTTGCACGCTTCTTGCCTACCCGTTGTCTCTGCCGCAGTTTAAGGCGAGAAAGGTTATCGGGGTTTTCATTTTGCTGCCGATGTTTTTGTCCGGTGGCATGATCCCGGAATTTACAACCATTTCTCGGTACGGATTGCTCGATACGGTTTGGGCGCTGGCGTTACCGGCATCGGCTTCGACGCTGTATGTGATCCTCATGCGTGGAAATTTCTCGCAAATTTCCGGGGAACTCCGCGAGGCGGCTTTGATTGATGGGGCAAGTGAATTCCAGATTTTCTATCGCATTGTCCTGCCGCTTTCCAAAGTTATCCTGGTCATTATATCGCTGTATGCGATTGTTGATTCCTGGAACAATTTTACAAGCCCGCTGCTTTATATTACTGAGGATGCAAAATCGCCGCTTGCCATCTACTTGCGCTCGCTTATTATCACAAATAAAACCGATACACTAGCTAGTGCAGGGGCTGCGTTCTATCAAAGTATCGCTGCAGAAGGCGGCGCGCTGGGTATGCGTACAGCAATTAAAATGGGGACGATTGTAGTCAGCGTTTTGCCGATTATGTGCATCTACCCGTTTATCCAAAAATACTTTGTAAAGGGAATTATGCTTGGTTCCGTTAAAGGGTAAAAGGCAATTACTTTCAATTGCCATTAAAAAGGAGGAATAAATAATGAAACGACTAATCGCAGGCGCATTATCCGCTATGCTGCTGGCGGCTACGCTTGCAGGGTGCAAGCAAGGCGCATCTTCTTCTGAAGCGTCAGCTGAAACAGCTTCTGCAGATGGGAAGGTCAAATTGACCCTGCTTTCCACTTGGGAGATTACCGACGAGCAGCCGGTCAAAGACGAAACGGTGGTCGGCAAGGCCCTTGAAGAAGCCTTGGGGATTGATCTCGATATCACGTACATCCCCGAAGACTCGCTCTCGACCAAAGTTACGGCTATGATGAGCAACGGCACGCTTCCCGACCTGGTGTTTACCCCGATTGCCGATGGGACAAGCAATTTCGACACCATCAATAAGTATGGTGAACGCGGATATTTCCTGAACCTCTCGGAGCACATGGATGCCATGCCGCATTTTAAGGCTTTGATTGAAGAGAATGAGGAGATCCGCAAAGCGGTTACGGCTTCTGACGGAAATGTTTATGCGTTCCCGTATATTTGCGATTTTTCTAATATCATGTATACTACGCCGCTCATTCGCGAGGACAAGCTGGCGGGGAGCGAATATACCAGCGAAGGCATTCAGACGCTGGAGGACTTGACCGGTGCTTTGAAGTATATTACGGAAACGACTGGGATGCCGGCTTGGATTCAGCGAGATGGCTATGACGAGTTTATGAAATATTCTGGCTATCTGTGGAATGTTGAGAGCAATGTATTTTACGATTACGAAACGGATTCCTATACGCACCCGGTTCTGCTTGACCGCTACCGCGAATATATCGAATGGCTTCGGGATTTGCGTGCCAGCGGGGTGATTCATCCTGACTGGACGGTGATGTCGGATGAAACCTGGGAGGGTATGCTGAGCGCAGATCAGGGATTCTTTACGATTGACCGTATGAGCATTATTGGCGATAGCGCATTCTCTGCGGATTTTGACTGGCAGCCTGTTGTCTACCCGGAAATTGACGGGAAGGCTTATTTACAGCCTCGTCAAGCGATGGTAGATACGGCCAACAGCTGGGCTATCAACGGGTCTCTCGAAGGGGAAAAACTGGAAAAGGCGCTTGCGCTGATGGATTATATGTATAATCCCGATAATCATCGGATGCTGTCTTTGGGTATTGATGGCGAGACTTATACGACCGAAGATCCTAATACGGCAGCCGGGATCCGGTGGCTTGTGCAGATTTATGGCGAAAACAGCGACAACCCTGAATCTGAATCGTATCTGAAACATGGCATCCAGGCATTTACGCGTCTTTACCGCGAGGATGATATTCTCAGCTTCCCGGGGAAATATCCTTACGTTTTCCAAGAGCAGGTCGAAAAAATTGAAGCTGAGGAAGGTGGATTCCGCCCCGATGTGCCGGCCTTGAGCTTTACAGAGGACGAGTTGAATACACGCAAATCTCTGGAAGTGTCGATGGATACGTTCTTCGACCAGAATATCGTGAAATTCATTGAAGGAACGCGCGATATGTCGGAATGGGACAGCTTTGCTCAAGAAGTAAAGGATATGGGCCTTGATGAGATTCTTTCCATCTACGAAAGTGCCTATGAACGCTACAAGGCAAAATAAACGAATCCAAATATTTTCTGGGTGGTTGGTTCGTGATCCGTATTTGTCCGGATAAACGTAGAGATGATGTCGGCGTGCTGTAACCAGAGGCGCGAAGCGTCATGTGGACAATACCGAGCACACCCATAAAGGTACCCATTTGTACAACAATTTGGGCCGGGGACGGGTTTCTCCGTCCCCGGCCCTATCTTATATTCGTATCGGAAAGGGATAGCTATGTCGAAAAACATGGATCGCCATGTACAGCTTATTGTGGTAGGCGGCGGAACGGCCGGAATGGCAGCTGCTATTGCAGGAGCGCGGCTTGGCCTAGATACGCTTGTCCTTGAAATAGATAACGATATTGGGGGCGTCCCGGTGCAATCCCTTATGGGGTCTTTTGCAAACCTGTTTGTTAACCTTGACGGGAAGCCTTTGGTAGGATCTATTCCATTGGAAATCCTGCGGAGAATGGTAGATACCGGCGAACTGATCTACGATGATTTGCAACAGGCAGTGCATGGGAAAATAGGGCAACCCTTCACGATTCCGTTTCAGCCGGAAACATATTTGCACGTTATAAAGCAGATGGCACAAGAGGCAGGCGTGCGCATTCTGTGCAATACTCATGTGGTCGCTGTTCACAAAACGGGAGAACGCGTGGACGAAGCCGTTTGCAAACGTGGGCATGCAACTTTCGTGTGCACAGCGGATATGTGGATAGATGCAACAGGAGATGCAAGCTTTGCATTTATTGCGGGCGCGCCTTGTAAAGCGCAAGAAGATTCTAGCTTTGGACAGTTGATGCGCATTGGCGGGGTGAATATTCAGCGCTATCTGGATTGGCTTGATACGGCACGCCCCTGGGAGCCGGATCCGGAATTTATAACCTGGCTAAGTCACTATACCGATCTGACGATAGAACAGCTGTATGCTTCCCGCTTGTGGCGTAAACTTGTGGATCCTATTTATTATGGGCACGCCCCCATGCTGTCGCCAGATGATATTACCTTTACGCCTCGGAAGCTTTCTTACCTGCATGAGCGTTGGCAGGCAGAAGGGCTGATTTATACAGCGGAGATGTGTTGGCTGCGGCGCCCCCTTATGAAGGCGGTAACTCAAGGGGACTTTTCCATGGATCGTTCCATCCCTGGCGGGGGAAGAATCACTTTTAACAACGATGGCTTTGCTTATGGCGCCTGGGGGGAGGGCGTGGCATTATGCAATGTTGCACAGCCGTACCAACTTGATGCATGCCAACCTGCACAGTGGGAAATTGCCCAAAAGCAAGCAACCAAATACAACCAGGAAGCGTTTCTCTTTTTCAAAAACTACGTGCCTGGCTTTGAAGACGCTTTTTTGCTGGACATTGCCCCGCGCGCAGTTTCCAGGTTTCCACGTATGATTTGCGGAATCAAAAGCGTCCGGCCAGAACAAGTAAATGGGACCCCAACGAATATTCCCGATGCGGTATATCTTTTTGGGGGCGGGAATGCTTTTAAGCCGGGCTTTGGAATTCCATATGGAATGCTGGTTCCCAAAAACTTGACAAACGTATTGGCAGCTGGAAAGTGCGCATCTGGTGCGCGATATTGCCGTAGCCAAGTGAGCTGTATGTCCATGGGTGTGGCGGCAGGTGCAGCGGCCCGGCTGGCATTAAAATTGCAGTGCGATGTAAGGGAGCTTCCTGTCTCCGTTTTGCAGAATCTCTTAAAGCAAGAACTGGGAGTATTGTTGTAAACCACAAACCTTTCCCGCCAAATTTTGGTGCGTTGGGTTTGCGAGAACCAAAAGCGTGGCAATAGGCAGAAAGCATATGAAAGGAGAAATTTTGTGATTTATGGTAAGTTGTGCTATTTGAGCCGTTGCAAAGGACCGCATAACAATTTGAATGCAGCAATCGATTGGATAGAGAATCGGATGAAATTGGATGACCTTTCCATTGGAACGACGGTCATTGACGGGGACAACGTTTATGTTAACCGCTTTGACTATGTCACAGAGCCGGCCGATAAGTTGTTGTTTGAAGCGCATGAACGCTATGCTGATATCCATTTGCTGCTTTCGGGAGAAGAAGCAATCCACGTCAGCAACATTCAGGATCTCACGGAGGAAAAGCGCGAACCAGAGGATGACTATATCGGATATTCTGGTGAAAGCCAAGCGATATGCGTGATGAGACCGGGAACTTTTTTACTTGTATTCCCGGAAGATGCACACAAAGTAAAGGCTAGTTACCTGACGGAAAGTACAGTCCAAAAGGCTGTAGTAAAGATCAAAATGTAAAGGAGATTACTTATGGCGATTGAAAAATATCAGGGGATTATCCCGGCGTTCTATGCCTGCTATGATGCCAATGGTGCGATTAGCCCAAAAGCGGTGCAGAAACTTACGGAACATCTGATTTCCAAGGGCGTAAAAGGACTTTATGTCGGCGGTTCTTCTGGCGAGTGTATCTATCTTACCAAAGAGGAACGCAAGATCGTACTGGAAAACGTGATGAAAATCGCAAAAGGAAGAGTGACCATCATTGCCCATGTGGCCTGCAACAATACCGCGGAGAGTATGGAACTTGCGGCGCATGCGGAAAGTTTAGGGGTCGACGCGATCGCGGCAATCCCGCCAATCTATTTCCACTTGCCGGAGTATGCGATTGCTAAGTATTGGAACGATATTTCTTCTGCTGCACCCAATACGGATTTTATTATTTACAATATTCCGCAGTTGGCAGGGGTCTCTTTGACGATGGATCTGTTTGCAAAAATGCTTGAGAATCCGCGCGTCGCTGGGGTGAAAAATAGCTCGATGCCGGTTCAGGATATTCAAATGTTCAAAGCAGCAGGTGGAGAGAATTTTGTTGTTTTTAACGGTCCGGACGAACAATTTGTGGGAGGACGCGCGATTGGCGCTGACGGCGGTATCGGTGGAACCTACGCCGTTATGCCGGAATTGTTCCTGAAGATGGAATCCCTGCTGCGCGCAGGGCGTCTGAAAGACGCGTGTGATTTGCAATATATGGTTAATTCGATCATTTATTCCATGTGTGCATGCCATGGGAATATGTATGCGGTGATGAAAGAGATCCTTCGCCGTCGAGAGAACTTGGACATTGGCACGGTTCGCGCTCCTCTGCCGGATATTACCCCGGATGACAGCGACCAAATTGAAAAAACAGTAGCGCTGATTGATCAGGCCATTGCCGCGACAGCGGCGCTGTAAGCGCTATAGATCAATGATAAGGAGTGTGAAAAATGGAACGGGATCAAATCTGTGAACGGATTTGCCATGGTTTAATTGTTTCTTGCCAAGCGTTGGAAAACGAACCCCTGTATAAGCCGGAAGGGGGTGTGATGCCGTTGATGGCAAAAGCCGCCGCCCAGTCGGGCGCGGTTGGCATCCGTGCCAACACCGTGCGCGATATCACGCAGATCAAAGCAGTCGTGGATCTGCCGGTGATCGGCATCATCAAGAAGGAGTATCCCGGGACCCCTATGTATATCACGGTTACCATGACGGAGGTGGATGCCCTCGTTGGTTGCGGTGTGGATATCCTGGCTGTACAAGGAACAAATGCTCTGCGCCCGGATGGAAGCACGGCGGCGGAATTCATTCGCGCCGTTAAGGAAAAATACCCTGACCAGCTGCTCATGGCCGACATCGCCACGATGGAAGAAGCGATGGCTTGCGCTGCGGCGGGGGCTGACTTTGTGGGAACGACGATGCGTGGTTATACGCCTGAAACAAAGGGGATCAACGACGTTGATTTCGAGTTTGTCGCGCAGTTGGCTGCCCGATGCCCGGCTAAAGTCATTGCTGAGGGTCACATCCATTACCCGGAACAGGCCCGAAAAGCCTTGGAGGCAGGCGCATACGCGTTGGTCGTGGGTGGGGCTATCACCCGTCCCGCTGAAATCACAGCGCGCTTTACAGAGGCGATTCGTGATTTGAAGTGAGGAGGAGCCTGTATGTGTGCAACCTATCTGGGGATCGACATCGGGGGGACTGCAGTTAAATTAGGACTGGTTGATGCAACAGGATCCGTGCTGGAACGTATGGAACAAAGCGTCAGCTATGACAGATATAAAACGCCGATTCTCGATACCGTATTAAAAACTGCTAAAGAATTTACAGCAGGCCGCCGCGAAACTTTGGCAGGGATCGGCGTTTCGGCTACAGGACAAATCGATAGTACCCGTGGTGTAGTGGCAGGTACCTGTGGAAATCTGCCCGGATGGAAAGGAACGCCAATTCGGGAGCGGCTGCAAAAAGAGTTCGGCTTACCCGTTTCCGTTGCGAATGATGCCAACTGTATGTGTTTGGGCGAAGCTTGGGTGGGAGCGGCACAAGGGTATACGGACGTTATCGGCATCACGATCGGCACTGGTCTTGGCGGTGGAATTATGACAGGGGGCCATTTGTTGGAGGGTGTGCGCGGGCTTGGCGGGGAGTTGGGCCATTACCGCACGCATGCTGTAGATGGCCGGCCTTGTACCTGTGGGGCGAAAGGATGTTGGGAGCAGTATGCCTCTACGACAGCGCTTGTGCGCGCCGCCCGACAAGTGGATGATCGCTTATGTGATGGTCGTGCTGTGTTTAAAGCTGTAGAAGCGGGGGATGCCAAAGCGCAAGGGTTGCTTGCATGCTGGATAGAAGAGATAGCCGAAGGGCTTGCAGGGCTGGTGCATATTTTTAATCCACAGGTTGTTCTGGTAGGGGGCGGTGTAAGCGCACAACAAGAGTTGTTGATTGCGCCTTTGGAACGCCACCTGAAAGCTCGCATTATGCCGGCGTTTGCAGATGGATTAAGAGTGGAAGCGGCGGCATTGGGTAATGACGCAGGGCTTGTTGGCGCTGTGTTCTATTTGCTGGAGCAGCTTTGCCCTGGTGGCCCCGAACTTCCGGTTAAAAGGAATGGGCGACATCGATAAAAGGTGGAAGACATGCATTGACTTCTGGACTTATCAAATAAAAGTAGGCACAAGAAAAGCAAATTTACGGGAAGCCCTGTTCGGTCCTATGCGGAACAGGGCTTTTATATCTTATCAAGGAAAAAGTAGACACCCACACTTTTGTGAGTGTTCACCAAATTATTTTAGAAATCTGGTCTCCAAGCCTTCACATGTACAGATTTCTGCAAATTTCTTCTACTTCTTCTCTTTTAATCATTTCATGAAGTGCTTCCACTTTTGATTTGATTCTAGCCCTATGCTTCAAGAATTTTATTCCTGGAACAAGAGGATACAATGATTCCAAAAAATCAATTTGCTTTTGATAAGCGGGAATCAAACTTCCATTATCACTCCAATAATTGGGTGTCAGCAACAGCTTACTAAATGTTTCAAAACTCTGATTGTTCTCCAGAAATATTTTTATCGAATTTCTTCGGAAATCCTCGTCAAGTTCACAGATAAAATTGAAAATAATTACTATTTTGTCGGATGATACATTATCAATAATAATATGATTCAACCACTCTTGCTGATGTTGCTTAATAATGATATCTGTTTCTACTTGTGTTAGAACGTCCTTGAAAGCATAGCTGATTTTCCAACTATGCACATCTTCTTCTGGAAAATGATAAAATATGTAGTCGAAGTAATCTTTATAGCTTTCGGATTTCCATAACGCACTATTTCTGTAATGATTAAGTTCGATATGTTTTGCTGCATTCTCCCAAAAAACTTCCGAATACTTTTGAATCCAGTCCCCTCCGGATGATAAGAATTCAATCAAAAAAGTTCCATGTAAATCATCAAGTCTACTCTTCTTTATCATGTAGAAATAAATTTCTTGCAAAAGACGAATATCACTTTGGAACAAGGATGATACCTCTTTGGGCGTGTAAATTTGATCATGGAATAGCAATCCAAAGTATATTTCTACAATAAAAGGATTATAATGGCGCTTTTCAAAAATAGTGGCGCAGGCAATAGGATAAATATTCGGTTCCGTGCTTAAGAACTTATCCAAAACCCTTAAACTTCTGTATGGAGATGAGTTAATAGTCTTATCAGAATCACTACGCAGGAATAATAACAATTCTTGTGACATTTTAGGAATAACTTTTTCGTCTGGCAAAGTATCAAAGAAACTAAATAGCCATTCATTTTTCTGAGGGAAATCCGCTTGCTTAATGGATGATAATAGCTGTATGGAATCCATGCTTTTATTCAATGCTTCCAATACCGGCCATGGATGAATTGAAATATTCTCTCCATATTGAATAAAAGAATGCATAAACTCTTGCATACAGGCTTTATCAAATTGCTGAACAATTAATTCAAATCCTTGATTGAGACGATATGCATCACACCCTACTGATTTATCCGACATAATGTGATTCATTCTTTGAACCAAACCAGGAATATCAGATATTACAATCTTCTTTCCATATTCTGATATCAATGCAGTTCTCTTTTTTTCATATTCTTTATGTTCCAAGTCTGAAGACACAAAATCATCTTCCAAAAGCTGATACAAATTCCATTCATTTCCAGCCAATAGTTCAGCCAGTTTTTCATTGTATCTCACATTCATTTTTTCGCCATTGACTAATAGTCTCTGAACGGTTTTAAGATAACTAATTCGATCACATTGCAATATGAATAGTAGTTGCTCAACATATTTGACTTCGCAAGACACAATATCGTAATCAGGTTTTCCTTGAAGATGTCTCGCATACGAATCAAGGAATCGCAATACGGCATCTTTCCAAGCAGGATTTGAAGCAAGAACTATTAAGATTTTCCAACAAGTGCTTCGGTATTCAACAATTCCGTCCGATTGTTGAATGTTCATATTATAGAGAACAAATTTATTTCCTCTTCCCATTTCAGTATGCTGAAACGAGAAGCCCAATGAATACTCTGCCCAATGAAAGCCAAGCGCCATTGCAGTGGCATTTCTCTCTAAAACCGCACTATATATATACTCAGAGACCTCTTTCTGGTTGTAATACCCATACTTGTAGGCGGATACATCCATACCATAAGAGTTTTCCAACCAATTATACCCAGAGACGAGAGTTTTGGCCGTTTTCGAGCAGTATTTCAAAAGCATCTCCATAGCATATTCAAGATATTCGCTATACTCATATCCTTCAAATATGCTAATACAGAATCTTCATGGCAAAAAACATTTTCAGAAAAATCAACAGTAGATGTATCCAATTCTTCCGAATGAATACTTTCTATCTCCTGTTGTGCTAAGAGAAACGCTTCTTCTGGTCTAAAAACATGGAAATCCTTAACAAAATCGTTGTAACATGCTTCTTTGGACAATTTTAAATTATTCCAAACCTTAAGTATCTCTTGTTCGCAATATGATTTTGTATCGTCAGATTCGAACAGATTAAGAATTGTATTGATAGATCTTATGACACCATTGCGAAAATGTTTATATCCTGTCTCCAAAATATTAGAAAAGGGAATTAGTTTTTTTACGAAAAAAACATAATACAGCATATAGTTCGCCAAACACTGATCAGATAACGTTGCAACTTGATTAAGTCGAATCTCGACCACCTCTAATTTGAACAAATGTAATATTTTTTTGCTGAATTCATCAAGAGTCATCCCATAATTATCTAGTAACTCTTGAAGTACCGACATACTATTTAATACAACCGCATTTATAACTGAAAGAACACCCGCTGCAAAGCATAAGTCATTATCACTACCCAAAGCACTATTTACATACTTTTCATAATACGCGTCATATAACTGAGAAACATCTTTGATTGCTTTCAAATTTTGCTTCTCAATTGCCAATTTCCCAGCCATATACGCAATTCGCGGATTACCTTCCGCAATGCGAATGATTTGCTTAACATAATCTTCATTACAAATTCTCAAGTTATTATTAAGAAATCCCTTAATCTCATCATCTGTAAAAGAAGATATCTCAATAATTTGAGCGAAGGAATATTCTTTGACTGCAGAGAGTACCCTTGTCTTTGCATAATCTCTAACGGTTAAAATAATCTTTACTTCATATCCAAGATGCCCTTTTTTAGTATATGCAAGAATTTGACTTAAGTCTGCGAATTCGTTTGCGTCATCCACAAAGAAAAGATACTTATCTGGCTGTTCAGTCGCAGAAACCAAATCATCATAAAGTCCCAAGTTGTTGTTTTTCACACATAATAACTTATATCCTTTTGTCAAAGCCGCCTCTCGAATGGCTTCCAAAACCAGTCGTGTTTTACCAACACCGGCCTTACCAGTAACGACTACAACAGGTCCATTATCTAAAGCACTAATAATTTCTTTCTTTTCATCCTCCCTATATTGAAAAACAGTATGCATCGGCGCTGCCATACCATTTGCATCATATTGAGTAACAAAATCATCAACAGAGAGAATTTGATTTGTGTCGATACTTAATCCCAAATAATCCTTTGACAAAGAGCGATAACGATTATACACTTGATTTGCAAGTTCATCGATTCCCCAAATCGTTAATACAATTCCTTGCGCTTCACATAGGTCATGAAGGGCTTTATCATCCCCCGCACTTAGATTTGAAGATGTATGGCAACATATGATTTCTTCAATGTCCTTTATTTTCAATCCCGTTTTAGAAAAATCTAAACACTTATCAATATCGTCTTTAAGTTTAGAAAATATATTGGTTTGTTGGATTGTGTATACCACAAATACATATTTTCCATTTTCTTTTCGAAAATATGTATCTGGATTACCTGTAGTAGTATTACCCGTACCAGATTTCATGCCAAAACCATGTACGACACCGTAGCCCTGTTTAGAAATTAAAGAATCGCAAAATTCCTGAAATGGAGCCGGAGCGAGTTCTAGTATTCTTCTTTTTATATCAGTAATATTGGGCACTGCAGTCACTCCTTTTCCTATTGAATCATCAACTCAGCCTCGTTTGTTTCGCGAAGTTGGTTTTGGGCAATCTGCTGGATATGCTTTGGATAGTTCTTGCTGCGGGCGTCCAGCGTCCGCGCCCGCTCGGAACGCGCCCGGTAATTATCTCTAACTATCTCTAACTATCTCTAATTATCTCGGAGTTTCTTATAGCTTTTTATAGAAAGAGCCGCGTCCCGCTCCGCATAGTTGAATCGCTTTTTCATTTACCAACTGTCGGAGAAGCCAAGAAGCGTGATTTGGTGTGCATCTGCATAGCTCCACAACGTCCTCGCGGGTGATTTTGCTGTATTTATTCAGATGTGCCAGAATCAGTTCGCGCTCTTGAAGGGTGTCCCAACCGCGCTGGCGGGTATATCCGGCTTTGTTGTTTGTGATGGAATAGACCTTGGAACTGAGCATATACCGCCGGGCGCTGCCATTGCCCACGCCTTCGACCATGCCCAACTCGATTAGCCATTCCACAACCGAGCGAGTGTCCGAAAGAGGCCGCTGGATTTTGGTACTGAGCAGTTTGATGGTGGCACGGCGTTCTGTTTTGAGGACCGACAGAACGATCAGGGCCTCCACCGGAATTGTCTGTTGCAGCCTCTCTTCTTCCGAGATGATCATCTTGATGTAACTTTCGTCTAATTCTGCACTGTTGAGACGAAGCACGACAGCTGTGTTGCTGGAAGAAGAATAGTCTGGGATCGCATGACCGCTACGGAGCATTACTGTGTAAATTTTGTCGATGCCGCGGCCGGTCCGCTCGGCCAGGCCGATCCGCTTGGCGGCCTCTGCCAGAAGAACGTTTCGAGGGGTCGGCGCGGCGGTCAGAATGTTGTCCGCGGAAATTCCCTCGGGGAAACCGCCTGGGCTGGAAATGGTCAGGGAAGCTTTTTGCAGTTGCACCTGAACGGCGCCTACGCGAAAATAATCCCGGTGGACCAAAGCGTTCACAAATCCCTCGCGGAATGCATCTTTTTCATAATTTGGGATGGGGACGCGGAACATGCCGACCTGCAATTCCTGTTCTACAATGCGAGACTGAAACAGCAGGTCTACTTTTTCAAACGTTTGCAGGAGCGAGGCGTGCATGGCGGGCGGATTCGCCAGGACGTTCACGCCATCCAAAACCTGAAACAGCACCTCGTGGCTGGGAACATACTGTCGGATGTAGTTTTCGTGCCCGATCATCAAAAGACCGGCAATTGTTGGATACCATTCTTTGTTGCGCTCCCGAACAAAGCCGAGCGCTTTGTCCAATTCACTGTCAGAGAGTTCCAAAAGACTTGAATCGCCATGGTAAATTCGGATCATATTGCGCAGTCGCTCCCGCTCCAACGGGCTGAGAGCAACATTTGCGGGAAGATCTTCGACAAGTTGCGCAGAGGGGTCCAGCGCCTGAATATAAGAAAGTCGCTGCATAATCTCATAGGGCTTTAGGGCAACCGTTTCCGGCGTACTATCCCGCTTGAGACGCCGACGCAAATACTTTCCCTCAGAGGTCATCATTAACTGCCGAGATATGGGCACCTCAATTACCAGTACGGATTTTTCGTCCCACTCTTCCATATGTGTATGCACAAATAAAGAGGGAACCGTATGGTCTTGTATGCTGGCTTCCATGGAGTGAAGGTTGGTATGCTGCGTGTTTACTCCAGTAGGCGTACCGTCGTCTACCAAACCCAAAAACAGACAGCCTCCGTCGGTGTTGGCCATGCCTACCAGGTCTTCATATAATTTCCCCATAGGATAGCAGTTTCTGTCGCTTTTAAATTCAATAGTCAGTGTTTCCTTGACAGGCTTCTCCAAAAAAACGCCCCCAAACTATGATTTTATCTATAACTAATTATAATAATTATATTGCCAATGTGATGCTTTTACAAGAAGAAAAATCAGAAAAAGCGAGGCAGGGCTTAAAACAACCTGCCCCAAACGCCAACCGGCGTTTGGGGCAGGCGCTCTTTTCTGCAAGATGCCCTTTACAGTCCCGTCATCTCCCGTATCATCGCACAGTGTTGCCGGCTTTTGCGGCAGATGTTGTTGTAGTCGTCTGAGCACAGGTAGTCCAGCAGCCAGACTTTCGGCACCATAAACCGCGGGTGGCGTTGGATGGCGCGCAGCCGCCCCGCGGTACACCACCGGCTGACCGTGTGGCGGTCGTAGCCGGTGATGTCGCAGATCTGCCGGACCGTCAGCACATCGGGCGCTTTGGCCAGTTGCTTGGCCAGGCGGCTGCGCAGCTTTTGGCGGCGGGCGCCGGTCAGGTCCAGGCGGCGGAGCAGGGCGTTCTCCGGCGGTTTGTGGTGGGGATAGTTCTTGTACCAGCCGCTGGGCGGCGTGTAGCGGGCCGGGTCGGCGGCGCGGCGGCGCAGGTAGTCGGCCACGTCGGCCTTGGCGATCTGGTAGCAGCGGGTGCGCTTGCCGGTGTTGTGGCAGGGCACCAGGCCGCTTCGCAGCAGGTAGAGGGACGTCCGGGTGCCGATGTGGCAGGCCTTGCGGAAGTCGGTGCGGCTCATGGGGTCGGGGCAGGCGGCCAGGGCGGTCTGGATCTCCTGTTCCAGTTCGGCCCGGCGACTTTTTGCGATGTTTGCCATAGGGTGGTTCTCCTTTTCTATCTGAAAAAGCAGGGATTTTTCGAGAGCGCGGAGAATGGCTGCAAATTATACAAAACGGAATATTTTTATAAAAGTGTACACAAAAGCGGGTCGAGATCTTGCGTCCTGCGCGGCTGCTTTGCGGGCGGCGTCATCCAAACCCGGAGCCTGTGCGGCCCGGCGGGCGTGCTTTTATCTCGCATCGCATCTTGCATTTTTCCAAAAATGCGTGTAAAATTGGGGCAAAACGGGAGTACTAAAAAGATTCGTACCATCAAAGGAAACCTTGCGGCGCGCCCGAAATGCAGCCAACCACCGCGAAAAACCGCGGACGAACCGGCCTGTTTTGGCCGCGGCTGCCGCCGGCCTGCCAGCGCGCCGCAAAACTCGAAATGCGATAGGGCGTTAACAGCGCCGCCAGAGTTCAAATCTCTGATGCTCCGCCATTTTTCCCCTCAGCTTAATTGCTTGAGGGGAATTTTTGTATACTTGGAAGGGAGACACGATATGCCTGTCTTTACTCTGATCGGTGGCGTCAACGGCGTTGGCAAGAGCAGTTTGTCCGGCGCCTTGTCAGGGTGTTCGCCGTTGCTCGGCACGGTCGTGGACCCGGATCGCATCATTGCCCAGAACGGCGGCGATGAATACGCCGGGGGCCAGGCGGCCGTTGCCAAGCTGCAGGACTGCCTGGCCCAGGGCATCGACTTCACCGAGGAAAGCACCCTTTCCGGTAGCTTCTCCCGCAAGATGGCCCGCGCGGCCCGGAACAAGGGCTATACCGTGCGGCTGTACTATGTGGGCCTGGATACCGCCGAGGAATCGGTCCGCCGCATCGCCAACCGGGTGGCCCGCGGCGGCCACGACATCCCGACCCGGGATGTGGAGCGCCGGTTTGCCCGGCGTTTCCGCGACCTGGGCAAGCTGCTGCCGCTGTGCAACGAAGCGACCTTCTATGACAATGACAACGGTTTCCGGGGGGTGGCGATGTCGCTGTGGCCCAGCCATTCCTGGCTCTGCTTCATCGGTAAGCCCTGCTTGAGCAGCAGGCTGGCGCAGCTGTGCCGTGCATCGTGAAAGTGCTTTTTGCAGCCCGTTTTTGCGCAGAAACTTGGGAAATGCCGGTTTATCTGTAAAAGCGACCGACTGCCGACCAGAGAGGGGGACAGCTTGACAGGTGTGGCTGCATTCTTTACACTTGATTTAAAAGGCTTGGAGCAGCTTGCTCTGTTTCGGAAAGATTAACTATTAAAAGTCAACCACAAAATGAATAGCTGTGGTGAAAGGGAG
>ERZ1643246.651-NODE-651-length-43128-cov-14.063381_pt1 | contig 43128 bp, 50 predicted proteins | sample MGYA00579265_ERZ1643246 | MGnify/ENA primary metagenome ERZ1643246 (study PRJEB29033, sample SAMEA4952261) | chicken gut metagenome | biome: Broiler Chicken; feature: Gastrointestinal Tract; material: Caecum | place: Ireland | collected 2018 | study: Broiler... | reverse complement strand
TGGTTAAGAAGATGCGGAAATTCCACACGCTGAAAGGCGGTAAGGAACAAAGCTACAATCCGAAGCTGACCGCCGCCCGCGTTGCCTTGGCAAAGACGGAAAGCGAGATCGAGAAACTTCTGGACACTTTGTCCGGCGCTAATCCGCTTCTCCTGCAATACGCAAATACACGCATTGAGGAACTGGATGCGGAACGGCAGAAACAGCTCCGGCTGGTCGCAGACCTCACCGCTAATTCTGTTTCCTCTTCACAGATTGATAGCATTACGGGCTATCTCGATGATTGGGAGTCCGTGAGCTTTGACGATAAGCGCAAGGTGGTTGATATACTCATATCACAGATTGACGCTACCAGTGAGAGTGTTACAATCCACTGGAAAATCTAAAACCTTTTCACTTGGCATTATGCCCTTGTAAAAAATAGTTTACTTATCGAAAGCAGAATTGATTGAGCGCCCGGTTAGAGGAACCTATCAACTTACCAAACGAGGGAGAGAGGTATTGGATTCCAATCCACCTGTTCTGGATAATACGTTTTTGAAGCAGTTCGAATCATTTCGACAGTTTATTCATGGTGAGACAACATCAAATCAATTGAAACAGAGCGATACCGAGAATTTAGATGGCCAGACGCCTCAAGACGTATTCGACCTTGCTTATGGGCAAATCAATCATATTCTAGCCGATGATCTACTTACAGAGATTATGAAACAGACCCCCAGTTTCTTTGAAAAGCTGGTGGTTCAGTTGTTGGAGAATATGGGGTATGGTGGTTCGGTAGAAAATGCGGGGCTCGTAGTAGGACAGGCCGGCGATGAAGGAATTGACGGCATTATCCGAGAGGATAAGCTGGGATTCAGTTTGATCTACATTCAGGCAAAGCGGTGGGATCGGGCAACGTCTATCGGGAGACCGGAAATCCAAAAATTTGTTGGTGCGTTGGCAGGGCAGGGAGCCAATAAAGGGCTTTTTATTACCACGGCACAGTTCACAAAAGAAGCACGTGAATATGCCAAGAAGCAGCACACAACTAAGGTAGTGCTGGTTGATGGAGAATCCCTGGCTAGACTTATGATCGAATACAACCTTGGTGTATCTACACAGGCGGTATATCAGATCAAGCGACTAGATAGTGATTTTTTTAGCGACGATAACGATTGATCCAAGCAAGACAACGGCATGGAGCCAAACCCCATGCCGTTGTCTTATTTTGCTGTCTGAAATTCCTTCATCCATTCCCGGTGCTGCCTGGAAAGTGCGGCAATGCTCTGCCCTTTGACTGAGGCCAGCCAGCAGGCCAGTGACTCCTTGGAGTAGAGCAGCTCATTCCGATATTTCACACCTTTGACCAGGCCCTGCTTCCACCAGCGGTTGAGGGTAGTCAGGCTGTACCTGTGCAGCTCTGCCGTCTGTCAGGTGGTGAACATGTCGGGGCGGTTGCGCCAGCATTTCAGCAGGCAGGCACATAGCCGATCTTCATCTTTTACCGCTGCCCAGCAGCAAATTCTCCCATATGGATGTCCAGCACTCCTCTGGGCGGCTGGATCAGGGCGTCCTCATACTGGCACTTCCACTGGAGCTCCCGGCTCATCTGTCCGTTCTCCACACCATCTACAGTTTCCCCATCCTGAATGGGGTTGTCATTAGCCAGAATATAGGACGCAACATTGTAGGCGTGGTTTACCACCCAGTTGGGGTCCATGCCATGGAAGTGGTACTGGAGGTCGGGCAGAAACAGGGTGCTCATGCCCACCGTGTCGATGAGCATATCCTCAGTGCCCTCAATGTTGAAGAAGCGGACATTGACACCAAAGCGGATGAACCGATCTGAGCCTTCAATCTGATGTGAACGCACATCCTCCGCCAGTAGGAGCTTTCCGCAGTTCTGGAAATAGAACGCCTCACAGGTGGGGTACAGCTCCGCAAGGGCCTCCACGAAGTTGGCGTCCAGGTTGGCCCGCTCAAGAGCCGGGAGCGCCGCTGTCAGCATATCGGTGGCCACCACCTGATACCGACACTCCCGGAAGATCCGCTCCCGGTCCTCCTGGCAGTCCCACATCTGGCTCATCAGGAAGGCGTCAAAGCCTTTGCCCTTGAACTTGTCACATTTCATCACCATCAGCTGCACCGGGCATTTACCATCCTGAAATTCCGCGATATGATCCAGGGCGGCAAAGCCGGCCATTTTTTTATCACGGCAGAAACACTCTACGGCGCCGATGTGCTTTTCCATCACAGCGGTCATTTCATCCTTGTCTGGCATGTCCACCGGCTCTTTGAACAGCATCTGAATGAGATAGGGGCCACCGGGCTGGGGGCCTTTTTTGTCGTTCAGGTTTTGCTGGAACACTTGATTGCTCATTTGGTTTCCTCCCATTAGCCAGAACCTGGCTGTTCGCATTTATGAATGCCTTACTCAAAAAGCGCCTCGAAAATCTTTTGTGTCTCATCGCTCATCTTCCGCACGCAACCGGATACAGACAATGTGGTCAGTTCCCCTTTCGCATTGGTCTTTAAGGGTTTCTGCCTGGACTTGGATGAGCCGAATGTCAGCTGCGGAATCAGATATGCCGGAATAGGGCGCGGCGCAATGGTGGAACCGTGATCGCTGCTGGCCGCCGTCTGAGTGCAACAGTTAAAGGGCTCCTGATGGCACAGGTGGGGCACGGGCTCCCGCAGCGACTCGATGCGGATCCCAGCGGGCAGGTCCTCCTTTTTCTCCACCATGCCTGCGGCGGTAAGATGCATGATGATATCCTCATTGCGGAAGGAATGCTCTTCCATTAGCTTATTAAGTAACTCCAACATCTGCTTTTCTGTTCCAAATTTTACCTCTTGCGCCTGTTACATAAGGACGTTAATCTTCATCTCCGGACTTGAAGTTGTAGATGGGGCGGATGATTTTCACAACCTCTGCCGTGGGGCCGATATTGTCCAGAATATCCTGCATCCCCTTGTATGCCATGGGGCACTCATCCAGGGTGGCCTTGCTCACTGAGGTGGTGTAGACCTCCGCCATTTGCTTTTTGAATTCGGACACAGTGAAAGACTGCTTGGCATCTGCCCGGCTCATCAGGCGGCCAGCACCGTGGGGGGCGGAGCAGTTCCAGTCCTCGTTGCCCTTGCCGACACAGAGCAGGCTTCCGTCCCGCATATTGATGGGGATAAGCAGGTGCTCGCCCGCCTTGGCGGACACGGCCCCTTTCCTCAGGATCATAGTGTCGGTATCGATATAGTTGTGGATGGTGGTGAACTGCTCTTCCACATGGAGCTTCATGCCTTTGATGATCTCATCCATCATGGCCTGCCGATTGAGCATGGCAAAGTGCTGAACGATCTTCATATCGTGGATATACTGCTCGAACAGCTCCCCGGACACATAGGCCAAGGCCTTGGGGATGCTGGTCTGCTTGAGGTTTTTCAGTTTCTTTAGTTCTTTCTGGATCTCCTTCTCCCGGCCCTCCGCTTTCAGTTGGGCAACCAGGGCATGGAGGGAGGCGTCGTCGGTGCGGTTGAGCACCTTGTAACCTGCTTCCTGATAGTAGCTGGCTACCTCCACACCCAGATGACGACTGCCGGAATGGACCACGATGTAGAGATTTCCCTCGGCGTCCTTGTCCGCCTCGATGAAGTGGTTTCCGCCGCCCAGAGTACCGATGCTCTTTTCCGCCCGGAGCAGATCCACATGGCGGGCGCAGCACAGCTCACCCAGGTTGATCTCATTGAGGTAACGGTGTGCCTTATCCCGGATGGAGAAGCCGGAGGGGATCTTCTCATAGATCAGCTTGTCCAGCTTTTGAAGCTCCAGCCGCCCCTCCCGGATACGGGTGGTCTCCATGCCGCAGCCTATGTCCACACCCACCAGGTTGGGCACCACCTTGTCGGTGATGGTCATGGTGGTGCCGATGGTGCAGCCTGCCCCGGCGTGGATGTCAGGCATCAAACGGATGCGGCTGCCGACAGTGAATTCCTGATTGCACAGCTCCTGGACCTGTGCGATAGAGGCGCTGTCCACCGCATCGGTGAAGATCTTGGCCTCGTTGTATTTTCCTTTGATTTCGATCATGGTTTCCTCGCAATCTTCTCCATATTGCCGCCAGCTTGTTTTTCAATCAGATTCTTCTGTATAGATGCTTAAGCAATTCGCATATGGGGCAATGATTTGTGAAAAGAAGGAAAAATCCTCATTTGATATTCCGATTATGTACAGTTCTGTACCGTAATGTTCGCTGCTGAATTCAAAGGTTTCCTTTTTTGCGCGGATGGAAAAATATTTTGTCATTTTCTCGTATGTTTCCTTATCTACAGGTGCTTCTGCCAGCAATTCTGTCAGCAATGCATCTGTAACCATCCCCTTGACGGAAATTTCCAATCCATCTTCCAAAAGTTTTCCATATCTGGATGCCTGCTTGATTTCGGCAGTTTCTTCCTTCCAGCAGCGGATTTCTAATTCATCGCCGGCGTGGACAAAATGTTTAACAAGTTTTTTCCACCAGTCCGATGGAACAGAGTGATCAACCACCTGCAGCTGGATTATCCCCATAGTCAACCTCCGAAAATTCAAATTTTGACTCATTGTGCATGCGTCCAATAAATCGCTGCCCACCGCCTCAATCAAAATCCATCCAGACCAGGTGTTTCCCGCAGTGGAGGCACTGGAACAGATAGCATTGCAGATGCCCGCCATTGACGGATTCCTGAATCATTTCCTTCTGCTCATCGTCCCACATGGGATCGTCCAGTACCTCCTCCAGCACACCCAGGGCCCGCAGTTCTTTGGCGCCCACATAGCCCAGAAAGGCACAGTAGTCGCCGCAGTGGGCACGCCAGTATTCCTGCTGCCAGCCGGAGTAGCCGGGCGTACGGTGGATGAGCTCGTCCAGCTTCTTCGGATCGTCTACACCACCGTCCAAAGAGCATTCATCCTGAAATTCGCCATCAAATTTTCTGGCAGCCTCGCCGCTGGCGATGCACGATGGGCACAAGTAATCCATGTCCCTTTCGGAGAAGAAGGGGCCTTTATAATAATAAATGTGGGTCGTTTTTCCGCAGCAGTCGCAGACAATACCATCTGCAGATTCCTTAAAAGCCCCGGTTTCCAGCGGGTTTGGATGATACCGGAAGGTGGGCAGTCCCAGCTGGGCCTGCCGCTCCTTTTCTTTCTGCGTTTCTTCCGGTGTTTTGGCTTTGGGGATGGCATAATCGTTGCCCCAGTGTTCGGCGTATTCTTTCAAAACACCCAGCCGCTTGAGCGTTTTTTTATCGGAGCGATTTCCAATTTGGCAGAGCAGTTCGTAGGCATCCTTTTTGAAGTCCAGCAGATCATACACATCCACCAGCACTTCCTTGGCCTGCTTGCCTTCCGACTGCTCCAGTTTCTCCTTAAAGGTGTAGAGCGCGCGGACACTGTTCGGATTTCCCTCTGTTGCTCGGAACTGCTTTTGGAGCTCAATATATTGCTTCAGGTATTCGTTCATGGTCACACACTCCTATCAATCCCACCAGAGATACCAGACAGTTGACTGCCGCAGCACATCCGCCAGAGCTCCTACGGTGGTGTATTCCGGCAAAACAGTAGACCTTTTTCCCGTCCGTCCAATAGGACAGGATCTCCTGCGCGTCCTTATCATAGAACAGCGGGTTGGTGTCGATGTCAGGCAAAGTCCGATAGTCCACATCAATGTACTTTGGACGCTTAGGAAACGGGCTTATAATAGGCTCCTTCATGGTGTTCACCTCACTTATCTTGAAGTTTCAGTAGCAGCTTCACGATCCGTTCCCGATTCTTTGCGGTTTTCATAAAGGTGGGGAGATGGTCGGCCTGGGTCTTTTTCGGGTTTCCCGGCGGCTTCTCCCGCAGGCCGGCGGGGTCCTTGCCGCCCTGAATCTCTGCGCTATAGGAGAAAGCCTCCGCCGTTTTGTGTACCTCGCCCGGCATGGTTGCTCCGCAATAGGGGCAGGCCGCACGGAGGACGGGAAAGTGCTGCTTTGCCTCATCTTCAATATCTACCCGATAGTACCTGCCGCAATTCCTACATTGGTTATGCACATCGTAACGGTAGACCGTTCGATCCTGCGTCATCCGGTGGCCGCAACTCGGGCAGCGGAAATAGGCGTTATCCTCATCTGCTGTCACCACACCTGCGCCGTGGCACTTGGGATATTTCACCTGGATGCCGATGGTGAGGGTGCTGTAGGCACTATGGGTAAAATAGGGTTCATCGACCATTCGGCGCATAAACCCACATCCTTGTGCAGACTTACAAGGCGGACAGGCCGCTGCCGTGGATGGCGGCGTTGCCGCCCAACAGCAGATGGCGCGCTTGGGCATAGCGAAAAAACAGGAAAACAGGCGTCGATGAGCGCGCCATCCTCCACGCCGAAGTTGGCTATGCTTTTATGCCCGGCAAAAGGGGAGAGCAGGTCATCGGTTACCGGATAGCCTTTTATGTGAAAACTCACCAGGGTGTAACTGGCCAGCCGCTCCATAAGGGCCATGGTCAGTTCTGGGATCTCAAACGTCTTCTCTCCATCCAGGGTCGGAATACCGCTTGCTCAATCCGCTGTCCGCACCCGTTTTGGCCATTCCACAATCTGTATTTCTCTGTTTCAGATTAGCCCGATATGATACCTTTGCTCATGAGCGCTTTTATCTCGGGGCTGCTTTCTTGCACTTCTCCAATTATAAGCCGCAGATATAACAATAAGCATTCTATATTCTATCTGACAGGCGAGACGGACAAATAGTTGTCTGTCAGCCTCTCGTGCCAGAACGCGACCTTCTATTCCATATCAATATTTTCGATTTCGCAACCCGGACTGATATATACGGCTTTGGGATCAAGACGCAAATCTTCTTCGGATTGAGGATGAAATTGAAATCAGGCTCGATACAGTTGAACTCAGTTGGGGGTATCAAGCCGGTCATTCAGCAGATCATCAAGTTTTTTGCAAGGGCTTCAATTTCACTGGCCAGGAAAACTTCGTCATTGTAAATCTTATGCTGCTTAAATCAAGATTTAGCCGCATGGTTTCTCCTTCCGCATCGTTATGACTTTCTTTTGTGAAGGAGCAGTCGTGCAATGGCAATTTGCTTTTTGTTTGGCTTGAGTTTCCATTCAAACTTCATCGGTTTCGCGCTTTTTGCCAGAATGTCGATTTTGCACAGATCCCCGAACATATCTCCAATCGCCGTAGTTTTCACCAGCCTGATTTCGATTCAATCTTCTTCTAAATATTTGATGTAATCACTTTTAGAGCCGTCCCAGTAGCAGCTCACACACCGGCCATTCTGGAAATAATGGGGACAATTTGGGTAACCATAGAGAATATGGGCACATTCCGGGCACAGTCCCATCATCGGTGAGGAGTTTCTGAAAAACAGGCTGCCGCACTCCTCACAAACCACCAGTTCTTTTTCTGCCATGGGTCTCACCAGTCTCTTTCCCGAATGGCATCCTCGGTGTCAATAGGAATGTTGAACCACTCCAGAATGTAGGCCACGGCAACGCCGATACAGTCCCGGGCCACCGTTTCGATCTCGCTATCGTTCTCATCAAATTCCTCCTGAAGGTTATTGATGGCACAGACCGCCTCATCCAGCGTTTCCTGCACCACCTCGGTGTCGGTCTCGCCGTTTTCCAGCAGATCAATGATCTTCTGAAGCGCGTCCTTTACCTTATCTACCAAGAAATCGGGGTAGTATTCGTCCTGATACATTTCGTCCAGCAGCTTATAATCCGGGTCAAATGCTTTCATAGATCTTGCTCCTTTCTTTATGCTTGCCTGTAGGGATAATGTTGGTGTTGGCGTTTTTGACGCCCTTTTTCAAGGAGCTATAGATGCCCACCACATGGTCGGAGAACATCTCGTTGCAGTCAAAACAGGCGATGAAGCTGCCGCCGGAGGTGACAGTCAGATTGATCATACGGATCTGCCGGGCGAACTCCTCTTCGGAGATAAGGGCTGTCTCCGGAGCACGGGCGGTTTGGTCATCATCTGCCAGCCACTCGTTGCTGAGGCGGTCAGGTTCTTTGCTGCAAAATTTCGCATGGCCTTGTCCTAGGTTTCGCAGTTGGCCAGCAGTTTCTTTGCGATGCCGCGGGCACGGGTCCAGGAGGGCTTGCGCTCGGTATTGACCTCCAGAGAGAGGCGCACATCCTTTCCGCACCACCGGATCTCACACCCAAAGACATCATAGTCCTTGTTCAGCGTCAGTTCGCCCAGCACCTCGTCCTGGGTCACCACCAGCTTGCGCCAGCTGCCTCTGGAATGGTCTCCCAACGGCCAAGATATGCGATTTTGCACGTAAGGTACCTGCTTTTGTTGTCATTTCCTGACTTCTTTCGGCCAGTCCTGGAACCATGCGTCCTTTGGAAGTTCATTCCAACAGAACCACAGTTCCTCACAGGAGAAGTTGATCTCACAATATCCAACACCGTCGATTGCAGTTATGGAAAGACGCCGCTTTTCTGGCTCCCAGGCGAAGTCCAGCACCTCCGGCGACCACTCTGCAAACTGTTCCCGCTGGATGGGGATCTCCTGCAAGGGGATTGGCTCAGAATGAGCCGACGCCTGCCAAGTGCAGTTCCGGTTCCAGGCGCCCTCCAGGTAAGAGCCAGATTTCAAAAATGCAGCGGCCTTTCCGGTAAGCCGGTGCCGCCCGGTGGGATTCAGTGAATTGTTCTTTGTGACATTGAACCCATCCCCAAAAATCAGCCATAGTCCATCTTTCTCCCATTCTACGTGGTCCATGACGCAGTCGTGGAGGGAGATGGTGCCATCTTCTTGGGAGCAAAAGCGCCAGTCCTTCAGATCCATCTTGTTGTTCCTTCCTCTATATCGCAATGGCGGTTTCCTTAACGGTCAGATTATCAAAATCCACAGGAATCCGTGTTTATTCAGAGTTCCTTCCCGCCTTATCCCTGCATATCAGCATCAATGGGGCCTTTTTTCAGCGTTCCATCCACGGTGATCACATGGCCCCAGAACATATCATCGTCCTCATACCAGGCGGTAAAACGGCCGCCGGGAGAAACGGAAAACTCGGTGAGCTGGATACGTCGGGCGAACTCCTCCTCAGTAATGGGGTCTTTTTTTCGGGTCCCGGTCAATCTGGTCATTGTCTGCCAGCCACTCGTTGGACAGGGTGGTAAGTTTCTGGGCGGCCATTGCCCGCAGGGATTTGTCCCAGGACTCTTGGTCTGCCACCAGTTGTTTCATCACATTTCTGACACGGGTCCAGGATGCTTTGTTTTCCATATCCACATCCAGCAGAATCTGGACTTGCTTTTCCATCCACCGGCAGGTTCCGAGGAAAAAGCTCATCTCACGATCCAGCGTGAGCGTTCCCAGCACTTCGTCCTCCAGGACAACGGGTTTGGTGTACTCCGCCCAGATCTTCTCCAATGCCGGCAGGGCACGATTTCTTCCAGTACCTCCGTGACATACCACCTTGGTTCGCTGAGCGCATCGCCTTTCCAGCTCCGGGCTTTGACCCGGTAGACCTTGCCCTTGGCAAAACGCTTGGAATACTCGCCGGCTTCTTGGTCTTTGTCTGTAAGGGGCCAGCTCAGGTAGCAGGGGCCGGAGATCACCTGGCCTGTTGTGGCATCCGCCATGGCGAGGGCATGGGTATGCGCCGTCCAAAAGGTATCCAGAAAGGTTTTATCCGCACTGGTGCCGCTCTGGATCAGCACCAGCTTTTCTTCATCTTCCGGGGCATACAAGGCAATAAAGTCCTTGATTTTTCTCTTTTTCATGGTATCCTCCCATCAATGAAAACCTGCTCACACCGCTCCCGCAAATGCTTGGGGAGAAAAGGCGTTCCATCGCATATTATCTTCTCAGGTGTTCACATCCTCGCAGCCGGCGCAGGCGTACTTCAAAGCATCATTTCTGACTCCTTTCTGCAAATAGAAAAACGCCCTGCGTCAGCCTGCCCTTTGGACAGGCTGACGCAGGGCGTGAAAAGGCCGCAAGGGAAGAGCCACATCTACAACCAGATGTGGTTTCCTCCACAGACAAGATGATTTTCTCGTATATCAAAGATGCAGTGCGTGACCGCGCCGGATTTGCCCTCATCATATAACCTCTTCAATGATAATCATACTCAAATAGCAGCTGCTGGCAGGGCACAATTTGGACAAATGATGTTATGGCGCTCCGGTGCAGGTAATGGCAACCTTCATGACGCCGTCCCTGTGAGATTCAAACAGACGGTATGCCTCTTCGATCTTTTCCAGGGGATAGGTATGGGTGAGCAGGGGAGTGGTATCCAGCCTGCCGGCGGCGATGTGAGCCAGGATCTCGCCGCAGCGGCACCCATCCACGCCTCCGATTTTGAAGGTCAGATTTTTGCCGTACATCTCCGGCAGCGGAAGGATCTGCGGAGCGTCGTAAAGGGCCACTACTGTCACAATGGCATTGGGCCGGGCACATTCCCAGGCCATGCGGAAGGTATCGGGGCTGCCCGCTACCTCCAGCGCCACATCCGCGCCGCCGTTGGCGCTGTGCGCAGCCACACAGGCGTGGAGCTGCTCCGGCGGTACGGCCAGCACCTGGGGGTGATGCCGCTGCACAAAGGCCAAGCGCTGTGGGTCAGACTCGCACACAATCACCTGCCGGGGATGATGCAGCAGGACGCATTGGAGGGTACACAGACCTGTGGGACCCGCGCCCAGGATCAGCACAGTGTCCTCCGGTCCGATTTCGGAGATCTCCGCCGCCCAATAGCCGGTGGCCAGAATATCCCCCACAAACAGGGCCTGCCGATCAGATACACTGTCAGGGATAGGGGTCAGCCCCTGCTCGGCGAGCGGAACCCGGACATATTCGGCCTGTCCGCCGTCGATCCGGCAGCCCAGCGCCCAGCCGCCGTCGGGATGGGTGCAGTTGTTGACCCAGCCGTGCCGGCAGAAAAAGCAGTCCCCGCAAAAGGTCTCCACATTGACAGCGACCCGGTCGCCGGGGCGCAGCGTCTGAACGTCCCGCCCCACGGCTTCCACCACGCCCACCATCTCATGGCCCACCGTGATCCCGGGAACTGCCCGGGGTACAGAGCCGTGCTTGATGTGCAGGTCGCTGGTGCAGATGCTGGCGAGGGTGACCCGCACCAGGGCATCGGTGGGCTCCCGCAGCGTGGGCTTGGGTTTCTCCAGCAGGGCAAATTGCCCTGGCGCCGTATACGTATAAGCCAGCATAACCTATGCTCCCTTCAACGTTTGTGCTCAGAAAAGGTCCAGGCCTCCTCCAGCCAGCCCAGCAGCTCCTCATCCACGTCCTCCGGCCGGGCAACCACCACATGGTGGGTCCAGCGGTTGGGGTATGGCTCTGTGGCCACCGCGATACGGGGGGAGGACAGGGGATACTCCAACCCAAAGGTGACCAGGAGACAGTGTTCCGGCCAATCCTTTTTCCGGCGGACAGGCAGGGAGGCGGCGGCGAAGAGATGGCGGCCGTAAAAACTAATCTGGCTTTTTTGAACCTTGACCCGCCCATTGGGAAAGGCGGTGTCCATGGCGTGGAACAGCGCTTCATAGAGGGCCAGCTCCAGGGGGCGGCCGGTAAAATAGAGCCCCAGGTCAGCCTCATAATAAGGCGAAGTTTCCATATCAGTCCCCTCCTGTCTGTATCTGGAGGAATACAAACTCCGTCTGGGTGGAGTGGACGGGGGAGAAGCGGTAGTCCAGCTGGTCAAACTGGGTCAGCTGTTCCGGCTGCGTCACCTGATTTTCCGCCAGCCACCGGACCATTTGTCCCCGGGCCATTTTGCACAGGGTACCCTTTTCCACCACTCGCCCCTTTTCCTCCGAGCCAAAAACACAGGTGACCATAGGCAGGGTAGGGGGCAGGTGGGGAGCCACCGCGCGGCTGTACTCCTTGGAAGCCAGATTCAGCACCCACCGGCACTCCCCGGTCAGGACGTCCGCCAGCTTGCTGCCCCAGAAGTCATAGAGATTCGGATGGCCGTCCACCGGCAGTTTGGCCTGCATTTCCAGCCGGTAGGGCCGCACACCGTCAAAGGGCCGCAGCAGACCATAGAAGCCGGAGAGGATCCGCAGGTGTTCTCTGATGTAATCCAGCTGGCGGGCGGTAAAAACCCCCGGGGCCATGTAGCGGTACTGGATGCCCTCATAAGACAGAATGGCGGGGGTCAGACGGCTTCGGAGGTCCATGTCAGCCAGCCGTTCGATGTTGAGGGCGGCAATGGCGTCGTTGCACTTCCAAAGGGACTTCAGTTCCTTGGGCGGCATGGACTGCAGCAGCTGCTTCAGCCGCTCCGCCTCCGCCAGAAAGCAGGGAAGTCCCTCCGGGGCAAAACTGTCCAGATCCTCCCGCATCTTTTTGGCGGGGGAAATCAGAATGCGCATGGCTGGCTCAAGCCTCCTGGGACTGGGTGAAGAGGGAGCACCAGGGGCGCAGGGTGCAGTTGGGGCAGTCAGGCTTGCGGGCCATACACACCGCCCGGCCATGGAGCACCATTCGGTGGCAGAAGTCGTTGGACTCCTCCGGAGGGAGCACCTGGCGGAGCTGCTGCTCCACCTTTACCGGGTCCTTGGTGCCGTCGGTCAGGCCCAGACGGCCGGTGATCCGGATGCAGTGGGTGTCCGCCACCACCACGCCAGGCTTGTGGTACACGTCGCCCAGAATCAGATTGGCGGTTTTCCGACCCACGCCGGGCAGCTTCAGCAGCTCCTCCATGGTATCGGGAACCTTGCCGTCGTATTGCTCCACCATCATCTTGGCCGCCGCCACGATATCTTTGGCCTTGGCGCGGAAAAAGCCGGTGGAGTGGATGTAGGTCTCTACCTCGCTGACATCAGCCTCCGCCAGAGCCTCCAGGGTGGGATAACGGGCATAGAGGGCGGGGGTGACCATGTTGACCCGCTCGTCGGTGCATTGGGCCGCCAGACGAACCGCGAACAGCAATTCATAGGGCTTGGGATAGGGAAGGGAGCACAGCGCGTCGGGATAGAGCCGCTTGAGCTCCTCGATGATGGACTGGATCTCCATCTTGGATTTCATGCTATCACCTCGTTAGACAATATAACACACAATCAGGGAAAATACGAGGCTGTTTTTCCTCAGGTGACAATTGTTTTTTCTGTGCAGAACAGGTATAATAAACTAAATCGCAAAAGGATCCTCGGCACAGGAAGGGTCCGGGCGGAGAAAAGGGAAAGGTGGCGACAGAACTTGGTCAAGGATATCATGGCATTTCTGGCGGAGCATGACCCCGAGGTGGGGGCCACGGTTCAGGCGGAGTATGACCGCCAGCGCCGGAATATTGAGCTGATTGCCTCGGAAAACTTTGTCAACCAGGCGGTGCTGGCGGCGGCGGCCACGGTGCTCACCAACAAATACGCTGAGGGTTACCCCGGAAAGCGGTATTACGGCGGGTGCCAGTATGTGGACGTGGTAGAGGATATTGCCCGCAAGCGGGCCTGCCAGCTGTTCGGCGCGGAGCACGCCAATGTACAGCCCCATTGCGGCGCCAATGCCAACTATGCGGTATATCAGGCGCTGTGCGAGCTGGGGGACACCGTGCTGGGTATGGACCTGGCCAACGGCGGACACCTGACCCACGGCTCTCCGGTGAATTTTTCCGGCAAGCACTATAATATCGTACCCTATGGCGTCAATGACCAGGGGTACATCGACTATGACCAGGTGCGGGACCTGGCCAAAAAGCATAAGCCCAAGATGATCCTGGCGGGCGCCTCCGCCTATCCCCGGACCATCGACTTCAAGACCTTTGCGGATATTGCCCATGAGGTGGGGGCCTATCTCTTTGTAGACATGGCCCACATTGCCGGTCTGGTGGCTGTGGGGCTCCATCCCAATCCGGTGCCCTATGCCGACGTGGTGACCACCACCACCCACAAGACCCTCCGCGGTCCCCGGGGCGGCATGATCCTGTGCAAGGAGGCGGTGGCCAAGAAAATCGACTCCGCCATCTTCCCCGGCAGCCAGGGCGGCCCTCTGGAGCACATCATCGCCGCCAAGGCGGTGGCCTTCGGGGATGCGCTGAAGCCGGAGTTCAAGGCGTATCAGCAGCAGATCCTCAGCAACGCCGCAGCGCTGGCCAAAGCGCTGATGGCCGAGGGCTTTGATCTGGTCAGCGGCGGCACCGACAACCACATGATGCTGGTGGATCTGCGCCCCGCCAAGCTCACCGGCAAGGAGATGGAGAAGCGTCTGGACGAGGTGAATATCACCGTCAACAAGAACGCCATCCCCAACGACCCCGAGAAGCCCTTCGTCACCTCCGGTATCCGGGTGGGTACCCCCGCCGCCACCACCAGGGGCTTCAAGGAGGAGGATATGCAGGCCATTGCCCGGATCATGTGGCAGACCGCTACCGATTTCGAGGGCAAGCAGGACGACCTGCGTGCCCAGGTGGCCCAGCTCACCGCCAAATATCCCCTGTACGAGTAAGCGTTCAGCCGGCGCCCGGTTTTCCGGGCGCCGGCTTTTTTATCTGCACTATGCAGCCAGCTAATTGTATTTACCTTCCAGGTACGGTACATTTAAGGTATCTTAACTGATAGGGAGGACTGAGATCATGCGGAAGTACAAAAAGAGGCTGCTGTCTCTGGTGCTGGCCATAGTTCTGTGTCTGGGCCTGCTCCCAGGAACGGCATTGGCGGAAGATGTGGATCTGTCCGGCATGGGCGACAAGTTTGCTCAGGACACCGAAGAGGCAATCACGTGGCCCATCTACCAGGACATGAAGAACTGGAACCTTCTGACCAACGATGAGGGCCGGAAGTACTTTCAGGACGGCGGATGGGACTATGTCCTCTATCCCGAGTTCTACGATGATGTGTTCCTGCACGGTACCCTGAAGGACCCTTATGACACCGGCGTGGATATTCCCAGAGGCGCCACAGAGGTGTACGCGGACTATTACTGGATGCTTACCCAGTATCTTGATGCGCGGATCAACCTGGTGGATAATTCTGATGACGTAGCAACAGTTTTTGACTACCTGACCATGCCCTTCCGGTACTATCTGGCCACCTCCGGCTATGCCAAGCGGGTATATACTGATGAATACGGCCAGGAGGAGGCCATGTATTCCAAGGGTGACGACCACTTTGTCATTCTCTCCCACCAGAAGGCCCAGAAGGTGAGAAATGAGAGCGGTGTGGTCTATGTGGTCCACTTCAAGAGCGAGCTGCCAGAGGCCACCACCACCCACACCTTCAGTGGGGAGAAACCCTCCTCCTGGGCCCAGAACCAGGTGGGATTGGCTATCGAGGCCGGCATTGTACCCCAGTCCCTCCAGTCCCGCTACACCGACACCGCCACCCGGGCCGATTTCTGCGCGCTGGTGGTGACGCTGCTGGAGAAATATCTGGGGATGACCCTTCCTGCCGAGGAGACCTTCAGCGACACAGACGACATCAATGTGCGCAAAGCGGCTACTATAGGCATCGTCCAGGGAACGGGTAATGGCACGTTTAATCCCGACGCTCCTCTGACCCGGGAGCAGGCCGCCACCATGCTGGAGCGGGCTTACCGGGCTTCCCTGCGCTACCTCCAGGGAGGCGGCACCAGCACCTTTGCCGACTCGGCAAGCGTTTCCTCCTGGGCTGCTGACGCTGTGGCCAAGATGGAGAATAGCGGCATTATGACCGGTGTGGGCAGCAACCAGTTCAAGCCACAGGATCCATACAGCCGGGAGCAGAGCATCATCACTATGCTGCGGCTGGACCGTCTGATGAATCCCACGGAAGGCAAGCCCAATTTCCCGGAGCCGGCGCTTACCGAAGTGGATGCCATGAGCCTGGCTGAGATCAGCCTGGACTATATCTACCGCCGTCTGAAGGTGCCCAGCAGTATGGACGTGATCTCCATTCGCCATGGCTATTATGACCGCTCCGGCCAGTCTGACGCCATCTTCAGCACCCGGGACGAGTATTATGCGGTGAGCATTATGCTCAGTGCCATGAACTCCCTGGGTGCCATGAACACCGATACCTACGTGTTCCTGTTTAACCTGACCACCGGTGAAACTCAATACGACCTGATCCACAAGGCAGAGGACAACATTGACTATGCCTGGGGCTCGGCCAAACTTAACTGGATGGATATACTGAATGAGGCCCTGCAGCTGGGCGGCGGCGGCAGCCTGGAGGGCTTTACCCGTGAAGAGGTGGACAGGATCGTTCAGCAAGTCGTGGAAAAGTAACCAACTGAGACTGGAAAAGTAACCAACTGAGACTGGAATCTCTTTGACGGACACTCGAACGTGTGTTAGAATGGAGCGGAAGAAATTCCGCTCCATTCTGTTTGATAAGGGAGGTCTTTCCCATGACATACCGGCCGCTGGCAGATGAGATCCGCCCGCAGACTCTGGACGAGGTGGTGGGACAGCAGCACATTTTGGGAGAAAACGGCCTGCTCCGGCGAATCATCCAGGGGGGCAATATCCCCAATCTGGTGTTCTACGGCCCTTCCGGCACCGGCAAGACCACGGTGGCAAACCTCATTGCCAAGCGCACCCACCGGCCGCTCCACCGGCTCAACGCCACCACAGCCTCCATCTCCGATATCAAGGAAATCATCGGGGAGATCGGTACCATGCTGGCCCCCGACGGGGTGTTGCTCTATCTGGACGAGATCCAGTACTTTAATAAAAAGCAGCAGCAGTCCCTGTTGGAGTTTATGGAAAATGGGAAAATCACCCTGATTGCCTCCACCACGGAAAACCCCTATTTTTACGTGTACAACGCGGTGCTCAGCCGGTCTACAGTATTTGAGTTCAAGCCTCTGTCCGCCGCTGACGTGCTGCCTGCCATAGAGCGGGGGATCCGGCTCATGGGGGAGCGGTTGGAGGGGGAGGTGGTGTGTGAGGACGGCGTGCAGACGCACATTGCCGCCGCCTGCGGCGGAGATGTGCGCAAGGCTATGAACGCCGTTGAGCTGCTGCTCAACTCCGCCAAAAGGGAGCAAGGGAAACTGCTTGTCACCTTGGCTGATGCCCAGACGGTGGCCCAGCGTTCCGCCATGCGCTATGACCGGGAGGGGGACGACCATTTTGACATCGCCTCTGCACTGATGAAGTCCCTCCGGGGTTCCGATCCGGATGCCGCCCTCCACTATCTGGCCCGGCTGCTGGAGGCGGGGGACCTGATCACCGCCATCCGGCGGCTGCTGTGCTCCGCCAGCGAGGACGTGGGCATGGCCTATCCCCAGGCCGCCTTGATTGTCAAGGCCTGCGTGGATAACGCCCTCCAGCTGGGGCTGCCGGAGGCACGGCTCCCCCTGGCCCAGGCGGTGGTCCTGCTGGCTACCGCGCCCAAGTCCAACTCGGTGTATCGGGGCATCGCTGCCGCGCAGGCCGATGTGCGGGCCGGCAAGACGGGGGACTATCCCCGGCATCTGCAGAATGTCCACGCCGATTCGGCGGGCATGGAGCGTGAGCAGGGGTATCTCTATCCCCATGATTTCCCAAATCATTGGGTAAAGCAGCAATACTTGCCAGACATACTGGAAGGCACCCGGTATTATATCTATGGGGAGAACAAGACGGAGCAGGCGGCCAGGCGGTATTGGGAGGAGATCAAGGGCAGAGAATAGGGATAATGTCCAGGGCGGTTTTCTAAAACCGCCCTGGATTTTTGTCAATGTGCGCCAGAAAGGAATAGAGAAAGGCCCGTCCGCATATAGATAGTCCGAAACGCCTTACAGAAGGGAAGGACACCGCTATGGGGACGGCCAATCGAGTATGGGAGCAGGAGAGGAAACGGCAGCGCAGACCAGCGGCGCATCGGCGCACCGCAGGCGGACGCCATACGGACAGAGCGGTTCTGGGCCCAGCGGAGAAGCGGCGGCTGATGCAGCTGGTTGTGTGCCTGGCGCTGTTTTTTGCGGTGTTTTTTGGCAAGGGAATCTTTCCGGAGCGTATGTCTGAGCTTCGAGTGCAGCTTCTTTCCGCCATCCGGCAGGACACCGATTTTGAGGCCGCTTTTTCCGCGCTGGGTCAGGCTGTGTCGGAAGGAGAGCCGGTGACGGAGGCTCTGGGGATCCTCTGGGGGGATGGTCTGGAGGAGAGTGGGGACAGCTTTTATGATCAGCAGGCGGCGATTCTGTGCGGGCTGCAGCCGTCTCAGGAGGAGCTGTGGACGGCTGCGCTCACAATGGTGGCCGGAACCCCCCAGCCCAAAGAGCCGGAACCCACATCCTCGCCGGAGGCGGAGCCCGAGCCAACACCGGAGCCGGTTCCCGCTGTGGAGCATGTGGCATATGACGGCCCCACGCTGCCCGATAACGCGACGATGGATAAATACAACCTGAGCGCCCTGGGGGTTGGCGAGACCGTAACGCCGGCGTTGGGCTGGGTCTCCTCCGACTTCGGCTGGCGGGAGCATCCGGTGGACGGCGGCGAGAAATTCCACAACGGCGTGGATCTGGCGGTCAATACCGGCACCAATGTGCTGGCCTTTGCGGAGGGCACGGTGGACTATATCGGAGACAGTCCGGTGTATGGCCTGTATCTCCAGCTCAGCCACGCCGGCGGGCTGAAATCCTTCTATTGCCACTGTGACAAGCTGTGCGTGCAGCAGGGACAGAGCGTGGCGGCAGGGGAGAAGGTGGCCGAGTCAGGGGCCACCGGCAACGCCACCGGTCCCCACCTCCATTTTGAACTGAAGCTGAACGGCACCCTGCTCAACCCCCTCTACTATATTGAGACCCAGTGACCATGCTGCGATGGAAAAGGGTGGAGGTGAGCAGTGGCGCATTGCTGCTGTGGACGGCGCTCTACTATTTTGACGATCAGGGGCTGCTGCCCCTCTGCCTGCTGGCCTGCATCTTCCATGAGCTGGGGCATTACCTGGCGATCCTGGCCCTGGGCGGGCAGGTGACTCTGCTGCGGATCACCTGTGTGGGGGCGGAGATGCGCCTGTCCAGCCGCAAAAAGCTGGGATGGCTGGAGCAGATATTGGCCGCGCTGGCCGGTCCGCTGGTCAATCTGGCGGTTGGACTTGCGGCGGTCCGCCTGTGGGGCCCGGCAGGGTGGTGTTTTGGCGGCATCAATTTTGCCCTGGCGGCCTTCAATCTGCTGCCCGCCGGCTGCCTGGACGGCGGAAGGGCGGTGGGGTTTCTGCTGCTGCCGGTACTTGGCCGGGAGGGGGCGGACCGCATACTGCGGATATTGGCGGGGGCTTTGGCCGCCGGACTGCTGCTTGGCGCGCTGCTCCTGCTGCGGGCGGGCAGCTGGAATCTGACCCTGTGGCTGCTGGCGCTCTGGCTGCTGACAGAAAGCGTCTGGGGAGGAAAAAAGGACTTGCAATCCGGGCGGCGCTATGGTAAAATACTACGGACTCAATAAAGGGCGGTCCTCTGCGGCTGCCGTTCCATCTGGGAGAACGGCGGAGTCAGCCGGCACGAACGCCTATAATTAGGAGGAAGTAAAATGGATCTCATGCAGGCTTTCAGCGCCAAGTATCAGAAGTCCGAGCCCCCCAAGGCTGAGGTGGGCGATACCGTCCGGGTGCACGTGCACATCAAGGAAGGCAACCGGGAGCGTATCCAGGTCTTTGAGGGCACCGTCATCGCCAAGAAGCACGGCGGCATCGAGGAGACCATCACCGTCCGCCGCGTGTCCTACGGCGTAGGCGTGGAGAAGGTGTTCCCCATCCATGCGCCCGCGGTGGAGAAGATCGAGGTGGTCCGCAAGGGTAAGGTCCGCCGGGCCAAGCTCTACTATCTGCGTGACCGCGTGGGCAAGAGCGCCAAGGTCAAGGAGCGCATCTGATTTTGCGACCTGCAAGGAGGGAGAGGCATGGCCTCTCCCTTTTTCTTTCGGAAATTTGTGGCATCCTCTTTTCAAGCCACAAGATGTTGAGTATAATGGAGAGCAATTAGATTGCTACAGATGAAAGGAGAGGGCTATGGATATTCAGTGGTATCCCGGCCATATGACGAAGACCCGGCGGCAGATCCAGGCGGATTTGAAGCTGGTGGACCTGGTGGCCGAGATCATCGACGCCCGCATCCCGATTTCCAGCCGCAACCCGGATATTGATGAGCTGGTGGGGGAGAAGCCGCGGCTCATTGTGCTCAACCGGGCGGATCAGGCCGACCCGGCCATGAACAAGGTCTGGGGAGACTGGTTCCGCAGCCGGGGCTGGTGGGTGCTGGAGACCAACGCCAGGGACGGGAAGGGGGTCAGCCAGTTTTCCGCCGCCATCCGCTCCGCGCTGAAGGAGAAAATCGAACAGTGGAAGGCCAAGGGCCTGGTGGGCCGCCCGGTCCGGGCCATGGTGGTGGGGGTACCCAATGTGGGGAAATCCACCTTCATCAATCAGGTGGCCAAGAAGAAATCAGCCAAGGCGGGCAATAGGCCCGGCGTCACCCGGGGCAAGCAGTGGGTGAACGTGGACCCCGGCCTGGATCTGCTGGACACCCCCGGCATTCTGTGGCCCAAGTTTGAGGATGAAACCACTGGCATGCATTTGGCCTTTACAGGTGCGGTGAAGGACGAGATCATGGATCTGGAGACCCTGGCCTGTCATCTGATGGAGATACTGGGCCAGCGGTATCCCCAGGCCCTGGTGGACCGCTATAAGGTAGAATTGGAGCCGGAATTGCCCGGCTGGGAGCTGCTGGAGCGGTGCGGCCGAAAGCGGGGATTTCTGATCTCCGGCGGCGAGGTAGACACGGAGCGAATGTCCCGGGTGCTGCTGGAGGAGTACAGGAGTGGAAAGCTTGGAAACTTTACACTAGAGTCACCAGAGGAGCTGGAGGTATGATGGAACAGGTGGATCTCTGGCAGCTGGAGCGGGCGTGCTGGGCGGAGGGCTACCAGGCGGTGTGCGGCTGTGACGAGGCGGGGGCGGGTCCCTTGGCCGGAGCCCTGTATGCCGCTGCGGTCCTTTTGCCCCGGGAGGCGCACCTGTCAGGGCTGAACGACTCCAAAAAGCTGACGCCCAAAAAGCGGGAGTTGCTGTATGACCAGATCCGGGATCAGGCGGTGGCCTGGGCGGTTACCCGAGTGGAACCGGAGGAAATTGACGCCACCGATATCCTCAGCGCCCGTATGAAGGCGATGCAGCAGGCTATTGACGCGCTCTCGCCAGCGCCGGATCTGGCGCTGGTGGACGGAAACCGGGATCACGGCAGAGCGGCTGCCATTACATCCCTACATAGAACGGTTGTAAAGGGAGATTCCCTGTCTGCATCTATTGCAGCGGCGTCCATTCTAGCCAAGGTGAGCCGGGACCGGTATATGGAGGAGATGGCCCAAATGTATCCCCAATATGAGTTCGAGCGGCACAAGGGCTACCCCACCCGCCGCCACTATGAACTGCTGCGGCAATATGGACCCTGTCCCATCCACCGCCGGAGCTTTTTGAGCAAGCTGTGAGCGGGGGAGAGGCCAAGCTGCTGGGCCGCTGGGGTGAGGCGCTGGCGGCGGACAGGCTGCGGCGTATGGGCTATCGGATCCTTGCCGCCGGTTACCACTGCCGGTTTGGTGAAATCGATTTGATCGCAACAACTGACAAGTATTTATGCTTTATAGAGGTGAAGCTGCGGAAGAACGCAAACTTTGCTCCAGCGCGCGTGGCGGTGGACCGGCGGAAGCAGGAAAAGCTGCGGACCACGGCGGCCTGCTATCTGGCGGAACACCCGGAGCTGGAGCTGCAGCCCCGGTTCGATGTGGCGGAGATTTACGCGCCGCAGGGTATGTCCACCAGAGAGCCGGAATTTTGTTATTGGGAGAATGCCTTTTAAGGGGGGCATATGCGTGGCGGAGATAGATATCTTTGACGGACATTGCGATACGGTTTTGATGTGCAATCTGTTCGGCGGCGGCTTTGCCCATAACGGTTTCCATGTGGATCTGGAGCGGGCAGGGAAATACCGCAGATATGCCCAATTTTTTGCCCTGTTTGGCCAGCCGGAGGATTTTCCCGGCAAAGACCTGCGGGGGATGTCGTTTTCCGAGATTTTTGAGACGGAATACGCCCTTTTTCGCCGGGAGATGGCGGCAAATGCCCATACGATTGTCCATTGCCGCACAATGGCAGAAGCGGAACAGGCTTTTGCCCAGAAGAAAGCGGCGGCTTTTTTGTCGGTGGAGGGGGTGGAGCTGCTGGATTGCTCCCTGGAACGCCTGGAGGAGGCCTATGGGCTTGGGGTCCGGGCGGTAACCCTGACCTGGAACTATGCCAACGCCCTGTCCGGCAGCAACCAGGAGGAGACGGACCGGGGGCTGACCGCTCAGGGCAAGGATTTTGTGCGCAAGGCGGAGCAGTTGGGCATGCTGGTGGATGTGTCCCACCTCTCCGACGCCGGATTCTGGGATGTGGCGGACATGCTGACGGGCCCCTTTTTTGCCAGCCACTCCAACGCCCGGGCAGTATTTTCTCATTCCCGGAACTTGACCGATGAGCAATTTACTGCCATAATAGACCACGGCGGTGTAGCCGGTCTGAACTTGTATGGGGAATTTTTGGGGGACCGGCCGGATGTGGATACAGTGATTGCCCATCTGGACCGCTGGCTTGCATTGGGCGGGGCCCAAAATATCTCGCTGGGCGGAGACCTGGACGGCTGCAGCATGCTGCCGGCAGGTTTTACCGGGGTGGAGAGCTGGGAGCTGCTGTATGAGCGTCTGTTGCAGCGCAACTATCACGAATCGCTGATCCGCGACGTGTTTTTCAATAATCTGATGAGGGTTGTGAGCAAAGTATGTATTATGTGAGTACCAGAAATAAGGGGGACCGGCGTACCGCGTCGGAAGCCATCGAAAAGGGGCTTGCCGTTGACGGCGGTCTCATGACGCCTGAGGTGCTGCCCAAGCTGTCCCACAACGCCCTGGACACCATGCGGGACATGTCCTATCAGCAGCGGGCGGTCTATGTGATGAACGCCTATCTGGACGACTTTACCTCCTCTGAGCTGACCGCTTATGCGGCCAAGGCCTATGGCGGAGGCAAATTCGACGTGAAGGAAGTGGCTCCCGTCCGGCAGGTGGACAGCAACACCTACTGCCTGGAGCTATGGCATGGTCCCACCTGCGCCTTCAAGGACATGGCGCTTCAGATGCTGCCCCATCTGCTTACCGCGTCACTGAAAAAGAATCAGGAGACCAAGACGGTGTGCATTCTGGTGGCTACCTCCGGGGATACCGGCAAGGCCGCCCTGGAGGGGTTCCGGGATGTGGACAAGACCCGGATCCTGGTGTTCTACCCCAAAGATGGGGTTTCCGCCATTCAGGAGCTGCAGATGAACACCCAGGAGGGCGAGAACGTGGGCGTCTGCTCCGTGGTGGGCAACTTTGACGATGCCCAGACCGGAGTGAAGAAGCTCTTTTCCGACGCGTCCCTGCGGGAACTGCTGGAAAACATGGGCTTTTTCCTGTCGTCGGCAAACTCCATCAACTGGGGGCGTGTGCTGCCGCAGATCGTCTACTATATCTCCGCCTACTGCGATCTGATGCGGGAGGAGAAAATCCAAAAGGGCGACCCGGTGAACGTCTGCGTTCCCACCGGAAATTTTGGCAACATTCTGGCTGCGTACTACGCCAAGGAGATGGGCGTGCCCATCAAGAAGCTCATCTGCGCGTCCAACTCCAACAATGTACTCACAGATTTTCTGAAAACCGGCATTTATGACCGCAACCGTACCTTCTACAACACCATGTCCCCCTCCATGGATATTCTCATCTCCTCCAATCTGGAGCGGATGCTCTTCGCCCTGTCCGGCCATGACGACGCCCAGGTGCGGGAGTATATGGCGCAGCTCAACGAGACCGGCCGGTATGAGGTGAGCAAATCCATCAAGGACCAGCTGGGCAAGCTGTTTGCCTCCGGTTACTGTGACGATGCCCAGACCCAGAAGGTGATCGGCGCCATGTGGAAGGGACATCACTACCTCATTGATCCCCATACCGCCGTGGCCTTTGATGTGCTGGACCAGTACCGGAAGGAGAGCGGAGACACCACCCCTGCCATTGTGGTGTCCACCGCCAGTCCCTTCAAGTTCTGCGACAATGTGCTGGGCGCCCTGGGCGTATCCCATGTGGTGGAGGGCACCGGCGCGCTGGATCAGCTCTCCAAGCTCACCGGAATTTCCGCTCCCGCGCCGCTGGCCGGCCTGAAGGAAAAGCGGGTGCGGTTCCACCAGAGCGTCACGAAAGAGCACATGAAGGAACAAGTGCTGGAGATGCTGCTCTAAATGGCACTGTACGCAATTGGAGACACGCACCTCTCCCTGAGTGCCAACAAGCCGATGGATGTGTTCGGCGGCGGCTGGGAGGGGTATGTGGACAAGCTGCGGGAGGGTTTTTCCCGGGTGGATGCGGAGGACACCGTGGTGTTGTGCGGCGACCTGTCCTGGGGGATGGGTCTGGAAGAGGCGGAGGCGGACTTTGCCTTTCTGGACGCTCTGCCTGGGGCGCGAAAGCTGCTGCTCAAAGGAAACCACGACTACTGGTGGAACACGGCGGCCAAGATGAACCGCTTTTTCCAGGAGAAAGGGTTTTCCACCCTGCAGATTCTCCACAACAACTGCTACTTTTACGGAGACTACGCCCTGTGTGGGACCCGGGGCTGGTTTTATGAGGAGAAAGGGGACCAGAAGGTCTTTAAACGGGAGCTGATCCGGCTGGAGGCCTCGCTGAAAGCGGCGGGCGAGCGCAGGAAATTGTGTTTTCTCCACTACCCGCCCCTCTACCAGGGATACCGCTGTCCGGAGATCATCGCCCTGCTGGAGCAGTACGGCGTGGAGCGCTGTTACTATGGCCATCTCCACGGCGGCAGCCACCGTTTGGCGGTGGAGGGACTTCACGGAAACGTGGAATATCACCTGGTGTCAGCGGACTTCACCGGCTTCCGGCCGCAAAAAATCTGTGAATAATTGAAAAAAAGTATGGAAATTTTCCGTCATATCTGATACTATATAGCGGATAACGCGAAAGATGGCCCCTGACGGCGCCTTTTGGCGGCGGCGGGAGCTGACAGGAGGAAGTAATCAACATGAATGTCAAGAGCGTCGAAAAGCAGGAAAAGGGCACCGTAGAGCTGGTCATTGAGATCGGTGCCGAGGAGTTTGAGGCCGCCGTTCAGAAGGTCTATCTGAAGCAGCGCGGCAAGATCATGGTCCCCGGCTTCCGCAAGGGCAAGGCCCCCCGGAAAATCATCGAGGGCATGTATGGCTCCGGTGTGTTCTATGAAGACGCCATCAATGAGCTTTATCCTCAGGCCTACGCCGATGCGGTGGAGCAGGAGAAGCTGGACGCCGTGACCTGGCCCAAGGTGGAAGTGGTCAGCGTGGGCAAGGAGGGTCTGACCTTCAAGGCCGTGGTGACCGTCCGCCCCGAGGTGAAGCTGGGTGAGTACAAGGGCCTCACCGCGGAGAAGCCCGAGGTCACCGTTACCGACGAGGATATCGACAACGAGCTCAAGCCCTACATCAGCCGGGCCACCCGTATGGTCACCGTGGAGCGCGAGGCGCAGAACGGTGACACCGTGGTGATCGACTTTGAGGGCTTCCTGAACGGCGAACCCTTCGAGGGCGGCAAGGGCGAGGGCCACAGCCTGGAGCTGGGCTCCAACTCCTTCGTTCCCGGCTTTGAGGAGCAGCTGGTGGGCACCAAGGCCGGCGATGAGAAGGACCTGGACATCACCTTCCCCGAGGACTATCACGCCGACCTGGCCGGCAAGGCCGTGGTCTTCAAGGTGAAGGTCCATGAGGTGAAGGAGAAGCAGCTGCCCACGGTGGACGACGAGTTTGCCAAGGACGTGTCCGAGTTTGACACCCTGGCCGATTTCAAGAAGGATCTGGCCGACAAGCTGACCGAGCGCCGGGAGCACCAGGCCCAGCACGACTTTGAGGCCGCTGTTCTGGAGCAGGTCATGAGCAACATGGAAGTGGAGATCCCCGACGCCATGGTGGAGTTTGAGGCCGACAATCTGGTCAACGACATGGCCCAGCGCATCCAGGCCCAGGGTATCCCCTTTGAGCAGTATATGGCGATGACCGGCATGACCATGGACATCATGCGGGAGCAGGCCAAGGCCGCCGCTCTGGAGCGGGTGCGCCGTGACCTGGCTCTGAACGCCGTGGTGGCTGCCGAGAACATCCAGGTGTCCGATGAGGAGCTGGAGGAGGAGTACAAGAAGCTGGCCGAGCAGTACCACATGGAGCTGGACAAGGTGAAGCAGGCCGTGGCCGCCGACGACATCCGCAAGGAGCTCTCCCTGAAGAAGGCCGAGCAGGTGATCTACGACTCCGCCAAGGTGGGCAAGGCTCCCGCCAAGAAGAAGACCACCAAGAAGAAGGCGGAGGACGCCGAGGCCGGTGAAGCCGCCGAGGGCGAGGAGAAGCCCAAGAAGCGCCGCACCACCAAGAAGAAGGACTCCGAAGAGGGCGAGGAAAAGCCCGCTGAGGAGAAAACCGAGGAATAAGGCTGCCGCAGGCGGGCATACTCTTGTGTGTGACTGTCCGCCATCGGGAAGATGGCCGGGCGCTCCGGCGTCCTGACATCAAAATAAAGGAGAACCTGAACCATGAGCTTAGTTCCTTATGTTGTGGAGCAGACCAACCGGGGAGAGCGTTCCTACGACATCTTCTCCCGGCTGCTCAACGATCGCATTGTATTTCTGGGCGAGGAGGTCAATGCCACCACGGCCAGCCTGGTCGTTGCCCAGCTGCTGTACCTGGAGGCCCAGGACCCCGACAAGGATATCCAGTTTTATATCAACAGCCCCGGCGGTTCTGTCACCGACGGCATGGCCATTTACGACACCATGCAGTACATCAAGTGCGATGTATCTACCATTTGCATTGGTATGGCGGCCAGCATGGGGGCCTTCCTGCTCTCCTCCGGCGCCAAGGGCAAGCGTCTGGCGCTGCCCAATGCCGAGATCATGATCCATCAGCCCTCCGCCGGCACCCAGGGCCAGATTACCGATATGGCCATCCACCTGAAGCGGTTGGAGATCATCAAGAAGCGGATGAACCATATCCTGGCTGACAATACCGGCAAGCCCCTGGAAGTGGTGACGGCCGACTGTGAACGGGACAACTTTATGTCCGCCGAGGAGGCCAAGGAGTACGGCCTGATTGACAAGGTGATCTATTCGCGGTAAAATCCAACAGGGGGAGTGGGGAAGACGCCCCGCTCCCCCTAGCCTGTTTGTGTGGGGCTGCCACAGCAGCCTAAATTTCAATCATTGAGGTATATGATATGCCGAAAAATGACGAACGCAAAAGCGTGAGATGCTCCTTCTGCGGCAAGCATCAGGAGCAGGTGGCCCGTATCATCGCCGGGCCCGGCGCCTATATCTGTAACGAGTGCGTCCACCTGTGCATGAGCATTCTGGACGATAACTATGACCCGGAGGAGCCCATCAGCCCCGATATTCCGGACGTGATCCCCACCCCCAAAGAGATCCGGGATGTGCTGGACCAGTATATCATCGGCCAGGAGGACGCCAAGGTGGCCCTGTCCGTGGCGGTGTACAACCACTACAAGCGGATCTACTTTGGCGGCGGCGAGGATGTGGAGCTGCAGAAGAGCAACATTCTGCTCATGGGCCCCACCGGTTGCGGCAAGACCCTGTTTGCCCAGACCCTGGCCCGCATCCTGAAGGTGCCCTTTGCCATCGCTGACGCCACTACTCTGACCGAGGCGGGCTATGTGGGCGATGACGTGGAGAATATTCTGCTGCGTCTGGTGCAGGCAGCCGACTATGACATTGAGCTGGCGGAGCGCGGAATCATCTATGTGGACGAGATCGACAAGATCGCCCGCAAGAGTGAAAACACCTCCATCACCCGGGATGTGTCTGGCGAGGGTGTGCAGCAGGCACTGCTGAAGATCCTGGAGGGGACCGTGGCCAACGTGCCGCCCCAGGGCGGACGGAAGCACCCCCATCAGGAGTTCATCCAGATCGACACCAAAAACATCCTGTTTATCTGCGGCGGCGCCTTTGACGGGATGGAGAAGATCATTGAGCAGCGGCTGGATAAAAAGACCATTGGCTTTGGCGCGGACATCCAGACCAAGAAGGAGAAGGACAACACCGCCATTTTCAAGGAGATCCAGCCCCACGACCTGCTGAAATTCGGGATTATTCCCGAACTGGTGGGCCGTCTGCCGGTTATCACCACCCTGAACGCCCTGGACAAGGACCAGCTGGTGCGTATCCTTACCGAGCCCAAGAACGCTCTGGTAAAGCAGTACCAGAAGCTGCTGGAGTATGACATGGTGGACCTGGAGTTTGAGCCCCAGGCGCTGGAAGCGGCAGCGGACAAGGCCATTGAACGGGGCATTGGCGCCCGCGGCCTGCGCGCGGTGCTGGAGGAGGTCATGACCCAGGTAATGTACGATGTGCCCTCTGATCCCACCATCGCCAAAGTGACTATTACGGCGGAGAGTGTCAAAGACCACAAGGCCCCCGCCATTGAGTATAACCCGGAGCGTACCCAGCGGCCCCGCCTTGGCAGCGCCTCTCTGCGGGCGGAGAAGGGCGGTTCACCGCTCAAGGGGAATGTCTCCTAACAGACGGATCAAAACCTGAACGCGGAGCACAGAAGTCAGGAATTTCGGAGCCACAGGTCTGCTGAGTAAGCCGCAGTCTCCGGTTTCTGACTTCTGTTTCTGTATAAGGGAGGTACCAAATGGAAGAGAATATGCCTGTGATCATGCCGGCTCTGGCCCTGCGTGGTCTTACTGTTTTTCCCAATATGCTGCTCCACTTTGACGTGGGCAGAGAGAGCTCTATCAAGGCTCTGGACGAGGCAATGACCAGCGGCCAGACCATCTTTCTGGTGGCCCAGCGGGAGCTGGCCGTCGAAAATCCCCAGGAGGGGGACCTGTACGCCGTGGGTACCATCAGCAATGTGCGCCAGATCCTGCGCCTGCCCGGGGACAATGTGCGGGTGATGGTGGAGGGCGTCAGCCGCGGCCGCCTGTGCCAGTTGGTGGAGACCAACCCTTATCTCAGCGCCGAGGTGGAGGAGATTCCGGGGGAAGCTCCTGTAAAGCGTTCTGCCCGTACAGAGGCGCTGATCCGGCAGACCTACGAGCTGTTTGAGACCTATATCGAGCTGGCGCCCAAAATGACCCCCGATATCCTGCTCTCGGTGCTGTCCAGCGAGGACCCCGGCTATATTGCAGACTACATCGCCCAGAATCTGCCCATGCGGACAGGGGACAAGCAGGCGATCCTGGAGGAACTGCGCCCTGTGCGCCGCCTGGAGAAACTCTGTCAGAATCTCCGCCGGGAGGTGGAGATTCTGGAGCTGGAGCAGGAGATGCAGGGTAAGGTGCGGGACCAGCTGACCCGCAGCCAGCGGGACTATGTGCTGCGGGAGCAGCTGAAGGTGCTTCAGCATGAGCTGGGGGAGGACCAGCAGGGGGGAGACCAGGAGCTCTATGACTACCGGCGGCAGATCGAAAAGGCCAAGCTGCCGGTTGAGGTAAAGGAGAAGCTGGAAAAGGAGCTGCGCCGCCTGGAAAAGCAGCCCTTTGGTTCTGCCGAGGCTACCGTGCTCCGCAACTATCTGGACACTGTGCTGGAGCTGCCCTGGGGCAAAAAGACCAAGGAGCGGGTAAATGTGGCCGCTGCTCGAAAGACCCTGGACGCCGACCACTTCGGCCTGGAGAAGGTCAAGACCCGGATTCTGGAATTTTTGGCCGTCAAGCAGCTGGCGCCTCAGCTGAAGGGACAGATTCTCTGTCTGGTGGGACCGCCGGGTGTGGGCAAGACCTCCATTGCCTCCAGCGTGGCCAAGGCCATCCACCGGAACATGGCCCGGATCTCGCTGGGCGGCGTCCACGATGAGGCGGAGATCCGCGGTCACCGCAAGACCTATGTGGGGGCTATGCCCGGCCGGATCATCGCGGCTATCCGACAGGCGGGAAGCTGCAATCCGCTGCTGCTGCTGGACGAAATTGACAAGCTGGGCAATGACCAGCGGGGTGACCCGGCCTCCGCGCTGCTGGAGGTGCTGGACGGGGAGCAGAACGCCACCTTCCGGGACCACTTCCTGGAGGTGCCCTTCGATTTGTCCGACGTGCTGTTCATCACCACCGCCAACACTCTGGACACCATTCCCCGGCCGCTGCTGGACCGGATGGAAGTCATTGAGCTGACCAGCTATACCGACGAGGAAAAGCTGCAGATTGCCAAACGGCATCTGCTGCCCAAGGAGCTGAAACGGCACGGACTGAGCCGTGCCCAGCTCAAGGTCAGCGACGATGCCATCCGGAGCCTGATCCGGGGCTACACCCGTGAAGCGGGGGTGCGTGTGCTGGAGCGTCAGCTGGGCACTCTGTGCCGGAAGGCTGCAATGCGTGTGGTTTCAGATGGTGTAAAGTCAGTACATATTACAGCTGAAAACCTGGAAACCTACCTGGGAATTCCCCGATATCACCCGGACCGGCTGCCCCGAACTGAGCAGGTGGGCGTGGTCAACGGCCTGGCCTGGACCAGTGTGGGGGGCGAGATCCTGGAAGTGGAGGTCGGTGTGGTGCCGGGCACCGGGAAGATTGAGCTCACCGGAAACCTGGGGGATGTGATGAAGGAGTCCGCCCATGCCGCCCTGACCTATATCCGCAGCCGGGCCCATCAGCTGGGGATTGACGAGGAATTTTATAAAACCAAGGATATCCATATCCATTTTCCGGAGGGGGCCGTTCCCAAGGACGGGCCTTCTGCCGGTATTGCCATTACCACCGCCATGGTGTCCGCCCTGACGGAAATTCCCGTCCGGCGCGATTTGGCCATGACAGGTGAAGTTACTTTACGGGGCCGGGTGCTCCCCATTGGTGGTTTGAAGGAAAAGACTATGGCCGCCTATCGCAATGGGATCCGCACCGTGCTCCTGCCTGTGGACAATGAAAAGGACCTGGATGAGATTGACCAGACGGTGCGGGCCGGTCTGCGGTTTGTCACGGTGGAGCAGGTGGACGCGGTATTGGCCGAGGCCCTTGCCCTGGAACTGGCCCCGGGGAACAAGGAGCTTCAACATCCCATGGGCGAGGGTACGCATTGTGCTGAGCGGCCGGGACTGACCCAGTAAAGGATTGAAATAAAAGGACTGTAAAGCTGATTTCATATACAGGAGGTTGCCATGCCGATCAATCTGCAAAAAGCGGAATTTGTGCGTTCCGCGGCCAAAGCGGGAGATTTCCCCCGGGACCGGCTGCCCCAGGTGGCCTTTGCGGGCCGCTCCAATGTGGGCAAGTCCTCCATCATCAACCGGCTGCTCAACCGGAAAAACTTTGCCCGGGTGGGAGCTGCCCCCGGCAAGACCACCCACATCAACTATTTCCTGATCGACAGCGCCTTCTATCTGGTGGACCTGCCCGGCTACGGATACGCCAAAGTATCTATGGCGGAGCGGCAGCGGTGGGGGCGGCTGATGGAGGAATGGTTTGCCGACCCCGGCCTGATGACCTTGGGCCTGATGATCGTGGACGCCCGGCACAAGCCAACGGCGGACGACTGCACCATGGCCTCCTTTTTCAAAAACAGCGGCAGGCCCTTTGCCGTGGTGGCCAACAAGCTGGACAAGCTGCGCAAAAGCGATATCCAGCCCAATCTGGCCCGCATTCGGGAGACACTGGAACTGGCAGATAGTGTGAAGTTAATTCCCTTTTCAGCTGAGAAGGGAGAAGGGAAGCAGGACCTGCTGAACCTGATTTTGAGCCATGTGGAGGATATGGCATGAAATACGTAAAGCTGCTGCGGAATGGCCAGCCGGTTTGGGGCGTCCTCCAGGATGGAATGGTACGCACCCTGTCCAAGCCGCCCTTTGAGGGGCTGTGTTATGATGGGGAGAGCCTTCCTCTGAAGAAGTGCAGCCTGCTAGCGCCCTGTGAGGCGTCCAAGCTGGTGTGCGTGGGAAAAAACTATTATGACCACATCGCGGAAATGCGCTCCATGCTGGATGCCTCTCACAATCCGGACCGCCCTACACTGTTTCTCAAGGCTCCAAACGCTCTGAACGGCCATGAAGGCAACGTTCATGCCCCTGACTTTGTGGGTCGGCTGGACTATGAGGGAGAGCTGGCCGTGGTGATGAAGCGCTGTGCCAAGGACGTATCCGCAGGTGACGCGCTGGACTATGTGCTGGGCTATACCTGCCTTAACGACATCACGGCCCGGGATATTCAGAAAGAGGATGGCCAGTGGGCGCGGGGGAAAAACATGGATGGATTTGCCCCGCTGGGGCCGCTGGTCACCGATGAGGTGGATCCGGACCATCTGTCCATTACGACCCGTCTGAACGGAAGAGTGGTGCAGCAGAGCAGCACGGAGCTGCTTATCACCAATGTGCGGAAGATCATCGCCTTTATTACCGCATCCATGACCCTGGAGCCGGGCGATGTTATCGCCACCGGCACCCCGGCCGGTGTGGGCGCCATGCTGCCTGGGGATACGGTCGAGGTAGAGATTTCTGGAATCGGCGTTCTGCGCAGCCATATTGTGTGAATGAGCGGGCAGGGGGACCATCTCTGGATGGTTCCCCTTTGCCACGTTCTTACTTGTGTTTTTTGTAGGGGTTTGTTATAATAAAATGAAATGCAGCGACCTGACAGAGCGGGCCATGGAGGAATCAGATTTTGGGATCTTTTGCGGAGTTTACACAACATATGGACTGGTGGGGGCTGCTGACCCTGCTGGTCAGCGCAGTGGCCGCGCTGCTGTGCATCACCCTTCATGAGCTCTCTCACGGCTTTGTGGCCTGGCGGCTGGGGGACCCCACGGCAAAGCAGGCGGGGCGTCTTACCCTGAACCCTATCAAGCATCTGGATCTGGCGGGACTGGCCATGATGCTAATCGCAAAAGTGGGTTGGGCCAAGCCGGTGCCGGTGGATATGCGGTATTTTAAGCACCCCAAGCAGGGAATGGCCCTGACTGCCCTAGCGGGCCCTGCGGCCAATTTTCTCACTGCTCTGGCCGCCACGGCTGTCTCCTCGCTTATCTGGCACTTTGGGCCGGTAAGTCATATTACTTTACTGATCCTGTGTTTTCTGTCCAATGTGGCCCTTTTGGGGGTAGGAATGGGGCTGTTTAACCTGATTCCCTTTTCCCCGCTGGATGGCTCGAAAATCCTCTTTGCCCTGCTGCCCGACCAGATCTATTACAAAATCCTGCGCTATGAGCGGTATGTGGGGATTGTCCTGATTGTTCTGGTGCTGCTGGGTGTGTTCAGCCGTCCTCTGAGCTTTTTGATGATCCATGTGCTGAACGGGATGTGTGCCTTGGTGGGGCTGCCGGCAGATGTGCTGTGGTTTTGCCAGGATGTGTCCGCCATTTTGAATCAGTTTTGAGGTGAGTGCCATCGAAACGCCTATTTTCCACCTGGAAAAGGTGGTAAAGGTCCGGGACAGCGATATGGAGGATTTTAACGGCCCGCTGGACCTGATTCTTCATTTGCTGTCCAAAAACAAAATGGAGATCAAGGATATTCAGATATCCCTGATTCTGGACCAGTATCTGGCATGGATGGACCAACGCAAGCGGCTGGACCTGGAGGTGGCCAGTGAGTTTGTCACCATGGCGGCCCAGCTGGTCTTTATCAAGACGAGGATGCTGCTGTCCATCCACGATGAAGAGGCGTTGTCCGAGATGGAACAGCTCATCGCCTCTCTGGAGGAGCACCAGCGGCATGAGAGCTTTGCCCGTGTCAAGGCGGTGATACCGGAGCTGTCCGACCGCTTTGCCGTGGGGAGAGACTACCTGACCAAGACGCCGGAGGTGTTCCCGGTCAGCAGGGCGTACCACTATGTACATCAGCCGGGCGATCTGCTGCGGGCCATGCAGCAGGTACTGGCCAGGGCGGACCACCGCCTGCCGCCTCCCATGGCTGCCTTTGAGGGGATTGTGGGTCGGGAACCCTACCCGGTGGCAGATAAGGCCGGCGAGATCCTGGAGCGGCTGGCCCGGTTTGGCGTGACCCGGTTCCGGACCCTGTTTCAGGGCAATCGAAGCCGCTCGGAGATTGTGGCCACCTTCATTGCGGTGCTGGAGCTGTGCAAGGCCCGCCGTCTGCGCCTGGCCGGGACGGAGCGTGACTGCACGGTAACCAGCACCGGCGAGGGAGAAGGAAACGATGTGGAATTCTCCACGGACGTATATGAACCGGCGGATGGGGGATAATCATGGAATTGAAGGAAATTGAATCCGCCATTGAAGGGATCCTCTTTGCCGCCGGAGAGCCGGTGGGTGTGGAGCGGCTGTGTCTGGCGCTGGATATTGACCGCAGTACGGCCGACGCGGTGTGCCAGCGGCTGGCGGACTACTACAGCTATGAGCGCCGGGGTATCCGCCTGCTGCGGCTGGATGCCAGCTATCAGCTCTGTTCCGCTCCGGAATTTGCCTCCCACATCCGCCGGGCTTTTGAGAGCCGCCGGCCGGCCAGGCTCAGCCAGCCCGCTCTGGAGGTGCTGGCGATTATCGCCTATTATCAGCCGGCTACCCGAGCCTATGTGGATCAGATCCGTGGAGTGGACAGCTCCTATACCGTAGGACTGCTGCTGGAGCGGGAACTGATAGAGGAGTGCGGCCGTCTGGCAGTGCCAGGTCGTCCTATCCAGTACCGCACCACCCAGACCTTTCTGCGGTCCTTCGGCCTGTCCAGTCTGGACGAGCTGCCTGAGCTGCCCAACGCACTGCCGGAGGACGGGCAGATGAGCATGGAAATGAAGTCGGCGATTGCCCGTTTGCAGGCTCAACAAGAGCCATCCGAGGTGGAGATTACCGAGACAGAAATTGAGGAGGCCGCCCGGGAGATGGCCCGGACGGAGGGAGGCACGATGCCATGAAGCTTCTGTTCATCCTGGCGCTGGTGGCGGTGGGGCTGGTATTGCTCAGCCTTATCCGGGTAGGCGTGTGGGTGACTTACGGCCCCGAGGGTCCGACTCTGCGGATAAAGGTTGGTCCGGTGAAGCTGTCGCTGTTTCCTCCCAAGGAAAAAAAGCGCAAAGCGAAACCGGAAAAGCCGGAGCAGCTGCAGAAGAAGGGAGAATTGCTGCCGCTGGTGCGGCGGGCGCTGCCCACTGTGGCAGAGGCGGCGGGCAGGCTGAAACGAAAGGTCCGCTTGGACCGGGTTTATCTGGATGTGGCTGTGGGCGCCGGCAATCCGGCTGGCGCGGCGCTGGCTTTTGGCGGCGTCAATGCGGCTTTGGGTATGATTTGGCCTTTAGTGGAGCAAAATTTTAATGTAAAGGACAGGCGCATCCGTACCCAGGTGGATTTTTCGGCCCCCCATACCACGGTTTGGGCGGATGTGGCGGCCACATTGACGGTGGGACAAGGGGTGGCCCTGGCCCTTTGGCTGGCTCCCAAGCTGCCCTGGATCCTGGGCGGGGAGCAGCGTAAGCAACAGAAACAGGCAGTACAGAAAGAGGCGGTTTGAGTATGGAAAAGCAGCATCCTATCGGCGATTTGATGACCACAACCATGCAGAAGATCCGGGAGATCGCGGATGTGAACACCATCATTGGTCAGCCCATCCACGCCGGAGAGGTTACCATCATCCCCATCTCCAAGCTGACGGTGGGCTTCGCCTCCGGCGGTAGCGACTTTGTCTCCAAGAATCAAAAGGCGGAGGGCGACAACTCCTTTGGCGGCGGCAGCGGTGCGGGGATGAATCTCTCTCCCGTGGCCTTCCTCATCGTAAAGGGAGACACTGTAAAGCTGATGCCTGTGGCGCCTCCGCCGGGGAACACGGTAGACCGTGTGGTGGAGATGGTGCCCGAAGTGGTTGACAAGATCACCGATTTTATTGACAAGCAGCAGGATAAAAAATCCACCGAGCCTCCGGCGGGCCCGGCGGATAAAGTGGAGTGGTAAAACGCATACTAGCGGCATCTGTGTGAGGTGATGCTGCTTGAAGCGTATCATTGCCCTGTTGCTGGCCGCGATACTATGTACAACCCCTGTCCGGGGTGCGGAGGGGCTGAATATCTCCGCCTCCGCCGCTGTTTTGATGGACCGGGAGAGCGGGCGGGTGCTCTACACCCAAAACGCCGACCAGCCACGTCCCATCGCCAGTATTACCAAGCTGATGACGGCGCTGGTGGCGGTGGAGCTGTGTCCTGATCTGTCCCGGGAAGTGACGGTCCGGCGGGAGTGGACGGGTATAGAGGGGTCCTCCATGTACCTCAAGCCCGAAGAACAGCTGACCATGGAGGCGCTGCTGTACGGACTTCTACTCTCCTCCGGGAACGACGCGGCCCTGGCCATTGCGGGCAGCTGCTGTCAGACGGTGGAGGAATTTGTCGCCCGGATGAACGAGACGGCGGCCCGGCTTGGTATGGAGCATACCCATTTTGCAAATCCCAATGGGCTGGACGACCCGGAGCACTATTCCACCGCCTATGATATGGCTTTGCTGGCCCGGGCGGTACTGGAGCGGGAGGAACTGCGGCGGATCGTGGGGACCAAAACCCTGAATGTGGCCGGACGGTATCTGGCCAACCACAACAAGCTGCTGTGGCGCTATGAGGGCTGTACCGGCCTGAAGACGGGCTATACCGACGAAGCGGGGCGCACCCTGGTGTCCAGCGCTATGCGGGACGGGCAGGAGCTGATTGCCGTGACCCTGAACGATCCCAACGACTGGACGGACCATGCGGCTCTGTTTGACTATGGATTTGCCCGCTATCCCAGGCGTCTGGCGGCGGGGCCGCAGGAGAGCTGGTCTCTGCCGGTGACCAACAGCCTGTGCCCCATGGTTACGGCAGGGGTGACGGAAGAGGTCTATTACCCGCTGGCGGAAGGGGAGGAGCTGACCGCCCGGGTTCAGCTGCCCCAGCAGGTGGAGGCTCCGGTAACAGCCGGGAGTCTGGCCGGGGAGCTGGTGCTCAGCCTGGAACAGGAGCCGGTCCTCCGGGTACCGCTGGTCTACCAGACCGCCGTGGCGGATGACAGAGCGCCGCAGGGGTGGCTGCAGCGATTTTTGAGCAAATGATAGAAAATAGGGAGCGGGAAAGGTCTGCCGTAGTCCGGCAGGCCTTTCCTGCGGAAAAGAGGCGAGAGATGGAGCAACGGCTGCAGAAGCTGCTGTCCGCTCGGGGAGTGGTCTCCCGGAGGACGGCGGAGGCCTATCTGGCGGCAGGGCGGGTTACCGTCAATGGCCGGCCGGCCCAGGTGGGGGACAAGGCCGATCCGGAGCGGGACGAGATCCGGGTGGACGGCAGGCTCCTTCCGCCGCTGGAGCGGCGTACTTATCTGATGCTGAATAAGCCCAGGGGCTACGTGACCACCCTCTCTGATGAAAAGGGCCGCAAAACGGTGGCCCAGCTGGTGTCCGGATGCGGGGCCAGGGTGTGGCCGGTGGGAAGACTGGACCTGGACTCGGAGGGACTGCTCCTGCTGACTGACGACGGTGGCCTCACCCAGAAGCTGCTCCATCCCAGCCATGAGGTGGAGAAGGAGTACCATGTCTGGGTGGAGGGGGACCTGGAGCGGGCCATTCCCATTCTGCGGGGTCCCATGACGCTGGACGGCGTACCACTTCACCCCGCCAGGGTACAGCCGGTAAAAGCGGGGGTGCTGTCCGTCGTGATCCACGAAGGCCGGAACCGGCAGGTGCGGCGGATGTGCGCCATTGCGGGGCTGAACGTGACCCGTCTGCGCCGGGTCCGGGAAGGCGGCTTGACCCTGGGAAATCTGCCCGTGGGCCGCTGGCGGGTGCTGACGGAAGGCGAGCTGGCCCAGTTGCTGGATGACAGCACAGAAAACGGAAAGTGATTTGCAGGGAAAACAGGTTTACTTGCAAAAAAGGATTGCTTTTCGACCAAAAGCCCGGTATGATATTATTTACTGAAATTTTTGCATACGCAGGGATGCGTTTGCGGAAGAAGTCCGCCAGAGGTTGGTGCGGGCCCGGGAGGTTTCATCTATGTCCAAGGACATCTTGTCAGTGATTCAGAGCAACATGGCCACGTTTTCCAAGGGCCAGAAGCTGATTGCGAATTTTATTCTGGAGTCCTATGATAAGGCGGCGTTCATGACGGCCAGCAAGCTGGGCAAAACGGTAAAGGTCAGCGAGTCCACCGTCGTACGGTTTGCCGCCGAGCTGGGCTATGACGGGTATCCCGCCATGCAGAAAGCATTGCAGGAGATGATCCGCAGCAAGCTGACCACCATTCAGCGCATCGAGGTATCCAACGACCGCATCGGAGACCACGATATTTTGTCTATGGTGATGCAGTCGGACGTGGAGAAGATCCATATGACCATGGACGAGATGAATCGGGAGGAGTTCAGCCAATCGGTGGATGCGATTGTGAACGCCCGGCATATCTATATTCTGGGCGTGCGCTCGGCCGCGGCTCTGGCCAGTTTTCTGGGGTTCTATTTCAACTTGATTTTTGAGCAGGTGACCATTGTACACACAACCTCTATCAGTGAGGTGTTTGAACAGCTGCTGCGCATCGGGCCGGGAGACGTGATCATTGGCATCAGCTTTCCCCGCTATTCCCGCCGCACGGTGACGGCCATGCAGTTTGCCCACGACCGGGGAGCCACCGCCATCGCCCTTACCGACAGCGAGACCTCTCCGCTGGTGCAGTATTCCACTCACTGCCTGCTTGCCAAGAGCGATATGGCCTCGTTTGTGGACTCTCTGGTGGCTCCGCTCAGCCTGATTAACGCGCTGATCGTGTCCATCGGCCGGAAGAAGAATGAGGACCTGTCCAAAACCTTCGCGGATCTGGAGCGGATCTGGGATGAATATGAGGTATATGAAAAGGTGGAAGCCAGTCATTGAGTGATGTGGTAGTAATCGGCGGGGGAGCCGCCGGATGTATGGCGGCGCTGGCCGCCGCGGAAAAAGGAGCGTCCGTCACACTGCTGGAGCGCAACCCAAAGCTGGGGCGGAAGCTATATATTACGGGAAAAGGCCGCTGCAATGTGACCAACGACTGTACGCCCCAGGAGGTACTGCGGAACATCCCGCAGAACAGCCGGTTTCTCACCAGCGCCATCACCCGTTTTCCGCCCGAGCAGGTCAAGGAATTTTTTCAGCGCCAGGGAGTGCCCCTGAAAACCGAGCGGGGAAACCGGGTTTTCCCCCAGTCGGACAGAGCGGCGGACATCATAGACGCCCTGCTTCACGCCTTGCGCCGGGCCGGCGTATCCATTGTGCAGGACCGGGCGCAGGGGCTGCGCAGGACGGAAACGCTTTTGGAAGGGGTAGAGGGGGAACAGAGCTTCTATCCCTGTCGGGCGGTCGTGGTGGCCACCGGAGGAGTGTCCCATCCGCTGACCGGCTCCACCGGGGACGGCTATCAGATGGCACAGGAGCTGGGTCACACGGTGCTCCCGCCCAGGGGATCGTTGGTGCCTTTGGTGGCGGAGCAGTCTTTTTGCGCCCGTATGCAGGGGCTCAGCCTGCGAAATGTGGCCATCCAGGTCAAAACAGACAAGAAAAAGACCCTATATGCCGAGCAGGGAGAGTTGCTTTTTACCCACTTCGGCCTGTCCGGGCCGCTGATTCTCACTGCGTCCGCTCATATGCGCAATTATGAGCGGGAACACTATTACATCCGATTGGATCTGAAACCAGCCCTGGATGAGGAAAAGCTGGACCAGCGGCTGCTGCGGGATCTGGAGGAGCAGTCCAACCGGGACTTCTGCCATGTGGTGGAAGGCCTGGTCCCCCGCCTGATGGTACCCGTGCTGTTGGAGTTGACCGGAATACCGGGTGATTTGAAGGCCCATTCCGTTACCCGGGCGCAGCGGCGCAGGCTGCTGGAGACCCTGAAGGGTATTCGAATTGATATCAGCGGACCACGCCCGGTAGAGGAGGCCATCGTCACCTCCGGCGGCGTCAAGGTTTCGGAGGTCAATCCCACTACCATGGAATCAAAGCTGGCGCCGGGCGTCTATTTTGCCGGCGAGGTGCTGGATGCAGACGCCTATACCGGCGGCTTTAACCTGCAGATTGCCTGGTCTACCGGCCGGGCGGCAGGGGAGAGCGCGGGAGAGCGGGCGCTGGGCTAAGGAGGCATATAAACGTGACAAAACACAGAAGCATTGCCATTGACGGGCCCTCCGGTGCGGGGAAATCCACCCTGGCCAAGCGCCTGGCGGAGGCGCTGGGGTTTTTGTATGTGGATACGGGGGCCATTTACCGCACGGTGGGGTTGCAGGCCTTCCGTACCGGTACGGATCCCAAGGACGCCGGGGCGGTCATCGCTTTGCTTAAGGACATGGAGATCCGTCTGGCCTACGGCGAGGATGGGCTGCAGCATATGTACCTCAACGGCGAGGACGTGACGCAGGCCATCCGCCGGCATGAGATATCAGACTATACCTCCAGCGTGTCGGCCATTCCGGAGGTGCGGGCGTTTCTGATGGAGCAGCAGCGGGGGTTGGCGCGCAGCCACGATGTGGTCATGGACGGCCGGGATATCGGCACTGTGGTGCTGCCCGAGGCGGATGTGAAGATTTTCCTTACCGCCGCCCCGGAGGCCAGGGCCCGCCGCCGCTGGCTGGAGCTGCAAGAGCGGGGCCAGGAGACCGATTTTGAGACGGTACTCCGGGATGTTCTGGCGCGGGACGACAGGGACACCCACCGAGCGGCGGCGCCTCTGTGTCAGGCGGAGGACGCGGTGTTGGCTGATACCACAGACAAGGATTTGGAGCAAAGTCTGACGCTCCTGATACAGATCGCAAAGGAGCGACTGCAGGCATGAACATCATCTATTTCCTGGCGTACCTGGTTCTCTGGCCGGTATTCCGTATTTTCAAGCCCACGAAGTGCATCAACAAGCAGAATTTCCCCCAGGGCGGGGCGCTGCTTTGCGCCAACCATACCCGGATGAGCGATCCGCTGTTTGTGGCCTATGCCCTGGGACTCAAGCATCAGATCCATGTGATGGCCAAGGAAGAGGTCATGCACTGGCCCATCATTGGCTGGATTTTAAAGCACGGCGGCATTTTCGGGGTGAAGCGGGGCCAGGCGGACATCGGCGCTATCAAAACCGCCATGAAGTATCTGAAAAATGGCGAGCTGCTGCTGATGTTCCCGGAGGGAACCCGGCATCAGGACGGGGATTTCGGAGATGCCAAGACCGGAGCGGCCATGCTGGCCACACGTACCAGCGTTCCCATCGTTCCCATCTACATCCCTGCCGAAAAGCGCTGGTTCCGGTGGAATCAGGTGGTTATCGGAGAGCCCTATCAGCCGGTTATCGCGGGGAAACGGGGCACGCCGGAGGAGTATCGGGCCATTGCCGGTGAGGTTATGGCCCGCATCGAGGCATTGCAGCCTCAGGCGGGACGATGAAGCTAGAGCTGGCCAAGTCCGCCGGGTTTTGCTATGGGGTCCGCCGGGCGGTTCGGATGGCGGAGCAGGCGGCGGCGGAGGGCCGGGCCTGTGTCATGCTGGGCCCCATTATTCACAACAACAGTGTGATTGAGTATCTTGCCTCCCTGGGTGTGGGACTCATCCAGCGTCCGGAGGAGGCGGAGCCGGGCACGGCGGTGATCATCCGCTCCCACGGAGAGGGAAGGGCCGCCTATGAGGCGCTGGCAGAGCGGGGATGCCCGCTGATTGACGCCACCTGTCCCAATGTGTCCCGGATCCATCAGATCGTCTCCCAGGCGGAAGAGGCGGGACGGCAAGTGGTAATTATTGGCAGCCCCACCCACCCGGAGGTGGCTGCCATCGCGGGCTGGTGCGCCCGTCCGCTGGTATTTGAAGGCGTGCAGGCCCTCTCAGACTGGCTGGAAGGGGAGCCGGAGCGCCGGAATCTGCCGGTTACCATGGTGTCTCAAACCACCTCGACTCAGATAATTTGGGATAAGTGCGTAGAAAAAGCAAAAAAAGAGTGTACAAACTTAAAAATTTTTGATACAATATGTAATGCTACGTATAAGCGGCAGTCTGAGGCACAGGCGCTGGCCGCCAGATCCGATGCTGTGGTCGTCATCGGAGGGCGGGAAAGCTCCAACACCAAACGGCTGGCCGAGTTATGCGAGGCGCTCTGTCCCAAGGTCGTTTGGATCGAGCGGGCGGCAGAGCTGGAACCTTCCACCCTGTGTCGGAAGGCTTCTATTGGAATCACTGCGGGCGCGTCCACGCCTGAGTGGATTATAAAGGAGGTCTATGACAAAATGAGCGACGAAAACATTGAGATCGAGGAATCCTTTGCTGAAATGCTGGAGAAATCGATCAAGACTTTAAATACAGGGGAGAAGGTTACGGGCGTTGTCACTGGGATTACGCCTACTGAGATCTATGTTGATCTTGGTACCAAGCACGCCGGTTACATACCGGTGTCCGAGCTGACCGACGACCCTACGGTCAAGGTCGAGGATCTGGTAAAAGTCGGCGATGAGATCGAAACCTATGTCATGCGCGTGAACGACCAGGAGGGTGTGGTTACCCTCTCCAAGAAGCGCCTTGACACCGTGAAGAGCTGGGAAGACATCGAGAAGGCCAAGGAGGACCACACCACTGTGGAGGGTGTCGTTACCGAGGAGAACAAGGGCGGCGTTGTTGTCTCCATCAAGGGCGTCCGGGTCTTTGTGCCCGCCTCCCAGACCGGTCTGCCCCGGGATACGCCCATGAGCCAGCTGGTCAAGCAGAAGGTGCGCCTGCGCATCACCGAGGTTAACCGCGCCCGTAAGCGGGTGGTGGGCTCCATCCGTGCCGTTGAGGCCGAGGAGCGGGCCGCTAAGGCCGCCGAGGTGTGGGCCAACATCGAGGAGGGCAAGCGCTACACCGGCACCGTGAAGAGCCTGACCTCTTACGGAGCCTTCGTGGACATCGGCGGCGTGGACGGCATGGTCCACATCTCCGAGCTGTCCTGGTCCCGCATCAAGCATCCCTCCGAGGTCGTCTCTGTGGGCGACACCGTTGAGGTGTATGTGATCTCCTTCGACCGGGATAAGAAGAAGATCTCCCTGGGCATGAAGGACCGCACCCAGAACCCCTGGGAGGTGTTCACCGGCAAGTATCAGCCCGGTGACGTGGCCAATGTCCGGGTGGTCAAGCTGATGACCTTCGGCGCCTTCGCCGAGATCGTACCCGGCGTGGACGGCCTGATCCACATCTCCCAGATTGCCGACCATCGCATTGACAAGCCCGGCGACGTGCTCAGCGAGGGTCAGATGGTGGATGTGAAGATCATCG
>ERZ1643246.649-NODE-649-length-43151-cov-12.593976_pt1 | contig 43151 bp, 37 predicted proteins | sample MGYA00579265_ERZ1643246 | MGnify/ENA primary metagenome ERZ1643246 (study PRJEB29033, sample SAMEA4952261) | chicken gut metagenome | biome: Broiler Chicken; feature: Gastrointestinal Tract; material: Caecum | place: Ireland | collected 2018 | study: Broiler... | reverse complement strand
GGTTCTGTCCGGATATCTGCCATATTGACGCAGTAAATGCGTCAGGAAGAGGAAAGTTTGGAAGTAAACTTCCAAATCTACCATTATTGACGCAGTAAATGCGTCAGGAAGAGGAAAAAATGAAAATGTTGATATTGATAGGCATCTGCCTGATAGTTTTTTGTGTGTTGAGTTATATTTATTCCATTGCGCCCCGCACGGGACGCCGCCGGGAATGCGAGGAATTTACCCGGTGGATGTATGCGCACAGGGGACTCTGGAGCGAAGAAAAAGGAATCCCGGAAAATTCTCTGCCGGCATTTGCGCGGGCGGTGAAATCCGGCTATGCGATTGAATTGGACGTGCAGCTGACGAAAGACAACCGGCTCGTCGTTTTCCATGACGACACGCTGAACCGTATGTGCGGCAGAGAGGGGAGGATTTGTTCCTACACCCTCGCGGAACTGAAACAGCTGCATTTGAAAGACACGGAGTTTGAGATCCCGGAATTCCGTGAGGTTCTGCAGATTGTCGCCGGAAAAGTGCCGCTTCTGATCGAAATAAAGCTTCCGACGCATAATACAAAAACGTGTATGATCCTGAACCGGGAACTGAAGACTTATCGCGGAAGATACTGCATCGAATCATTCAACAGTCTTGCGCTTCGGTGGTATAAACGCCATCGTCCGGGGATCGTCCGGGGGCAGCTTTCCGACCGGTTCAAAAAGTCTGACGGCGTGAATGTGGTACTGCGTTTCCTGGCGGCACGGCTGATGCTCAATTGGGTGGGACGTCCGGATTTTATAGCATATAATTACCGGCATGCCAATAAACTGGGACTGAGACTGCAAAAGAAACTGTTTCGGGCGCCGCTGTTTGCCTGGACCATACAGAATCAGCCAGACTATAAACAGTGCAGCCATAAGTTTGATACGGTGATCTTTGACGGCTTTCTGCCGGAGAAAAAGTATAAAAAAGTTTCTTAAGATTTTTTTAGATTCGTCAGAAGAAAAAAGAATAAAATGAAGGTTTTCTTAAAATGAAAGAAAGGTCATTGACTTGGATTTTCGGTGTGTTATACTAACAGCAGTTAAAGAAAACAGACGTCCGATACGGGCCGGCAGAGGGTAGTGAGCGGCATGGTTCCTGCCTGCCAAGCGGCGAATATCCGGACAAAAAGCGAAGAAGGATAGACATAGAAAAAGAGGTGAAATGGAAATGAAACTTCTCAAACGCTACAAACATATTTTAGTTATTCCTGCATACGCGATATTTTATCTGCTGGGATTCTTCTGGCTGGAAAATAAAGTGACGAAGAATTATCATATCGTTCATATGCCGCTGGATGATCTCATTCCATTCTGCGAATATTTCATTATCCCGTACTTCCTGTGGTTTGTGTTTATCGCAGCTGCGCTGGTCTATTTCGGATTCTTCAACAAAAATCTGAAAGAGTACTATCAGCTGGTATTCAACCTGGGGATCGGAATGACCCTGTTCCTGATCATCTCATACATTTATCCGAATGGCCAGGATCTTCGGCCGGAGACATTTGCCAACGACAACATCTTCACACAGATGGTACAGTACCTGTACTCCATCGATACTCCGACCAATGTCTTCCCGAGCATCCATGTATACAATTCCGTGGCGGTGGCGATCGCTTTCATGACCTGCCAGAAGCTTCAGAAACATCCGGCGGTCCGTTACGGAACCGTTGCGCTGGCAGTTTCCATCGTGCTGGCGACGATGTTCCTGAAACAGCATTCTGTCTCCGACGTATGCTGCGCGCTGGTTATGAACGTGGGAAGCTATATGCTCCTGTATCGTCCTCACAGGATCGGAACTCTGGCTATGGCGTCCAGAAAGAAAAAGAAAAAGAAAGAGATCACGATCTGGCGATAAGATCGCGTCTCTGATGCCCCGCAGTCTGCTGCGGGGTTTTTGCATGGAAAGGAGGAACCTTATGAAACTGGAATACCGACCGGCACAGGACAGTGACATTGAAACCATTTATACGTTTTACAAAGATCTGATCGACCGATATGAAGACGTCGAAAATATTGATTATGAAAAAGTTCTCCTATGGGGCCGCCGGAAGATCAGCGGCGGTATTTCCGACTATCGGTGCATCTTCGCGGACGGGCAGAAAGCAGGATACTACTGCTTCCAGGAATACTATGAGGACAGAAGCTGTATGGAGATCGACGATCTCTACCTTTTCCCGGAATACCGCGGCAAGGGGATCGGAACCGCGGTCTTGCAGAAATGCTGCAGGGAATCCACTGTTCCGGTCGTCCTTTATGTCTTCAAAAAGAACCGCAGGGCCGTATCACTTTACCGGAAACTCGGCTTTGAGATCACTGCCGAGGCGGGAGGAACCCGTTACATTATGAAGTACACTCCGGACGCCGGTTACAGTTCAGCTGGCTGAACTGTAACCAGATATAGTTTTTGAGTTGTCCGACAAATGGGCATGAGACACGGATTGCTCCGCACCTCGTGCTCCCGCAATCCTGAAAACACCTCAAATCCGCTCATTTTATTCACGAAAAATTCATTGTTTAATTGCCTAAAAGGTGGTAGAATGATAAAGTATGTAAAAATCGGTAACTGTTCAGTAAACGGAACGGTTCCGATGTCAGTCTGTTGAAAAACGCATATAGAACATTTAGGAGTGTATACACATGAAAGTAGCGGAAAAGCTTTTCGGCACCCACAGTTCCCGCGAACTGAAGCGGATTACGCCGATCGTAGATAAGATCGAAGCCCTGCGTCCGGATATGCAGAAGCTTACCGACGAGGAGCTTCGGGCAAAGACAAAAGAATACAAGGAACGGTATGAAAAAGGAGAGACGCTCGATTCTCTTCTGCCGGAGGCCTTTGCAACGGTACGTGAGGCTGCCAAACGTGTTCTCGGAATGGAGCATTACCGGGTACAGCTGATCGGCGGTATCATTCTTCATCAGGGCCGTATCGCCGAGATGAAAACCGGTGAAGGAAAGACTCTGGTTTCCACCCTTCCTGCCTATCTGAATGCGCTGACGGGACGCGGAGTACACATTGTCACGGTCAACGATTACCTGGCGAACCGTGACGCGGAGTGGATGGGAAAGGTTCACGAGTTCCTGGGCCTCACCGTGGGCGTGGTTCTGAATGATATGAAAAACGATGAGCGCCGCAAGCAGTATGCCTGCGACATCACCTATATTACCAATAATGAACTGGGATTCGACTACCTTCGTGATAACATGGTGATCTATAAAGAGCAGCTGGTGCAGAGAGATCTGTGCTACTGTATCATTGACGAGGTCGACTCTGTCCTGATCGATGAGGCGCGTACGCCTTTGATCATTTCCGGACAGAGCGGCAAATCCACAAAGCTCTATGAGACCTGCGACATCCTGGCGCATCAGATGCAGCGCGGCGAAGCCAGCGGCGAGATGACCAAGATAACGGCGATCATGGGGGAAGAGATCGAGGAGACCGGAGACTTTATCGTCAACGAAAAAGACAAGATCGTCACCCTGACCGAGCAGGGCGTTCATAAAGTCGAGAATTTCTTCCATATTGAAAACCTTTCCGATCCGGAGAACATGGAGATCCAGCACAATATCATCCTCGCACTGCGGGCGAATTACCTGATGTTCCGCGACAAGGATTACGTTGTGAAAGACGACGAGGTACTGATTGTCGACGAATTTACCGGACGTATCATGCCGGGCCGCCGTTATTCCGACGGCCTGCATCAGGCGATCGAGGCCAAGGAGCATGTGAAAGTGCGCAGAGAGAGCAAAACGCTGGCGACGATCACCTTCCAGAACTTTTTTAACAAATATGAAAAGAAAGCCGGTATGACCGGTACCGCGCTGACCGAGGAACAGGAGTTTCGTGACATCTATGGAATGGATGTTATCGAAATCCCGACGAACCGTCCGGTAATCCGTAAGGATCTCGAGGATGCGGTGTATATGACCAAAAAGGAGAAATTCCACGCGGTGGTCGAGGCGGTCAAGGAAGCTCACGCGAAGAAACAGCCGGTGCTGGTGGGTACCGTGACGATCGAGACGTCGGAACTGCTCAGCCGGATGCTGAAAAAAGAGGGGATTCCTCATCAGGTCCTGAACGCGAAGTTCCATGAACTGGAGGCGGAGATCGTGGCTCATGCCGGAGAGGCGGGAGCGGTGACCATTGCCACCAACATGGCCGGCCGTGGTACGGATATCAAGCTGGACGATGTGGCGAGAGAAGCCGGCGGTCTGAAGATCATCGGTACAGAACGCCATGAATCCCGCCGGATCGACAACCAGCTGCGCGGCCGTTCCGGACGTCAGGGAGATCCCGGAGAGTCCCGGTTCTATATCTCTCTGGAAGACGATCTGATGCGTCTGTTCGGTTCCGAGAAACTGATGAATGTATTCAAATCCCTCGGAGTGCCGGAGAATGAGCAGATCGAGCACAAAATGCTTTCTTCCGCGATCGAGAAAGCTCAGAAAAAGATCGAGGGAAATAACTACGGAATCCGTAAAAATCTGCTGGAGTACGACCAGGTCAACAACGAGCAGCGTGAGATTATTTACAAAGAACGCCGCCGTGTGCTGGACGGAGAGAGCATGCGGGATTCCATTTTCAAGATGATCACCGACACGATCGACAGTGTGGTGGATATGTGTATCGGGGAGAATGCTGACCCGGCGGACTGGGATCTGGCGGAACTGAACGAAGTCCTGATCCCGATCATTCCGGTGAAGGTGATCCAGCGCGAGAATGTGCTGAAGATGAGCAAAAACCAGCTGAAACAGCATTTGAAGGAAGAAGCTGTCAAGCTGTATGAGGAAAAAGAAGCGGAATTCCCGGAAGTGGAACAGATCCGTGAACTGGAGCGTGTGATCCTGCTGAAGGTCATCGACCAGAAGTGGATGGATCACATCGACGATATGGATCAGCTGCGGGAAGGGATCGGCCTGCAGGCTTACGGACAGAGAAATCCGAAGGTCGAGTACAAGATGGCCGCTTACGATATGTTCAACGAGATGCTGGCTTCGATCCAGCAGGATACTCTGCGTCTGCTGTACCATGTGCGCATTGAGCAGAAGGTAGAGCGTGAGCAGGTGGCTCAGGTGACCGGGACCAACAAGGATGACAGCGGCCCGAAGAAGCCGAAACAGCGGACAGAAAAGAAGATTTATCCGAACGATCCCTGCCCGTGCGGAAGCGGAAAGAAATACAAACAGTGTCATGGCCGGAAAGTGGTGTGATCTTCTGATACTGCGCAGACCGTGTGAAAACATAGTGCCTGTGGGCATCCAGCCCATCGCGAAGCGATTCTCCATGACCGGATGCCGGTTACAGTTCAGCTGGATGAACTGTAACTTTTGCGCGGCTGCGGACGGATAAAAAAGTTGCATAACTTTCTCTCAGATGGTATGATGGATAGGAAAAATACAAAAAGAAAGCAGGTGAAGCTGTGGTTGAATTAGACCAGTTCAAGAGTGAATTGAGCACATTCGATGAACCATTAGTGGAAGTGAGGGATTCACTTTGACCTCGCTAATAAAGAGCGCAGGATCGAAGAATTAGAGCGCCGTATGGAGGAACCGGATTTCTGGGACCGTCCGGAAGAGGCGCAGGAATTGATGAAACAGTTGAGCAGCATGAAGGATGACCGGGACACTTACCAGCGTCTTGTATCTGCTAAGGAGGATATGGAAACGCTGATCGAGATGGGATATGAGGAAAACGACCCGTCTGTGATCCCGGAAATCCAGGAAATGCTGGATACATTTAAAGAGGATTTTGAGGCGATCCGTATCAAGACCCTCCTGTCCGGAGAGTTTGATGCGAACAATGCGATCATCAAGCTGAACGCGGGAGCGGGCGGAACGGAAGCCTGCGACTGGTGCGGAATGCTGTACCGGATGTATACCCGCTGGGCCGAGCGCAAGGGGTTTACCCTGGAGGAATTGGATTTCCTGGAAGGTGAGGAAGCCGGTGTGAAATCCGTGACGTTCCAGGTCAACGGGCTGAATGCTTACGGTTATCTCAAGTCCGAAAAAGGCGTACACCGTCTGGTCCGGATCTCCCCGTTCAATGCGGCAGGCAAGCGGCAGACATCTTTTGTGTCCTGCGACGTCATGCCGGATATCGATAAAGAGATCGAAGTGGACATCCGCGACGAGGATTTGAGGATCGATACGTATCGTTCCAGCGGCGCCGGTGGACAGCACATTAACAAGACCTCTTCGGCGATCCGTATCACCCATATCCCGACCGGGATCGTGGTAACGTGTCAGAATGAGCGTTCCCAGTTCCAGAACAAGGATAAGGCGATGCAGATGCTGCGGGCGAAGCTGTACATGCTGAAGCAGCAGGAGCAGGAGGAAAAACTTTCCGGTATCCGCGGCGAGGTGACGGAGATCGGCTGGGGCAACCAGATCCGTTCTTATGTCATGCAGCCGTACACGATGGTCAAGGATCACAGGACTAACGCCGAGACAGGAAATGTGGATGCGGTTCTGGACGGCGGCATTGATCTGTTTATCAATGCATATCTGAAGTGGATCGCTCTCGGAAACAAACAAACGCAGGAACAGTAAAAAGGTTTTAACGGGAAAGCCGCCTGATGCCAGCGGACTGCGAACATGCAGCGGAGCAGGCCATCAGGCGGCTTATCTCATACAACGCCGAAGGGCAGAACTGGAGGAATGGATTATGGGAATTATTAGAGCAGCAGTGTCGACAGTAAAAGGCAGTCTGGAAGATCAGTGGCTGGAAGTGGTGGAACCGTATGAAATGGACGCGCAGACCGTGTGCACCAGAGGCGTTGTGATGCGTAAGGGACGGGAAAAGAAAGGAAGCCCGGATGTCCTTTCCAACGGTTCTGTGATCCATGTGTATGAAAATCAGTTCATGATCCTGACAGATGGCGGAAAGATCGTGGACTACACCGCGGAACCCGGGTACTATACGGTCGAGGATTTCGCACAGCCGTCGATGTTCAGCGGACAGTTCGGGGATGCGCTGAGAGATACTTTTAACCGCTTCCGTTTCGGAGGAGGGACCCCGCAGTCGCAGAAGGTGTATTATATCAATCTGCAGGAGATCACAGGGATCCGCTTCGGAACGAGAAATCCGGTAAATTATTTTGACAGTTTTTATAACGCAGAACTGTTTCTGCGGGCCCATGGAACCTACTCGATCCGCATTGTGGATCCTCTGCTGTTTTACGCGGAGGCGGTTCCGAAAAACGCGGAGCGTGTGGAAGTTCAGGATATCAATGAACAGTTTCTCAACGAATTCCTCGAAGGGATCCAGGTAGCGATCAACCGGATGTCTGCGGACGGGATCCGGATCTCCTATGTGGCGTCAAAGAGTACGGAACTTTCCAGATATATGGCGGATGCGCTGGATGAGAACTGGAAAGCGCGCAGGGGAATGGAAGTGCAGTCGGTGGCGATCGCCAGCATTTCCTACGATGAGGAGTCCCAGAAGCTGATCCATATGAGAAATCAGGGCGCAATGCTGCAGGATCCGACGATCCGGGAAGGATATCTGCAGGGCGCCGCAGGCCGTGCGATGGAAGCGGCTGCCTCCAACCCGAACGGTTCCATGGCCGGATTTATGGGATTCGGCATGGGAATGCAGAGCGGCGCGAATATCCTGGGCGCAGCGTCGGCGGCCAACGCGCAGCAGATGCAGAACAGCCGGGAACCGGCCGGAGCGGCAGGCGCGTGGGTCTGCAGCTGCGGTGCACAGAATACCGGGAATTTCTGCACGAATTGCGGAAAGCCTCGTCCGTCGGCGGCGTGGACCTGCAGCTGTGGGACGACGAACACCGGAAATTTCTGCTCGAACTGCGGAAAGCCGCGCCAGTGAGGTAGAATGATATGGCGGTAATTTCTTACAAATGCCCCAACTGCGGGGGTGAACTGGTCTTTGACCCTGAGACACAAAAATATAAATGCGGTTACTGCCTTTCTGAATTTACCGCCGCTGAGGCGGAGCAGGCAAATCCGAAAGCTCAGGAGGCGTCTTCCGGTGCAAAGGCACAGAAGGAAACAGAGGATTCCGGAGCTGTCGCTTACGTCTGCCCGAACTGCGGCGCGGAATTGCTGACGGACGGGACAACGGCTGCGACGTTCTGTTTTTATTGCCACAGCCCCGTGGTACTTTCCGGACGGGTTTCCGGAAAGTATCTGCCGGAAAAGATCCTGCCGTTTGCCATCAGCCGTGAGGAGGCAGTCAGCCGTTTTCTGAAGGATGTAAAAAAGAAGATTTTCATCCCGAAAGACTTCTATTCCAAAGCGCAGATTGAAAAGGTTTCCGGCGTCTATTTTCCGTATTGGCTGTATGGCGGTTCCTTTGACGCGGATTATCGGGCGAGGGGAACCCGTACCCGTGTCTGGAGAGCCGGCGATATGGAATACACGGAAACCAGCATTTTCGATGTAGAACGCGGCGGTCAGGTGGAACTGGAAGGACTTGCCCACAATGCTCTGCAGAAAGCGGACAGGGATCTGATCGAGAGCGTACAGCCATACGGGATCGACGAACTTCAGCCGTTTTCCATGGGATATCTGTCCGGATTTCTGGCGGAAAAAAGAGATATGGAGCGGGATGTCTTTGAAAATGAAATGCGGACTCAGAGGGATCAGATGATCGAGAATGAGCTGCGTGCGACGGCGGGAGACTATATGTCCCTGATCGGCGCAGATCTGAACGTTCATGTCAACCGCGAACAGTGGTCCTATGTCATGCTCCCGGTCTGGACTGTGACGTACCGGGGAAAGGATCAGAAGATTTATTACTACGCAATGAATGGCCAGAGCGGTAAGATCAGCGGTGACTTTCCTGTCGCGGACGGAAAACTGCTGCTGGTATCGGTGCTCTGCGGACTCGTTGTATTTCTTCTGGCGCTTATGGGAGGATATTTTTTATGATGAGGTCTGACGGTATAAAAAAGCGGCCGGGAGGCACCGCCATTCTGCTGGCGTTTGTCCTGTTTTTGCTCTTTCCGGCGGCTGCATATGCGCAGGAGGGAACTGCCGCGGCAGCGGAAACAGACGGTGTGGTCCATATCTACGACGAGGCGGGACTGCTCAGCGGCAGCGAGTCGGAACAGCTGGAACAGAGGTGCCAGGAGATTGAGACACAGAGCCAGATACATATCCTGATGGTGACGACGGAAGATACACAGGGGAAGAGTCAGATGGAGTATGCGGACGATTTCTACGATGATATCTATCCGGAGAAAAAAGATGAAAACGGCGTGCTGGTCCTGATCGATATCGGCGAGAGGGAACTGTGGATCTCCACTGCGGGTATCATGAGGTACTATCTGTCCGATCAGGAGATCGACCGTCTGTTGGACGATATGTATGAAGAGGCCACAGTGGGGGATTACGCAGGCACCCTTGAAGAAGCGGCGGATCATGTGGAACTGGCGATCGAGCAGGGAATTTCCAGCGGGGATTACCTGGTGGATGAAAACGGCAGGGTGACCCGTTACCGGCGGATCACTGGCTTTGAGTTGATATTGGCCGGAGCCGTCGGTCTTGCGGCGTTCTGCCTTGTTTTTTTCGGCGTCCGTCATTCCTACCGGAAGAAAGTGAAGTCGGATATGTGCGGATACGGACGTGTCGGCGGAATGAAACTGGACAGGCAGCGTGATATGCTGATCAACCGCCGCGTGACCTCCCGGAAGATCATCAACAATCCTCCGCCGGGTTCCGGCGGAGGAAGCAGTGTTCATACTTCTTCCAGCGGAAGAAGCCACGGCGGAGGCGGAAGGGGATTCTGAGATTGCAGCCGCTCAGCCGGCCGAACGGTACCTGATATTTTTTACTTGAACATCCACACAGAATATGCTACTATCTTTCTAGTAAAAACAAATGTGTTTCTCAGAAAGAATTTTCGAAGGCAGAGACGGCGCAGGATACCTGCGGATCACGGATGCCGGACAGAGAAAGCAAATAGGAGAAAACAATGAGTACAGGAAAGACAAAGTATTACGTTCTGAAAGAGAAAGCCGTTCCTGAAGTGCTTCTGAAAGTGATCGAGGCAAAAAAACTTATGGAAACCGGAAATCTTACCGTCCAGGAAGCGACAGAGCGGGCGGGGATCAGCAGAAGTTCTTTTTATAAATATAAGGAAGATATTTTTCCTTTTCATGACAACGCAAAAGGCAAGACCATCACCTTTCTGCTTCAGATGGATGATGCGCCTGGCCTTTTGTCTGATGTGCTGAAGCAGATTGCGGCATGTCACGGAAATATTCTTACGATCCACCAGTCGATTCCTCTGAATGGAGTCGCATCTCTGACGATCAGTGTGGATATAGCCAGTGACGACGGGGATGCTTCGTCGATGGTGGAAGAGATCGAGAGCTTGCCGGGCGTCCATTATTTTAAAATACTCGGCCAGCAGGCTCAGTAAAACATCAAAGATATTATAAAGAAAAAAGCCAGGCGGTATCAGCAGCGGAACTGTAACAGTTGGGATCGCTGGATTGTTATATGGGATGCCCCGGAAAGGGAGGGACGTCTGGGAATAGAGGAGGAAACGAAAAATGGTTCAGATTGCAGTTCTGGGTTACGGTACAGTGGGCTCAGGAGTCGTAGAGGTTATCGATACTAACCATGAGAGTATCAACAGAAAAGCGGGAGACGAGATCAACATCAAATATGTGCTGGATCTGAGAGATTTTCCGGGAGATCCGGTTCAGGAGATCCTGGTTCATGATTTTGAGACGATCATCAATGATCCGGAAGTGGCGATCATCGTGGAAGTGATGGGCGGACTGGAGCCGGCCTATACGTTTACGAAGCGCGCGCTGGAAGCCGGAAAGAGTGTGTGTACCTCCAACAAGGAACTGGTGGCGGAACACGGTGTGGAACTTCTGGAACTGGCGCGACAGAAAAATATCAACTATCTGTTCGAGGCAAGCTGCGGCGGTGGAATTCCGATCATCCGGCCGCTGAATTCCTCCCTGACAGCGGACGAGATCGACGAGGTGACGGGAATCCTGAACGGAACGACCAACTATATTCTGACGAAGATGGCCAGCGATGGCTCCGAATTCGACGAGGCGCTGAAAGAAGCCCAGAATTACGGCTATGCGGAGCGCAATCCGGAGGCGGATGTGGAAGGCTATGACGCCTGCCGGAAGATCGCGATCCTCTCATCCCTTGCCTACGGCAACCATGTGCGTTACGAGGATATCTATACGGAGGGGATCACGAAGATCACTGCTGCAGATATCAAATATGCCGTCGCGATGGGAACCAGTATCAAGCTTCTGGCTACCAGCCGGAAAATGGAAGCGGGATTTTACGCGATGGTATGCCCGGTGATGATCAGCAAGAAGAGTCCTCTGTACAGTGTCAACGGAGTGTTTAACGCGATCTTTATTCATGGAAATGTACTGGGGGATGCGATGTTCTACGGAAGCGGCGCGGGCAAGCTGCCGACAGCGAGCGCGGTGGTCTCGGATGTGGTGGACTGTGCAAAACATCTTCACAGAAATGTGATGGTCAACTGGAGCAACCACAGACTGGAACTGATGAATGTCGATGAGGTGAGAAACCGTTTCTTCGTCCGCGTCAGCGGGACGCCTGCTCAGCGGAAAGAGGAGGTGGAGAAACTGTTCGGGCCGGTGGATATCGTCACGGTACCGGGACTGCCGGACGAATTCGCATTCGTGACAGGAATGATCACCGAGCGTTCCTTCCGGGAGCGTGCGGAACAGATTGATGGAATCCTCAGCAGGATCCGCGCGAGAATCTGAGACAGAACTTCTGACAGGAGGGAAGGGTATGAAGTATATAGTGGTACTTGCAGACGGGATGGCGGATGAACCGATCGCGGAGTTGAACGGAAAGACGCCGCTGGAATATGCCAGGACGCCCCAGATGGACCGGCTGGCTGTCCGGTCGGAGATCGGCATGACCAACACGATACCGGAGGGAATGGCGCCGGGCAGTGACACGGCGAATCTCGCGGTCCTCGGCTACGATCCCAGGCAGTATTACACCGGCCGTTCCCCGTTGGAAGCGCTGAGCATCGGTGCGGAGATGGCGGACGGCGATATCGCTTTCCGATGTAATCTCGTGACACTGACGGAGGAGGATGCGCCTTACCGTGAACAGACGATTCTGGATCACAGTTCCGGAGAGATCAGCACGGAGGACGCGGCGGTTCTCCTGAAAGCCGTCACAGACCGGCTGCATGTTCCCGATTGCCGGTTTTATGTGGGAACCAGCTACCGCCACTGTATGATCTGGAAAGTCGGAAGAAAGCCGGAACTGACCCCGCCTCATGATATTCTGGAAAAGAAGATCGGAGAGTGGCTTCCCTCGGATCCGCTGCTCCTGCAGATGCAGGAGTTCAGCTACGAGATCCTGAAAGATCATCCTTTGAACCTGGAGCGGAAATGTCAGGGAAAGAATCCGGCCAACAGCTTCTGGTTCTGGGGCGCCGGAACCCGTCCCGCGCTCTCGGATTTCCGGGAAAAATTCGGAAAGAAGGGGATCATGATCTCTGCGGTGGATCTTCTGAAAGGGATCGCCATCGGCGCGGGGATGGACTGTGCCCAGGTGCCGGGAGCCAACGGCGGCCTGGATACCAATTACGAGGGAAAGGCCCGGGCTGCGGTGGATGCATTGCTGAATGATGATTATGATTTTGCCTATATTCATGTGGAGGCCCCGGATGAGATGGGGCACCAGGGAAGCGCAGAGCGGAAGGTACAGGCGATCGAGAACATTGACCGGATGGTCCTGGGACCGCTGACCCGCCGGATGGATGCGTCCGGCGTCCCCTACCGCCTGCTGCTCCTTCCGGATCATCCGACCCCGGTGCGGCTGCGCACCCACGTGGCGGAACCGGTGCCATATCTTCTCTACGACAGTACCCAGCCGCAGGATAACAGCTGGCTTTACAGTGAACGGACTGCGGAGGCCTCGGGAAACCGGGTGGAAAAGGGCTGGGAACTGATGAGCCGCCTTCTGCAGGAACCGGTGAACCGGTAAAGAAAGTTATAAAGTACGGTTCAGAGTACTGTGTAACCAGCAGCCCCGGACAGATGCCATGCATCATTTGGCATCTGTCCGGGGCTGCTGGTTGTATTTTCAGAATCATGCCGGGCGGATCGGGATCGTGAAGGTGACCATCGTACTCTCATTGACAATACTGTTGATGGTCAGTCCGTATTCTTCTCCATAGGTAAGTTTCAGCCGTTCCTGTACGTTCTTCAGGCCGTAGCCGTCGGACTGTGTCTGTGTCAGCGACGGAATTTTTTCCTTTGGTATGCCCAGGCCATTGTCCATGATGATAAAATGGATCTGGTCGTTGACCCGCGTGATGGTAAGGTACAGGGTCCCATGCTTTGCTTTGTTTGGAAGAATCCCGTGGACAATGGCATTTTCCACCAGCGGCTGAAGCAGAAGATTGGGAATTTTCTGATCAGGGAGCTGCGGGTCGATCTGGTAAACAACACGGAAAGAGTTATCGTTCAGCAATAGCTGGATTTTTATATAGGACTGTACATTTTTTATTTCGTCGGTGAGCAGCGTCTCGGACTGTCCTCTGTTGAGAGAAGTCCGGTAAAAAGTGGAGAGAAGCTGTGCCATCTCGCTGATCTCCGGTTGATGATTTATCAGCGCCTTGCTGTTGATCAGGGACAGACAATTATAAAGAAAATGCGGATGGATCTGTGCCTGCAGTGCGAGCAGCTGGGTCTCTTTCAGCGTGATTTTGTTCTGATAATTTTCTGTGATCAGCTGGTTCAGCTTTTCAATCATCTCCTGAAAACTGTTCGTCAGCTTTCCGATCTCGTCCGGACAGTTGTCATGGATCCGGACAGAGAGATTTCCCTTTTTCACTTCCTGCATGACCTGAAGCAGCCGGTTTACTTTCTGTGCGAAAAATCCCGAGAGAAGATTGCTGACGGTAAAGATCAATACGCAGCATATCAATACCACAAGGAAGATAATGAACACCATTTCGTCGGCAGGGGCAGCAAGAAGGCTTGAGGGTTTTTCGAGGAGGATCTGCCAGCCGTTATCCAGCCGATCACTGGTCTGCGACGTCCAGTCGTCATAGGCGTTTCCGGAATCTTCGATCGTCGGATCGGTATAGTCAAAGAAAACTTCTTCTTCTGTCCCGATCTGCAGATGATAGTCGGTGGACAGGCCATCCAGTACCTGAAAAAAATGAGAGGGTGTCATCCGGATGCAGAGACAGTGATTGGAATAAGAAGAAATAAATTTGATATAAGGATTCGGAAGCCGTTGGATCATGCAGATATATCCGTCTTTATCCAGGTGCCAGACAGGGCGTATCGCTTCGCTCAGGGAATCGTACCATGGTTCTGACGCCAGATCGGAGAGAGGGCGAAGCTGTTTTCCGTGAAACAGATCATCACGGTCTACATAGAGTGTGATCTGAGAGATTTCCGGGTGCTGCGCGTAAATGCTGGAGAGAAGCACATCGTAGGTATAATTGAGAACATCAAATTTTTCCACCGCCGTGTCATAAGAACCGGATGCTACCTGGATCATGGTATCCAGGTTTGTGAGGTAAGAAAGCTGATCCTCATAAAGCTGGATTTCATGGTTCAGGGAATTGTAGGCGGTGTTGATAGATGCGGACATGGAATCCTGTTCTTTTTCCCGGAGCAGTCGCACTGTCTGAGAGTAGCAGAAAGTGCCGAGAGTAGTCAGCGGGATCAGCCCTACCAGAATACAGGTCAGAACGATTTTCCTTTTGTAATTGAGGTTTAGATAAAATTTAAGTATGTGCTTCATGTGGTTCCTCCTGTCGGTATTTCTCCGGGGATTTCCCATAATATTCCCGGAAACTCTGACAGAAATAGGAATAGTTGGGATATCCGACCTCTGTGCCGATATCGATCACTTTACGGTTTGTGGTCAGCAGCAGTTCATTGGCTCTTTCCATCCGTACCTGTCTTATGTATTGTGAGATACTCTTTTTCGTACTCCTTTTAAATAGCCGGCTCAGGTAATCCGGAGTGAGATAGACGAGAGACGCCAACATTTCCACCGAAAGATTGCCACTGTAATTCTTCTTAATATATTCCTGAACTTCCAGGATCTCTCTGCGGATTCCGCTGCCTGAGGACTCATATTCCTGAATGATCCGCTCCGCAAGATTTTGTACGGTCTGGATGATCTTGGAGATATCCTGCTGGATGTAGAGCTCGGTGATCAGATGCTCCAGAGACGGCAGTTCTCCGTTTTCCCCTGTCATATTTCCGGGAAGATAGGGATACAGCGCAGTTACCAGATTTGAGAAGAAAAACTTCACATAAATCTGGGACTGGTTGGATGGAACCGCATATTTTTCAAAAAGCAGATCGAGATTCTTTCTGAGATTTGGCACATCTCTGGAAGAAAGACTGCGACGGATAAGCGCAAGTAACTCGTCATCGCTGGGCTGCCCCGAGGATTCCGGCGGAAAAACCGGATGGTCATAAGCGAATACCCGGATATCGGAATTCCAGAAACGTTGTTCGATCTGTTGCTCTGTGTAGGTATAGGCACCTTGCAGACTTTTATATTCTGAAACCGGCTGACTGATGGACAGATAACAGTCTGTCTGAAAATGCTCCAGGATAAACGCATGCAGATCGGAAGCGAAACTATAAGCGTCGGAACATGTCTGACGGAGAAATAAAAGCGCCTGCGTCGGAGAGAGACTCAGCGTTTCCAGATCCAGATTCATTGAATCCCTGAGTGTATCGTACAGACTTGCATAATTTCCTGAAAGAAAAGGCGTTGGAAAGTCCAGAAGGACCAGCTGCCGGAAATCCTGAATCTGTTGTGTGATGTCTGCCGGAAATTCTTCCGGCGTGAAGTTTCCGTTGATGCATTGCTGAAGAGCATACTGGAGCAGGTATGTCTGCTGACGATTTCTGCGCTGTTCTGAATCATATGCCTCGTCCAGTTCCCGGATCACTTTGCTGAGTGTACGTTCCAGTTCTTTTGGGACAACGGGCTTTAAAATATAATTTTCAGCGCCGAGAGTGACGGCCTCTTTCGCATATTCAAATTCCGCATGTCCGCTGAAAATGATCGTTTTCAGATTAGGAAGCAGTTCCCTCGCTTCTCTGGCAAGCTCCAGGCCGGAACTGGAGGGCATCTGCACATCTGTAAACAGAATATCAGCGGGCCAGTCCTTTATGATCTGCAATGCTTCTTCCGCATCACTTGCCTCTTTGACATCCAGGGAAAGAGGACTGGATTTGACCAGATAGCGGATACAGTCCCGTTCTATTTTTTCATCATCAACAATAAGCATTTTATACATATAAATCCCCCTGACATTGTCCAAAACGCCTGAAACAGACAAAGAAAATAATTAATCTATCCTATATTTTCGTCAATATGTAGTAATATTTCAAGTGCTATTTTTCAAATTTGCGGAAAAATGATATGTTTTACGGATTTTTAATATTTATCGCCTGAAAAAATTCTGTTATTCTTTTTGTATCAGATCAGTGCGCACGGATTGTTGCGGAAGGATTGACAGCTTCCGCCGGATTACAGCAGACAGATGCCTGCCGTGATTGAAAAATCAGACGAGAATGGAGGAAACAAGATGAAGAAGAAAATCATAAGCCTGACTCTGGCAATGCTGATGGTTGGAACGACAATTTCAGGATGTGGAAATTCTGATGATGCAACATCGAACATGACAGAGGAAGAACAGGCAGCCTGGGACGAGGCGGCAAACGACCCGTATGGTAAATATCCGGAACTGGTGACATACACGACCGGATATGCTCTGACTTCTCAGGGAGCGGATACCCTGGCAGGAACCCCGTATGAGAATGACACCCCCAGTGATAATGCCTATACCCGGTATCTGAAAGAAGTGCTGAACGTACAGAATGAAAATACGTTTGAGGCACAGATCGGAGATGACTATGATCAGAAGGTTTCCCTGGCAATCGCGGCACAGGAAATCCCGGATATCATGTTTATCGATGATTACTCCACATTGGTCGAACTGGTTGAGAGTGATATGATCGAGGATATGACAGATGTCTATAATAATCTGGCATGTGATACCGTAAAAGAGGCTTATGAAAGCTATGGCGATAACAATCCGCTGGATACTGTGACCTTTGATGGAAAGATCATGGCAATCCCGAAAACACAGCTGAGTGACGGACAGGATTTCCTGTGGCTGAGAAAAGACTGGCTGAACAATCTGGGACTGGAAGAACCGTCTACTCTGGACGAGGTGGCAGATGTACTCCGTGCATTTATCAATGAGGATCCGGACGGCGACGGCCAGGCGGATACCGTCGGACTGGCAGCTCTGTCTACTGTATACGGTGATTATCCTAACAATACATTTGCTATTGATAATATTTTTACAGCTCTGGACGCATATCCGAACATCTGGATCACAAATGACGATGGAGAGGCTGTGTACGGTTCTGTACAGCCTGAGATGAAAGACGCGCTGCAGCTTCTGGCTGACTGGTATGCGGAAGGACTGATCGATCAGGAATTTACCACCCGTACCAATGACGATATTGTCGCGCTGATCTCCAGCGGACAGTGCGGTGCGTTTATCGGACCATGGTGGGCTCCGTTCAACCCGGCGATGACCGCTTCCTATGCAGACGACGATGCGGACTGGATCAATGTCAGCGCACCGGTAGGCTCTGACGGAGCGATCAATGCGATCAACACGAAATCATACGCCGGATTCGTGGTTGTACGCAAAGGATATGAACATCCGGAAATTGCGATGAAGATCGTAAATGTAAACTCTGAGTATGCTCAGCAGGATAATACAGATGCGGCGCAGGAGATCAAGGACAATCAGAGTATCGCGTACTTTAACTGGCCGCTTTACTGTCAGGTACAGCCCGGCAACAATGCGGAACTGATGACACAGGATATTGAGGAGGTCATCAATGGAAATGCGGATGCATCTACACTGACTACCGAGGAGCAGGGCTATTATGAATCCATTCAGCGTTTCGAGGAAGCGGAGGCAGCCGGACAGAAAGCGGATTCCGCGGATTATTCCCAGTATATGTCCCGTATGGTTGCGATTCATAAATTTACCGATGAACCTGCAAACTTCCTGACCCCGTCCTATTTTGAGACAACGGAGACAATGGCGACAAAATGGGCGTCTCTGGAGAAAATGGAACTTCAGACAGTTCTGCAGATTATTGTCGGCGAATCCGATGTTTCTGCCTTTGATGATTTTGTAGAGAACTGGACCTCCGCAGGAGGACAGACTATTACGGATGAGATCAATGAGGAACTGGCGGCAAAAGAGTGATAGAAAGAAAAGGAGGGGCATATGGGACAGAACAGTAAAGCTGCGGTCCGGAAATCTTCCGGACATGCGGGCAAGGAAAAAATAATGTTTCATCTGATGCTGCTGCCTGGTATGATCATGCTGGTGGTCTTTGTATTCGTTCCGTTGTTCGGGTCTGTGATGGCGTTTGAAAATTACAGTCCGGCAAAAGGAATTCTCGGCTCCAAGTGGGTGGGACTTGATAATTTCAAATTTATTTTCAGCCTTCCCGACAGCCGCCAGGTGTTTGTCAATACACTTGTGATCGCGTTTGGAAAGCTGGTCTTCAATATCGTTGTACCGGTGCTGTTTGCGATTCTTCTGAATGAGATTACAGTAAAAATCTTCAAAAAGACATTTCAGACGATCGTATATCTGCCTCACTTTCTGTCATGGGTCGTCCTGGCGACGGTTGTCACCAACATGTTTTCTCTGTCCGGACCGATCAACAGTGCGCTCTCTGTGCTTGGAGGAACGCCGATCCAGTTCCTGGCAGACAATAACTGGTTCCGAAAGGTTATGGTGGCGACGGATGTGTGGAAAGAATTCGGATATAATTCCGTTGTCTATCTGGCAGCGTTGACCGGTATCGATCTGGGGCTGTATGAGGCGGCTTCCATCGACGGAGCAAACCGTTTCAAACAGATTCTTCATATCACACTGCCGAGCCTGCTGCCGACGATCGTACTGATGACAGCGCTGAATCTGGGAAATATCCTGAATGCCGGATTTGATCAGATCTTCAATCTTTACAATCCGATCGTCTATGAAACCGGAGATATTATTGATACATATGTATACCGGATCGGTATGGTGGAACGACAGTACAGCATCGGTACTGCAGTCGGCCTGTTGAAGTCTGTCATAAGCTTTGTTCTGATCATGGGAGCAAACAAGGCGGCCAAGAAACTTACCGGAAGCGGAATCTTTTAAGGGGGGTATGGCATAATGAAAAAAAAGAGCGCGGGAAAGCTGATTTCCAAAATTATCATCTGGGCGGTCGTGATCGGCTTTACGTTGAGTTGTCTGCTCCCGCTCTGGAATATGATCGCGATCTCATTCAGCGGAAGCGATGCAGTTGCAGCAAACGAGGTCGGGTTGATTCCGAAGGATGTGAATTTTACCGCCTACTCCAAGCTTCTCAATGATTCTCAGTTCTGGAAATCTTTCCGGATTTCTGTGGAACGTGTGGTCCTGGGACTTGCGATCAATATGTTTTTCACAGTTACTATGGCGTATCCGCTCTCCAAGAGCAAACGACGTTTTCCTGCCAGAGAAATTTATATCAAGTTTGTCATTTTTGCTATGCTGTTTTCCGGCGGTATCATCCCGTTGTTCATGGTAGTCAGCAATCTGCATCTGACGAATACGATCTGGTCTCTGGTCCTTCCGGGAGCGGTTCCGGTTTTCAATGTGATCCTGCTGATCAACTTTTTCCGGGGAGTACCGGAGGCATTGGACGACGCGGCGCGGATCGATGGTGCCAGTCCGCTTCAGATTTTGACAAAAATCTATCTTCCGGTGTCTCTTCCGGCGCTTGCGACGGTCGCACTGTTTTCAATCGTCAATCACTGGAACGACTATTTTTCAGGATTGATTTACATGAGCAAAGCGGTAATGTATCCTCTGCAGACGTATATTCAGCAGCTGACTGTGGATATCACGCAGGTTACGGATGCGGAGCAGCTGAAACAGATGGCGTCTATGAATAATCGTACGTTTAATGCTGCGAAGATCGTCGTCTCGACGGTTCCGCTGTTGGTCATTTATCCATTCCTTCAGAAATACTTCGTGTCCGGCATGGTGATCGGAGCAGTGAAAGAGTAACAGAGATAAATATCTACAGGTATTGTGTTTGATCATGCAATCATAAAATAAGTTTGCCCATAAAACCCACAGGAACGGTTTGTGTGAAGGGGTTCACAGAAACTTTCCTGCGGGTTTTAAAATTGTCAATGATTTCAGAAAGGAAACGATGGTTATGAAAGAAAAATGGTGGCATAGTCTGGTCGGATATCAGATCTATCCGAAAAGTTTCCAGGACTCGAACTCGGACGGGATCGGTGATCTTCCCGGAATTATCCGGAGACTGGAGGATCTGGAACAGCTGGGGATCAATATGATCTGGATCTGTCCGTTTTATCAGTCTCCAATGATGGATCATGGATATGATATCTCAGACTATACAAAAATCGATCCGATGTTTGGAACGAAAGAGGATCTGAAACAGCTGATCTCGGAAGCAAAAAAGAGGGGGATCACGGTGATTATGGATCTGGTGATCAACCATACCTCCAGCCTGCATCCATGGTTTCAGGAAGCTTTGAAGAATCCGGAAGGGAAATACGGAAAATATTATATAATCCGCAAGGGAGATGGTGAAATCCCGCCGAACAACTGGAGATCGCTGTTCGGCGGAAGCGCCTGGGAGCGGATCGGGGACAGCGACAATTATTACCTCCATCTTTTTACTGTGGGACAGCCGGATCTGAACTGGGAGAATGAGGAGCTGCGGAAAGAACTGTATCGGATGATCAATGATTGGCTGGAATTGGGGATCGGAGGCTTCCGGATCGACGCGATCGCCCATATCAAAAAAGATCTCTCCTACCGGAATTTACCGCCGGACGGGCCGGATGGACTCCACGCAGGTATGCAATGGTTTCGAAATGTGGAGGGAATCGAGACATATCTCAGAGAGCTGAAGGAGAACACTTTTGACCGGTATGATTGTTTTACTCTTGCGGAAGTAGACGATATTCCCGAAGAACGCCTGAATGCTTATATCGGAGAGAACGGATATTACAGTTCGGTTTTTGATTTCTGCCACTGCTTCCACAGCCAGCTGGATGGGAAGTGGAAGGGGCATTGGAAAGAAATGCTGGCGGACATCCGTGACCGGGTATTTGAGAGACAGAAAAAAATGGAAGGAAAAGGTTTTTTCTGCAATTACCAGGAAAATCATGATATCATTCGAGTTCCGGATCGTTTTCTCCCGAAAGAAAAGCAGAACTTCCATAGTCTTTCCATGCTGCCGGTTCTGTATTTCTTTCTGGCCGGTATTCCGATGATCTATCAGGGGCAGGAGATCGGTATGACCGGATATCCCAGAGAGAAGATCGGGGATTATGAAGATCTGGCGACCTATAATAATTATCAGGAGTATTTGCTGGAGGGTATGACTCCGGAGGAAGCGCTGGACAAAATCAACGCAACCAGCAGGGAGAACGCCCGCACGCCGATGCAGTGGAGCAGTGAGGCCTATGCAGGATTCTCAGACGTAAAACCATGGTTTGACGTAAATCCGGATTATGTGACTTGTAATGTAGAAGAACAGCGCAGACCCGGATCTCTGCGGGATTTTTTTCGGAAGGTGACAGCACTGCGACGGGACAGCGCGTACGAAAAAACATGGATTTACGGTTCTTTTCTTCCGCAGGAACAGGAGACCGGACAGATCTGGGGATTTCAGAGAAGTTATAAGGGACAGGAGCTGATCGTTCTGGTCAATTTTACGGATCAGCCGGTCCGGACTGTACAGGTTTATTTGATCCGAAAAGTGCTGTTGGATAACTATGGGAGAACGGAGAAACCGGAACAGGGCCGGAACACCATCATGCTCCGGCCCTGGCAGGCACTCGTGTTTGAATCTGACGGATCAGATCTTATATAAAATGAAATAAAACAGATTACAATTCTTCCTCTTCATCCGCCGGCTGCCATGCCTGGCCGAACTTTACGTCCTTGAACAGCGCCGACAGGCCGGTGATCTGTTTCAGGCGGAGGATCTCGTCCTTGTCCATTCCCAGATGCTTGGAAATCCAGGCGTCGGAGCGGCCGAATTCATGCAGTTCCTTTACGATGTTGCTCATCAGATCCACGTCGTGGTTTCCCCTGGCGCGGTTGTGGCGGATGGTGCTCGCCATCCGCTGGTCGATGGGCTTGTCGATAACGGAGACCGGGAGCATACCCTTTTCGCGCTCGTAAATGTCCGGATGCTCCAGCATGACCCGATATCGGTGAAAACCGTCTACGATAATATACTGATCCTCCGCCTTGGAATAATAGCAGACGATCGGCATCGTGTAACCGTCGATCCGGATACTCTCATAGAGAAGCTTCATCTCCGGCGGAGCGACCGTATTCGGATTATAGGTGTTTGGCTGTACTTTTTCGATCGGTACGGCAATGACGTTATATACAGGACTCTTATACTCCATAATTCATATCCTCCACACTTTTATACTTTGCCTTGATGGCGTCGATCCGTTTCTGCTGTTCCCGGTTCATTCCGAATCCCATAAAACGGCAGATGTGGTCGTTTTTCAGAATACAGTAGCACATCCGTTTCCAGCTTGGGATATCCTTGGTCGACTTGATATCGTCGGTATCGTCCGGGATATTTCCGATGAAGACGACACGGGATTTTTTGTTCAGCGTATAATTGGAAACGCCGTTGCGGCGGATCTTATAACCGTGATCCTCCAGTTCCTGAATGGTCTCTTCATCCAGGCCGCCGCCGGTCTCGTGCCAGAACTGAATGGAAGTGTTGAACTTTTTCACATAGTTGTTGCGGAGTCTGGCGGGAAGCGTGTCCAGAAGAAAGAGCGTATAAGACTTCCAGGTGTGCCCTTCGGGGAGTGTGACATTGCGGTATCCCATTGCCTTGGTCTTTCCGTAAATGCAGGCAAAATTTGCGCCGCGCACCCGGCCGACCAGTTTCACCCAGATCTCGGGATCGATGACGCGGTAAAGGTTCAGCGAGTCTTTGGAGTAATCGTTAAACGGAGATGCCACACGCATCTGTGAGACTTTGAGACCTGCTTTGTAATAGAGATCGTACAGATGATTATAGTCGTAATTGAACAGATAGTGGGCATGCCAGATATCGTTCAGCGTCCAGTCATACAGTGGGGAAGCGCACCAGACGTCCTTGAACTGCTTTGTGATCCAGCACTCGCCTTTGTATCCGTATTTCTTATTGAGAAAACCGCTGTAACGCTGCAGAGATTCGGCAGCGCGCATTCCGAGAAGACATACGGTCTTTCTGTCCCCGTGGGAGATGCGGTACCAGCGTCCGAACTGTTTTGCGAGATCTTCCTGATGCATTTTATAGTGGTAAGTGGTCATCGGATTGTTTTTCAGATTGATCACGTAATCTTTTTTCGGCATCGGGCGGACCCAGCTGTCTTCTTTTTTGTCGTCCCACGAATACCAGAACATCTCATAGCTGCTGAGGGCGGTCCTCGTCGCCATCGGCAGGCAGACCCAGTAACGCTCCGCGCGTCCTTCCAGTTTTTCGAAGGTTTGTTCAATGTATTCTGTAGTCACGGTATACTGGGCTTCAAAATCCTGGTGGAAAACGCCGACGGTCTTGTCGGGATAATACTTGTCGCGGAAATCAAGGGTCAGATTCAGAAGAAGACCGCTGTCTTTTCCGCCGGAGAAAGAGATGTAGATATTGTCGAATTCCTCAAAAAGAAACTTCAGCCGGCTTTGCAGAGCTTCATATACATTCTGTTGTAAATATTCACGCACCATATGAATTCCCTCCCTGTGCTGTGGAAACAGGAACCGCCCATCCAACTGGACGGTTTCTGTAAAAAGCCATTTTCCAGAAATTTCCAGTTACATTTTACGATTACTTTAGCACAGTGGGGAAATTAATTCAACAGAATGCGACAATTATTTCACGATGTGGATAACGGTGGAATTTGACGGGCTGTCAGCGATACGGAAGCAATCCGGCGGACAGAAACGGCCGGGGCAGACGGTATCCGTGCATGTTTGGGATCATACTCCCGTTATACACAATATCGTCTGCCCCGGCCGTTTTTTTGTCTGTTTCTATCGGAAAGTCTTCCGGACTGTTACTGCACGTCGCCTTTCAGATCGCGGTAAAAATAAGCGATGGTAGTCTCCATGTAAGGCATTACCCACAGAAGTCCGATCCCGCAGGTCAGGACCGCCAGGAGCATCACTCCGAAAAAGCTGATTGTCACATAGAAGTAACGGGCTTTGTGGCCTTTCATCATCCGGGAACTTTCCTTCAGCGCCTGGATCCCGCTGATGTCATCGTAATCCAGCAGCAGGAACGATGCCATCACAAAACGGAGCGTGATGATCACATAGATCAGGGTGGAAATACCGGAACACATCAGTACAAAGCTGAGATACGTCAGGGCTTCCTCCAGGGTCATAGTCTGCGAAAGGTATGTCCGGGCGTAAATCTGACTGCAGATGGTAACCGGGATTTGCAGGATCAGCTGGATCACCACGAGCACCAGATACATCATCAGAAACCGGTCCGGGTGATGATAGAACGGGTAGAGCATATTTCCGAACAGCGGCCGCTGCCCATAGCTGACCTCCAATGCCAGACGGGAAAATCCGGCGCTGAACAGGCTGACCAGAAGCGCGATCACAAGGGAAATGATAAACTGTCCGACCTGACTGAAGATGGAATATCCCGGAAATACCCATTCAGGTATAAAAGTCGAGAGAACATTCAATGCGATCATCAGAGCACTGGCGCCGGCCATAACGCCATAACGTCCGATCAGAGCTTCGCGGGCCAGCCGTTTCAGTGCAGCTGAAGTTTTCTTTTTTTCGTTCATGGTAAAATCTCCTTTGCTGTTGTCCTGTCAGATCACATTTCCATTGTCCGGTGTGGTTTGCGGGATACTGTTGTACCAACCGCCATCCGGGTAAAAGTAATCCCCGTAATTGTCAATGAATTCATCATAATCATCTGAATAATAGTCATCGTCGTAATCGTTGCCGTAGTAATATTCGTCGAACAGTTCATTGTACTGGTCGATGACGGAACTGTTCAGGGAAGTAAATACAAGGAAAAACATGACGGCGGTGCCGATGACCAGCCCGCAGGCGGAGGCGATCAGCCCGGCTTTTCCTGTCCCGCTCAGCTTTCCGGAACCACGGCTGAGCAGTGCGATCAGGATCCCAAGGCTGCCGAGAAAAGTAGACATACCACTCATCATCAGGATAAAGGAACAGACCCCCAGAACGACAGAAGCCATCGCCATACCGGACGAACCGGGTTCTTTATAGCGGCGGGGCGGCTGGTAAGGATCCCGGTGATAAGGGTCTTGCTGATAGGGGTCCCGGTGATAGGGATCCTGCTGGTAAGGATCCTGTCGGTTGGGATCATAATTTCCCGGATCATAATTATACTGGTTCATAGAAAAGTCTCCCTTCTCATTGGTGTCGGTGCCAGGATAAATTGTTCATATCATGATGTCCTGTCTCACGGGCCGGTTTCAGCAGCCGTTCTGCCTGCTGAACGATCACCCAATTTTAAAATGATTTTATCATGCACAGTTGACAAAAGCAAGCCCTCTTGCTAAGGTAGAAAGAGGCTGGTTACAGTTCAGCTGGCTGCTGTTCAGCCGGGTTTGCGCATACGCTGCGCAGACTGTATGAATATGAAAACGTAGCGTCTGTGGGCGTTTTGCCCGTCGCGAAGCGATTTTCATTATATAAGGAGGATTCAGATCAGATGAATATTAACAAGATACTGGCAGAGGAATTGAAGGTGCGCGAAGAGCAGGTGGACGCTGCCGTAAAGCTGATTGACGAGGGCAATACGATCCCGTTTATCGCCCGTTACCGGAAAGAGATGACAGGTTCTCTGAATGACGAGGTGCTGCGTACCTTGTTTGAACGCCTGACGTATCTGAGAAACCTGGAAGATAAGAAGAAACAGGTGCTGTCCAGTATCGAGGAACAGGGAAAACTGACGGATGAACTGAAAGCGGCTGTTTTAGCAGCGCAGACATTGGTGGTCGTGGAGGACCTGTACCGCCCGTACCGCCCGAAACGCCGCACCCGTGCGACGATCGCAAAGGAAAAAGGACTGGAGCCTCTGGCAAAACTGATCCTGGAACAGGAGACGAAGGAGCCGCTGGAGAAGGCGGCGGAGTCCTATGTCTCGGAGGAAAAGGAAGTGGCGAATGTACAGGAAGCGCTGGCCGGAGCCTGTGATATCCTGGCGGAAATGATCTCCGACGAGGCGGACTATCGGATGGAGATCCGGAAAAGAACGATGAAAAAGGGACAGATCGTCTCATCCGCGAGGGATGAGAAAGCGTCTTCTGTTTATGAGAAATATTACGACGCGTCGGAGCCGGTGTCACAGATCGCTTCCCACCGTGTTCTGGCGCTGAACCGCGGGGAGAAGGAAAAATTCCTGACGGTCAAGATCGAGGCTCCGGTGGATGAGATCCTCCGGTATCTGGAGAAGCGGATCATAAAAAAGGACAATCCGTACACGACGCCGGTACTGAAAGCGACGATCGCTGATGCCTACAGCCGTCTGATCGCTCCGGCCATCGAGCGTGAGGTGAGAAATGAACTGACGGAGAAAGCGGAGGATTCCTCTATCCGTGTCTTCGGCAAGAATCTGGAACAGCTTCTTCTCCAGCCGCCGATCGCGGGACAGGTGGTCCTGGGCTGGGATCCGGCGTTCCGTACCGGATGTAAACTGGCGGTTGTGGACGAGACGGGAAAGGTGCTGGATACCGCAGTGGTATACCCCACGGCTCCGACCAATGAGAAAAAGATCCAGGCAGCCAAGGACAAAGTCAAGGAACTGATCCGTAAATATGGCGTAACACTGATCTCTGTGGGAAACGGAACCGCCTCCCGGGAGTCGGAACAGATCATTGTGGAGATCCTGAAGGAGATCCCGGAAAAGGTTTCCTATGTGATCACCAACGAGGCGGGCGCTTCCGTTTATTCCGCCAGCAAGCTGGCGACTGAAGAGTTCCCGAATTTTGATGTGGGACAGAGAAGCGCGGCGTCCATCGCGCGGAGAGTACAGGATCCGCTGGCGGAGCTGGTAAAGATCGATCCGAAGTCCATCGGCGTCGGACAGTACCAGCATGATATGAATCAGAAAAAGCTGGGAGAAGCGCTGACCGGTGTTGTAGAAGATTCGGTGAATAAAGTCGGTGTGGATCTGAATACCGCATCCGCCTCTCTGCTGGAGTATATTTCCGGAATCTCAAAGACCATCGCGAAGAATATTGTCGCCTACCGGGAAGAAAACGGACGTTTCCGGGACAGAAGAGAGCTGCTGAAAGTGCCGAAGCTGGGCCCGAAGGCCTTCGAACAGTGCGCGGGATTTCTCCGCATTACAGGCGGCAGCGATCCGCTGGACGCCACCAGCGTTCATCCGGAATCCTATGACGCGGCCAGAAAGCTGCTGGCGCAGATGGGAATGAAGCCGGAACAGATCCTCGACGGCACAGCCATCATATTTATTCAGGATTATAAAAAGATGGCGGCGGAACTGGGGATCGGCGAGATCACGCTGAGAGATATCGAAAAGGAACTGAAAAAGCCGGGACGTGATCCGAGGGATGAGATGCCGAAACCAATCCTCCGCACCGATGTGCTGGAGATGAAAGACCTGAAAGAGGGCATGGTTCTGAAGGGAACTGTGCGCAACGTCATTGATTTCGGCGCGTTTGTGGATATCGGTGTTCACCAGGACGGACTGGTGCATATTTCCCAGATCACCGACAAAAAGTTCATCAAACATCCGCTGGATGTGATCCATGTGGGAGATATCGTGGAAGTGAAAGTTATCGGCGTGGATCTGAAGAAAAACAGGATTTCCCTGTCGATGATTCTGTGAGGGGCCGGAAATGAATGAGGAGCAATGGCTGGAAAAGAGGGTGGAGGAACTCGCGGACAAATGCAGAATGCGGGATATCCCGTCGCATACAGAGTTTCTCAACCTGAATGAACAGGATATTTTTTACCGGACGATGCAGAAACAGAGGGATGTACGCTATGTGCTGGCCGGAGGATATCCGATGGCGGAGCGGAAGGTCGGTCTGTTTCTTCCATCTTATGCGGAGGACGGCGATGTGTCGATGCTGCCGGTCTCCTGTGTGCACATTCTTCCGCTGAATGCAAAGTTTGCCGACACGCTGAGCCACCGGGATTACCTGGGCGCTTTGATGAATCTGGGGATTGAACGTCATAAGACCGGGGATATCGTGACCGACGGTACGAGAGCCTGGCTGTTCTGTATGACGGATCTGGCGCAGTACATCTGTGATCATCTCAGGCAGGTGCGCCATACCAGCGTGTACGGCGAGATCGGCGAGGTGCCGGAGGAGGTGCTGCAGCCCAGGTTTGAGACGATCGAGGGCAGCGTCGCTTCGGTGCGGCTGGACGCGCTGCTCGCGCTGGCCTTCCGGACGTCCCGCAGCAAAATGGTACCATGCCTGGAAGCCGGGCAGGTGTTTGTCAACGGAAGGCTTGTCCTGTCTGCGTCGGAGGCGCCGCCGGAGGGCGCGATCGTCTCCGTGCGCCATATGGGAAGATTTATCTACCGCGGAGTCAAGAATGAGACGAAAAAAGGACGGCTGTTTGTCGTGGTGGACCGGTATGTATAAACGAGCATAAATTTCAGGAGGCAGATTTGAAAGTTTACTTCCGAATCTGCCTTAATGACGCAGCAGGTGCGTCAGGAGGAGGAAAAATGTTTCAGGCAGTCGTTTTTGACATGGACGGACTGATGTTTGACACGGAGCGGATGATCCAAAGAAGCTGGGACGTGGTGGGCGTCCGGATGGGATTCGGGAAGATGGGAAAGGATATTTACCACACACTCGGTCTGAACAATGCGGAGCGGGAACGGTATTTTAAGGATACGTACGGAGAAGATTTCCCGTACCTGGAATTCCGGGAAAATTACCGGGCGGAGGTGCATCGGGATACCGTGGAAAACGGAACGCCGGTAAAGAAAGGTCTGTATGAGCTGCTGGAGGTACTCAGAGAAAAGAAGCTGCGTTTGGCGGTGGCCACCTCCTCCAGCTATGAGAGTGCAGCGCGGCTGCTGGAGGAAGCGGCAGTTTTCGATTACTTTGACGCGATTGTCACCGGGAACATGGTGGAGCGCTCAAAGCCGGCCCCGGACATTTACGAGAAAGCCTGCACGGCGCTCGGTGTTTTGCCGGAATATGCGCTGGCTCTGGAAGACTCCTATAACGGGATCCGTTCCGCTCACGCGGCCGGGATGAAGGTGATCATGATCCCCGATCTTCTGACCGATTCCGCCTGTGTCGACGACCTGCTGTACGGAAAAATGGATTCTCTGTCCGAGGTGGCGGAGATGTTTCGGAAAAATGGGGATGACCACTCAGGTCAGCCAAGTTGTGCAAAACAGATATAGACCGGGTTTTCCACCGGTGTGGAGGCGACGTCGGTCAGGGTGCCGTCCCCGTGGATCTCCAGTACACGGATGACGTAGGCGGGCCGTTCCGCTACAAACAGATACCGTGCGTCCGGCGTCAACTCCATCTGCCGGGTGGCGATTGCGGGATCGGCGGACTTGCCGAGCGGGAAGGAGCATCTGCGCGTCAGTCTGCCGTCAACGTCCGCTTCCACGGTGACGATCGTGTCCTCGCCCCGGTTATTGACATAGATATAGTTTTCGTTTGGATGGACACGGAGCGTTGCCGGTTCATTGCGGCCGGAAAAACCGTCCGCAGTCGTAGGGATCCGATCCAGCTCGTGAAGTTTTATTTCCAGTATCTCTCCGGTGCTCCCGTCCTCGTTCAGTTCATACATCGCTGTGGCGGCAGAATCATATTCATACGTCAGCCCCCATTTGCCGTCTGCCGTCTGGATGATTTTCTCGATATGCTCAAATCCGCCGTGGGGTGCAGTGTACAGCACACGGCGGGATGGATCCACTGCGAGATCCGTCGGATTCGGCCCCATGGCGGGTACATGGTTCAGCTCTGTCAGAGAGCCTGTTTCGGGATCTGCCCGAAACGCATAGACGTTCGCTCCCTCTGTACTCCAGGGAATAACCGTTTTCCCCGACCTCAAAGACAGCGATCCCGCCGCCTCTGGGCTTTTCCATCTGGGCCATTCCGCCGGCTGTGTTGCTCCCGCCGACAGGATTCAGACCTACATAACACATGAATCGTTTCATATCTGTTTACCTCCTGATTTATTTTAAATCTTTTCCGGCCGGATAAGTCAAGAAATCTCCGGACAAAATATTCCACAAAAACCTCTTTTCTTTTTTAGGACAAATGCACAGACCCGGCTGAACGGTAACTTAGCCGCGTAACAGTTCAGCCATCTGAACTGTAATACGTAACCGCGAACGTTGTTTGCATTCCCCTTGACTTCCTGCCGCGGCCCGGTGTATAATACGAGACATAGCGAATAAGAAAACCGATGAGTAAGAGTAGTAACACAGACAGGAGAAATCACAGAGAGCCGCCGGCGGTGGAAGGCGGTATTTCGGATCTGTGCGAATGGACTTACGAGGGCAGCCCGAACACGACAGCCAGTAGGCGCTGACGGAAACTCTAACCGTTATGATGAGAGCATATGCAGGTATGTGAAAGATCCACACAGGTGGCAATCAGAATTTCGGCTTCTGTTCCTTTGGGAACAGGAGTTTTTTTCGTTATACGGAAAGTTGGTGTGATCCGATCATCCGGCAGGGGATCGGAACGTGCTGCTGTTCATCGGCTGAACGGTGACTGAAAAGCGTCATGACAGAAAAAAGAAATCAGGAGGAAAGAAAAAATGGGAAAGATCATTCTGACAGGTGACAGACCGACGGGAAAGCTCCATATCGGACATTATGTGGGGTCTCTGAGACGGAGAGTGGAACTCCAGAATTCCGGGGAGTACGACAAGGTTTTTATCATGATTGCGGATGCGCAGGCGCTGACGGACAACGCGGATAATCCGGAGAAGGTGCGCCAGAACGTCATCGAGGTGGCGCTGGATTATCTTGCCTGCGGACTGGATCCGGAGAAATCCACGCTGCTGATCCAGTCTCAGATCCCGCAGCTTTGCGAGTTGACCTTTTATTACATGAACCTGGTGACGGTGTCCCGGCTGCAGAGAAATCCGACGGTAAAGGCAGAGATCCAGATGAGAAATTTTGAAGCCAGCATCCCGGTCGGCTTCTTCTGCTACCCGATCAGCCAGGCGGCGGATATCACCGCCTTCAAGGCGACGACGGTTCCGGTCGGCGAGGATCAGATGCCGATGCTGGAGCAGACCAAGGAGATCGTGCACAAGTTTAACTCTGTTTACGGCGACACCCTGGTGGATCCGAAGATCCTGCTTCCGGAAGAGGAGGCGTGTCTGCGTCTGCCCGGCACCGACGGAAAGGCCAAGATGAGCAAATCGCTTGGAAACTGTATTTACCTGTCCGAGGAACCGGATGAGATCAAAAAGAAGGTCATGAGCATGTATACCGATCCGGATCATATCCGTGTCCAGGATCCGGGAAAGATCGAGGGCAACACAGTGTTCACTTATCTGGACGCCTTCTGCCGTCCGGAACATTTTGGGCGTTACCTGCCGGAGTACGCGAACCTGGAGGAACTGAAAGCGCATTACCGGAGAGGCGGCCTGGGAGATGTGAAGGTGAAACGGTTCCTGAATGAAGTGCTGCAGGAAACTCTGGAACCGATCCGTACCAGAAGAAAAGAGTTCCAGAAGGACATTCCGTATGTATATGAGGTCCTGAAAAAGGGAAGCGAGGCGGCGAGAGAAGTGGCGGAGCAGACGCTTCAGGAAGTCCGGAACGCGATGAAGATCAATTATTTTGACGATCTGGATCTGATCCGCGAGCAGTCGGAAAAATATAAGGGCTGAGTGGTTATGGATAGTAACCGTTCCGCCGGCTGAATTGTTACTATAGATTTTACAGGCAGTTTCAGTGAGGACACTGTAGATAATAAAAATGTACAATGTACGTTCAAAAAATGAACAAAATAGTTGTCAGATCCGGTCAGATGTGATATAGTCTATAAAAATGACCTTCCTGAACGGGAGATCTGTCTTGGAAGAGAGGTATCGCATATGATTACAGGTTTGATGGCTGGTGTGTTCTGGGCGGCGGACACCGTGATCCTTGGGATCGCGCTGGCGATGACGCCGTTTGTCTCCACGGAAGAGGCGGTTTTTCTGGCGCCGTTCGTCAGTACGTTTCTGCACGATTTCTGTTCCGCGCTGTGGATGCTGCTGTACACGGGGGTCCGGAAACAGTTCCGGGGAGTGATACAGGCGTTGAAGACCAGAAGCGGAAAATTTATCGTCCTCGGAGCGCTGCTGGGCGGCCCGGTGGGAATGTCCGGTTATGTGGCGGCGATCTATTATATGGGAGCAGGGTATACGTCCATTGTGTCGTCGATCTTTCCGGCGCTGGGTGCCTTGCTCTCCAGCATTTTTCTGAAAGAAAAAATGCGCGGATATCAGATCGCGGGACTTGTGGTGAGTCTGCTGGGGGTGATCGCGCTCGGCTATACGCCCGGGGAGGCGGGAAAGAACTATCTGCTGGGATTTCTCTGCGCGGCCGTCTGTGTGTTCGGCTGGGCGCTGGAGGCGGTGATCTGCGCTTATGGTATGCGCGATCCCGAAGTGACCAATGAACATGCGCTGATGATCCGTCAGGCGACGTCGGCGGTATTTTACGGTATTGTGATCCTGCCGCTGCTGAAGGGCTGGGGGATCACAGTTTCCGCAGCCGCGTCGTCTGCGCTTCCCGTGATCCTGGCGGCGGCATTTTTCGGAACGGCTTCCTATCTCTGTTATTATCTGGCGATCCATCGTCTCGGCGCGTCCAAGGCGATGCCGCTGGACGTTACATACTCTGCCTGGGCGCTGGTATTTGGAGCGGTTTTTCTGCATACGGTCCCGGACTGGACCAGTGTGGTTTTCGGGATCATCACCGTCTGCGGTTCTATTGTGGCGGCCTGTGATATGAAAGAGGTTCTGAGAGTACGAAAAAAATGAAGGCTTTTTGGAATTAGGACTGAAGTGGAGGTTTTAGGAAAAGGTGGCAATCGAAAACGTAAAGAAATGGCTGGAGCGGTGGGACGCTGCGGACCGGGTGCTGGAACTGGATCTGTCCAGCGCGACGGTGGAACTGGCGGCGCGGGCCCTCGGCTGTGAGGAACAGAGAATTGCTAAGACTTTGTCTTTTGAAGATGAGGAAGGGTGTATCCTGATCGTTGCGGCGGGAGACGCCAAGGTAAATAACGGAAAGTTCAAGGCATATTTCGGGAAAAAGCCCAAGATGCTTCCGCCGGACCAGGTGGAGGAGAAAACAGGTCATGGCGTGGGAGGCGTCTGCCCGTTTGCGGTAAAGGAAGGCGTGAAGGTGTATCTGGATGAATCACTGAGACGGTTTACGACGGTCTTCCCTGCCTGTGGGAGCAGCAACAGTGCCATCGAAGTGACGCTGCCGGAACTGGAGCAGTTTTCAGAGGCTCTCGGCTGGGTGGATGTCTGTAAGATCCCGGAGCATGAGAAAGAATGATCAGCCGGATTATCATGGGGATCATGGCGGTCGGGGTCGTGATCGGTGCTCTGGACTGGATGTTCGGTAACCGGAAAGGATACGGAAGAAAAATGGAGGAAGGGTTTCTTCTCCTTGGCCCGACGGCGGTTTCCATGGTGGGGATTATCTGCATTGCGCCGCTGCTGGCCTCTGTCCTGCGCGTGGCTGTGGCTCCCGTCTGCCGGTTCATAGGTCTGGATCCCGGGATGTTCGGCGGTTTTCTGGCGATCGATATGGGCGGCTTCCAGCTGGCGAAGGGGCTGGCGGATGATCCTGCTGTGGGCGCTTATGCAGGTACGATCGTGGCGGCGACTTTCGGCTGCACGCTGGTGTTCACGATACCGATGGGGATGGGACTGATCCGGGAGGAAGACCATGAGATCTTTGCCCGCGGGATCATGACCGGGATCGTCGTGATGCCGGCGGCATTGTTTGTGGGAGGCATTCTGTCGGGACTCGGACCTCTCCGGACACTGGGACAGAGTCTTCCGGTTTTTCTGCTGGCAGTTCTGATCCTGGCGGGATTGAAACTGTTTCCGAAGAAAATGGTGCTGGGATTTCAGTATTTCGCCGCGGGAATCCGGATCCTGACAATCGCAGGTCTGGCGGTCGGCGCGGTGAGTTACATGCTTGGAAAGAAACCACCGCTGGAGATGACGCCGATCGAAGATGCGATGGCGACGGTGTCGTCCATTGGGATCGTGATGCTGGGCAGTCTTCCCATGACGGAACTGATCCAGAGAATCCTGAAAAAGCCTCTGGAGCGGCTGGGAGAACATCTGGGAATGAACAGCGTGAGCATCGCCGGACTGTTCATCAGCTTTGTCAGCGTCGTTCCGGCGATCACGATGCTGAAGGATATGGATGAGCGGGGCAAGCTGGTCAACGTGGCCTGTATGGTCAGCGCTGCGAGTCTTCTGTCTGCGCACCTCGGGTTTACGGTCAGTGCCGCGCCGGAACTTCTCGGGGCGCTTCTGGCGGCAAAATGTGTCGGAGGGGCCGCGGGGATCGCCGGCGGTATTCTGGTAACGCGGCGGAGGAGAGAAGAACAGTAGGGCTAAAGCCGGCGCCATAAGAGCGGCAGGCTGCGGGAAAGAGGAGCAATAGAACAGTCGACAAAGGCAGACAGGAGACAAAGAGAAAATGAAAAAAATCAGGATACAGGACACGGAACTTGAAGTGTCCAATCTGGTCATGGGATGTATGCGGATCTCGGATCTGTCAGATCGGGAGCTTGAGGAACTGACAGATACCTATCTCAGCGAAGGTGTGAATTTTATCGATCATGCCGATATTTACGGCGGCGGAGCGTGTGAGACAGCGTTTGGAAAGCTTTTGAAAAGGAAACCGGAGCTGCGGGAGCAGATCTGTCTGCAGAGCAAGTGCGGAATCCGGGAGGGATATTATGATTTTTCAAAAGATCATATTCTGAAATCCGTGGACGGGATTCTGAAAAGACTGAACACGGATCATCTGGATGTGCTGCTTCTGCACAGGCCGGACGCTTTGGTGGAGCCGGAGGAAGTCGCGGAAGCTTTTGATATCCTTGAAAATTCCGGAAAAGTACGCTATTTTGGGGTTTCCAATCAAAATCCGATGCAGATGGAACTGCTGCAGAGCGTTGTCAGCCAGAAACTTGTGATCGATCAGCTTCAGATGAGTATGGTCCATACACCGGCCATCGACAGCGGACTGGCCGTCAATATGAGAATTCCGCAGGGAGTCTGCCGGGAGGGCAGTATTATGGAGTACAGCCGCCTGAAAGGAATCACGATCCAGGCGTGGTCTCCGTTCCAGAAGGGAATGTTTGAAGGAGTATTTCTCGGCGACCGGGAGAATTATCGGGAGTTGAATGAAAAGATCGATGCGCTGGCGGAGCAGTACGGGGTAACCAATACGGCCATTGCCGTTGCGTGGCTTACCAGACATCCGGCAAATATGGAGGTGGTTCTCGGTACGACGAAGCCGTCCAGGGTACGGGAGGCGTCGAAAGGATCGGAACTGCAGCTGACCCGTCAGGAGTGGTACAGCCTGTACCAGGCGGCCGGGAATGTGATTCCATAAAGGGAAAATCCTTGACGCATTGGTGTTTGCGTAGTGTGGCCGTTCAGTAAAAAAGTCAAAAGGTCTTTCGGACGACAGTAAATTGTCCGGAAGACCTTTTGCTGTTACGGGAAACTCCATCGTATCCGTCCGTCAAAAGAAAACGCCCCGGGCAGAATTCTCAAAATCACACATTCTTACAATTCTGAAACATAAGAATAACATAACAGAAAAATAAGGATGATATTCTCTCTTCAGAACGTAGATCATGAATCAGGAAAAGACAGAAAGAGAGGAAGTTCAATATGAAAAATGTAATTTATCTGGTAACCGGAGCGGCGGGATTTCTGGGGAGCCATGTGTGTGATGAACTGCTGGCACGCGGGGAACGTGTGAGGGCGCTGGTTCTTCCCGGAGATAAATCTGCAAAATATATTCCGAAGGAAGTGGAGATCGTGGAGGGAAATCTCTGTGATGTGGCGTCACTGGAAAACTTTTTTTCGATTCCGAAAGGAAGTTCGTCTGTGGTCATTCACTGCGCCAGCATGGTCACAACAAATGCGGAGTTCAATCAGAAGCTGGTGGATGTGAATGTGGGCGGTACCGTTAATATGATCGATCAGTGTCTGAAACATCCGGAATGCGGAAAAATGGTATATGTAAGTTCTACCGGCGCGATCCCGGAGCTTCCGAAGGGATCCCCGATCCGGGAGACGGACAGATTCACGCCGATCGATGAGGAACGTCAGGTGGGATGCTACAGCCAGACGAAAGCGATGGCTACACAGGCAGTGCTGGATGCATGTAAGGAAAAAGGTCTGAAGGCCTGCGTGGTACATCCCAGCGGCATCCTGGGGCCGAAAGATTATGCCATAGGGGAAACGACCGGGACGGTGATCAAGATCATGAATGGTGAGATGCCGGTGGGAATGGGAGGCTCCTTTAATCTCTGTGATGTGCGTGACCTGGCCCACGGTTGTGTCGCGGCGGCGGACAAGGGCAGGATCGGAGAGTGCTACATCCTGGGAAATAAGGAGGTGACGTTAAAAGAAATGTGCCGGATGCTCCATGAGGCCAGCGGGTGCCGGATGCCGCATTTTTATGTTCCCATCGGGATGGCGTACAAGCTTGCTGCGCAGATGGAGAAAAAGGCAAAAAAGACGGGAGAGAAACCGCTGATGACCAATTTTGCGGTATACAATCTTGCCAGAAACAATGAATTCGACTATTCCAAAGCCGAGCGGGAACTGGGATATCATACAAGGCCGTATGAAGAAACGCTGAGGGACGAGGCAAACTGGCTGATGGCTGAAGGATATATAAAAAATCAGAAAACTGCATAGAAGAGTGGGAGGATCTGACTGTGGCAAAGGCGCTGCGGATATCGTGCCGACGATCACCGGGATTTTGAACCCTGTGGCGGGAGCGCCCGTTCACAATGCAGGTTCTGTCCTGGTGATCGTCAGTTTGCCGTTTCTTCTGAGATGGAAGAAGCATGACAGATAAGCCGGAAAACGGCTGCCCGAAGTGCCGTCTGGCCGTTTGAGGCAGATCTACCGGTTACTCCAGCTCGAATGCCCCCGTATAAAGCTGATAATAGGTTCCTTTTTCCTCGATCAGCTTTTCGTGGGAACCCCGCTTGATGATCCTGCCGTGGTCCAGAACCATGATGACGTCCGAGTTTCGGATCGTGGACAGGCGGTGGGCGATCACGAAAGAGGTGCGGCCTTTCATCAGAGCATCCATACCTTCCTGGACGATACGCTCCGTACGGGTATCGATGGAGGAGGTTGCCTCATCGAGGATCATACACGGCGGGTTTGCCGCCACCGCGCGGGCAATGTTCAGAAGCTGACGCTGTCCCTGACTCAGGGCGGCGCCGGCGTTCAGGAGAACCATGTGGTAGCCGTAGGGCAGGTTGGAGATAAAGGAGTCAGCGCCTGCCAGTTTTGCTGCCGCCACGCATTCATTGTCAGTGGCGTCCAGGCGTCCATAGCGGATATTTTCCAGCACAGTTCCGGTGAACAGATTGGTATCCTGAAGAACAAGACCGATGGAGCGGCGAAGATCATCTTTGCTGCAACTTTTATCGTGGCTACACGTTTGTGCTCTGTCGGATGACATTGATCGTGGTAAGGACAGTTTCTGCAAACATCCAGCGGAAAAGAGACTTTGCATTTCTGCGTGTTTTTGTCATATACGCTGCTTTTCGGTTCATGACCTGCCGCACACTGTAACAGTTTTGTACCATCTTCATTGAATTCAAAATCAGCCCAGTGGTCGCTGACTTCGGCTCCTTTTAGATCCGTGGTGACCAGTGTTATATTTTTTCTTTCCGCAAGCTGATGGTTTTCCATCCCGCAGTATCCGACATCCGTTGTAAGAACAGCTGGGCTTCCGCCCTCAGGCTGCCGCTCAATATAATCCTTGAGGAACTGACTGTCGCTATAGTTATTTTTCTTATACTGATAATCAACCGTTATACTGTTATGATGGTCATCTGTTACTTCCACTACATTGGCAATGTAACCCCTGTGCTCTTCTCCTGATTTTTCCGGCAAGTAGCATCTGGATCCGCCGAGTTCTGCATGGTGTTGGAATCCATGCCATCATGCTTTCCTTTAAGCGTCAGATTCCCATTGGCATCCGATTTCGTCTGTTCCTTTATGGCACGGATTAAGAGCTGGTATTCGCTGTATTCATCATATCGGCTACCGCAGGCTGAGAGAATAAGTGCAGCATCCTTTAGTACCTGTTCTGTCTTGGAATCGGTATCTTCACTGCGGTTATGGTAAAGAACCTTGTTGTGGTCACCCTCTTCCGTGTAAGGAAGAAACTCTTCCGGCAGTGCCGGATCCTCCAGCTTTTTCATCCGTCTGGCGAGGTTCGCAACACTTGTATAGAGAAGTTCCAGACGGCTCATCTTCTTTATATTGGAAGCCACCATCAGGGAATCCATACGACGCATTCCAGTATTTAGTTTCATCATGGCTGCCATACTTGAAGACAGTTTCACAATACAATCATGGATAAGGTCTATACCTGTCATTTCCTCGTATGCATAGCATCTGGCCAAGGGTGCGGTCATTCAGGGGCTGCTCTTCAAAACTGGTTGTGTGGAGAGCGTACTGATAACGAATATCAAATGGGAGAGTCTCCACGATCTCTTCATCCGTGAGACCGAAGATTTCTTTCAGTATCAACGCACCAATGATCACATTTACAGGCGTGTTATGTCTGGATGGGCGGTCACTGTAGAGTACCGAAAAAGGAGCCTCGTCAATTTCGGGGAATATATGATCCGCACAATATTTTGCCCAAGGCCTTTTATTTTAGATTCGGATAGGGAAGATTCCTTCCCTATCCGACGCGATACTCACGATCAGTTCACAGCATGCGTTGTTCCCTGTCCGTTACCCGACAAATATCTGCTCGTGCAAGCACAGCAGCTGCTTGCCGGGTGCATCGCAAAAAAAGCGCACACCTTTCGGTATGCGCAAAAAAAGATACAAAAGGCGATGCTTCTGTGTCGTAACAGAGACATGTCTCCTGTATCGTAGTCTAAGCAGTTCTATTCATTTCTTTGTATTATACAGTCTGAATTCAGAAAATTCAAGCCGCCAAATTTACAAAATTGCTCTCGGGAAACGTCCGGCAGAAAAATGAGAAAATCTTTTGTTTTGGGCTTGGAATTTTGTTAAAAATTAACTATACTAATGATATCAAGACGATGCACACGGGAAGTGGTTTGTCTCGGCGGACGGGTTCTGCTGCGAGGAAAATCTGTGACTGCTGCATCGCCGAAAACCATAGCAGGAGGAAAGTATCATGGAAAAAGTAAGGCTTGGTATTATCGGTATCGGTAATATGGGAAGCAGCCATGCGAAAAACATCATCGAGGGAAAGACGCCGGACATCGAACTGACAGCGGTTGCCGACCGTAAGGAAGACCGGAGAAACTGGGCGAAGGAGACACTGCCGGAGAGTGTAAAGATTTTTAATGAAGGAACGGAACTGATGGACAGCGGTGTCTGCGACGCGGTGATCGTTGCGGTTCCGCATTATCAGCATCCGGAACTGACGATCTATGGTCTGCAGCACGGTCTGCATGTACTGTGCGAGAAACCGGCAGGCGTATACACAAAACAGGTGCGTGAGATGATCGAGGTTTCCGAAAAATCGGACAAAGTATTCGCGATGATGTTCAACCAGAGGACCAACTGTGTTTACCGCAAGATGCATGAACTGGTACACAGCGGAGAACTGGGAGCGATCAAGAGAGTGAACTGGATCATCACCGACTGGTACAGAACCCAGATTTATTACGATTCCGGCGCATGGAGAGCGACCTGGAACGGAGAGGGCGGCGGCGTTCTCCTGAATCAGTGCCCGCATCAGCTGGATCTTCTGACCTGGATCTGCGGTGTTCCGACGAAAGTCCGCGCGTTCTGCCACGAGGGCAAATGGCATGACATCGAGGTAGAGGATGATGTTACCGCATACATGGAATTCGAAAACGGGGCGACCGGAGTATTTGTCACCACGACAGGTGACGCGCCGGGAACCAACCGCTTTGAGATCGACCTGGAGATGGGCAAGCTGGTATGCGAGGATGACAAACTGATCCTTCATCGTCTGGCAGTCAATGAGCGGGAATTCTGTAAGACGGCGACCGACGGCTTCGCAAAACCGGAATGTACAGTGGAAGAAGTGGAGACTGACGGTAAGAATGAGCAGCACGTAGGCGTTATGAATGCTTTCGCCAACAAGATCCTCGGAAAAGGCGAGCTGGTAGCGCCGGGACGCGAAGGGATCAATGGCCTGATGCTTTCCAACGCGATGCATCTGTCCAGCTGGACCGATCAGACCGTGACCCTTCCGGTAGACGAGGATAAATTCCTGGAACTGCTCAATGCAAGACGTGCAACTTCCAGACAGAAAGAAGACAAGAATATTACCTTTGATATTTAACAAGAGACAAGCGACGAAAGGCCGTCAAAAGGCCCGTGGAACCGGAAAGTTCCCACGGGCCTTTTTCTGGGAAAGGAAGGTTCAGACGCGCAGGGCGAGTTCGAGAGCGACGGTGAATTTGTCCAGGGAATGATTCGCATGGTGGAGGTCTTCGTGGCTGTATTCCGGCTGGTCGAGGACGTCGCCGGTCATCAGAAAGTCATACAGATGGAACCCGTGGAAATCACAGACGGCCTGTACGCCGGCCAGTTCCATCTCGACAGCCAGACATCCTTCGCTCCTGCGTTTTTCCATCTGCCCGCGGGTCTCGCGGTAGATCGCATCCGTGGTCCAGACTTTTCCTTTTATATAAGGTACGTTCAGACTATCGAAAATCTGTGCGACCGTATTCGCTTCCGGAATGTCAATATAATCCGCAGGAGGAGCGTAGTGGTAGGACATGCCCTCGTCCCGGTAAGCTGCGGTCGGGACCACATATTTCCCCTGGGTTTCCGCCCGATTCAGAGAACCGGCGGAGCCGAACATAATGAATTTTTCCGCCCCCGTGAACCAGTTGGCGTCGACCAGGTCTGCGCCCGCCATGGCGGCTCCGATGCCGGAGAGATAAAAGGCAATCTTTTTGCCATGGTATGTAAAAAGATGGACTGAGTTGCTGCCATTGCAGCTCTCTATCTTTCCAGTGGTTTCGCAGGAAAAATGATGCAGGACATTTTCATAAATGATCCTGGAAAAAGTTACAATGCAGACTTCGCAGAGATGCTGTTGTTCGCCATAAAAAGAGGCGGGAGAGATGATCTGTTCGGTTTTCGGGTCAAAAGAATCTGTGATCATAGGCGGACCTCCTGTCGTTTGATCTTTGCTGCGGCCCAGTTGAGCGGTACAAGAAGTATCCCCAACCGTTCGGCCGGATGAAATGTTGCAACTATTGTTATGATATCATGAAAGAGGAAAAAGGACAAATAACTGTTATAAAAATGAAGAGGAGAAAGTGAACGTGGAATTGACAAAAGGATTACTGGCGCTGCGTGAGGATGCCTGCGCCGCGATCAAAGATGAAAACATACAGGAAATTTACAGGAAATGTTTCGGGAGCACCTGGGAGACGACTTTGTCGCTCGACGAGAACGGAACTTCCTTTGTGATCACCGGAGATATCGAGGTAATGTGGCTGCGGGACAGCAGTATGCAGGTGCTTCCGTATCTGGAAGGAATCGGAGAAGAAGAGGTCTGGAAAGCGCTCCGGGGGCTGGTCTGGAAACAGGCTGAGTGTGTCAACATCGATCCTTACGCCAATGCATTCAACAAGAACGGCGATTACAGCTGCTGGCTGAAGGATGACACGGAGATGGGCCCGTATATCTGGGAGCGAAAATATGAGGTGGACTCGCTTGCGTTCCATCTGTTTCTCCTGGAGCACGTATATCAGGCGGCGAAAGAAAAACGTCCGGAAAGCGCCGGAGAATTGCTGACGGAGGCAGAGGAACAGGCGCTGGAAAAGATCCTGGAGGTATGGAAAACCGAGCAGCGCCATGCCACCAGTCCATACACTTTCCGGAGAGACAGTGACCTTGAGACAGAAACGCTCCAGAACGACGGAAGAGGAAGAGCGGTCGGATATACGGGAATGACCTGGTCCGGTTTCCGCCCCAGCGACGACGCCTGCTATTACAACTATCTGATCCCGTCCAATATCCTGGCGGTATCTGTGCTGAAAGAACTGAAAAAGCTTCCGGTGCGGGAAGATCTGGCGGAGAAAGCCGCGAAGCTGGCGGGTGAACTGGAAGAAGGAATTGACCGGTACGGGATCATCCGTCATCCGGAATATGGGGAGATTTTCGTCTATGAGACCGATGGTCTCGGAAATTATCGGTTGATGGATGATGCGAATCTTCCGAGCCTTCTGGGAACTACACTCGTACCTGTAAAGGAAAAGTGGAAAGAGGTTTATCGAAATACGAGAAGATTCCTTCTCTCTGCGGAGAATCCCTATTATTATGAAGGAAAATTCGGAAAAGGGATCGGCAGTCCTCATACACCGGAGCGCTATATCTGGCATATTGCTCTCTGCGTACAGGGAATGACCTCCGAAAACCCGGAGGAACAGAAGGAAATCCTGGAAACGCTGAAAAATACTACGGCGGGGACCGGCCTGATGCACGAAGGATTTGATGTGGACGCGCCGGAGCATTTCACACGCGACTGGTTCGCCTGGGCGAATTCCATGTTCTGTCTGTTCGTAAACAGTCTGCTGTCCTGAAAAACCGTTCTTTTGTAACTGTAATGTTACGTTCATGTTTTGATTAAAAAAACGGGAAGCCTTGACAGGATCAAGGCTTCCCGAAAAAAATAACAGACGGAGACGGAGGGATTCGAACCCTCGTGCCCCGGAGGGCAAACGCATTTCGAGTGCGCCCCGTTATGACCGCTTCGATACGTCTCCATAAATTTGTCTCTT
>ERZ1643246.648-NODE-648-length-43153-cov-23.751868_pt1 | contig 43153 bp, 36 predicted proteins | sample MGYA00579265_ERZ1643246 | MGnify/ENA primary metagenome ERZ1643246 (study PRJEB29033, sample SAMEA4952261) | chicken gut metagenome | biome: Broiler Chicken; feature: Gastrointestinal Tract; material: Caecum | place: Ireland | collected 2018 | study: Broiler... | reverse complement strand
TTAAGACGCCGCCCTCTCACGGCGGAAACAGGGGTTCGATTCCCCTACGAACTGTATGCTGTCAGAAATTTTCTGGCAGCTTTTTTATATAGCAGGAAACTGCGCTCCCTGTTATATAAAAACGCTCCGCGGGATGCGCACTCGCGCGAAGCAGAAATCTGTCGCTAAAGCGACCGCGCTCGGCGCGAGAGTTCCGCGAGCGGAACTCCTTGTTCTCCGCGCACAGAAGAATCATAAAGAGCAGCCTGGAAACATCGGCTTTTCCATTCCCGCCGTATTTCCAGGCTGCTCTTTTTCATAACAATTCAGCCAGCTGAACTGCTGCCTTTTTCTCTTTTCTCTTTTTTATACTCTTTCTCCGTACAATTTTACCAGTTCCAACAGAAGCTCTACTGTCAGATCCATCCCCTCTGCGGTAATATGCTCATAGGGACCATGATACGCATATCCCCCTGTTCCAAGATTGGGACAGGGCAGGCCCATATAGCTGAGTCTGGCTCCGTCGGTTCCTCCCCGGATCGGGACAACCTTCGGTTCTATCCCGGCTCTTCTGGCCGCTTCCTGCGCATTCTCAATCAGGTGGAAGCATGGACGGATTTTTTCCGCCATATTCCTATACTGCTCTCTGATCTCCAGAGCGACCGTTCCCTCTCCGTACTTCCGGTTCATTTCGTCAGCAATGTGACGGAGAAGCGCTTCTTTTTCCGCAAATTTGTCCGCGTCGTGATCACGGATGATATATTCCATTTCCGCCCGAGCAACATCGCCGCTCATACCGGTCAGGTGGAAGAATCCTTCATAGCCCTCCGTATATCTGGGGTTCTCCTGCTCCGGCAGCATGCACTGGATTTCACAGGCCACCTGCGCGGCATTGATCATTGTGTCTTTGGAGCTGCCCGGATGAACGTTAAATCCTGTGATTGTTATTTTTGCGCCGGCTGCATTGAAATTTTCATACTCGATTTCCCCCTCCGGTCCGCCGTCTACCGTATAGGCAAACTCCGCGTCAAAGCCCGGAACATCAAAGAAATCCGCTCCCTGGCCGACTTCCTCATCCGGTGTAAATCCGATGGAAATCTGTCCGTGGGGAATTCCCTGCCGTTCCAGCTCTTCCGCCATCGTCATGATCTCCGCAATCCCCGCCTTGTCGTCCGCACCGAGAATCGTCGTGCCGTCGCTTGTAATCAGCGTACGTCCTTTCAGCCCGGATAGATGCGGAAACACGGAATTCTCCAGCGTCCTTCCGCTGGTTCCCAACGCCAGATCTTCCCCGTCATACTCCGGATGAATCACCGGAACCACAGGATGATCCGCGAAATCGGAGACGGTATCCATATGCGCGATAAATCCAAGCCGGGTGCTGTCTTCATAACCGGCACTGGCCGGAAGCTTTCCATAGACATAACAGTGGTCGTCCACCCGCACATCCACGGCGCCCAACGTCTTCAGTTCCTCCGCCAGACGCGTGGCAAGCTCAAACTGACACTGACTTGTGGGATGCGTTTCGCTGTTCTCATCACTGGGCGTCGCAATTTTCACATATTCGATCAGCCGTTCGTAAGCCTTCATGCCTCGCTTACCTCAAATCCCAGATCATCCAGGATCTCTTTCGCCTTTGCAACGCAGTTTTCGCAGCCGTTTACGGTTACGGTCTTGTCCGCCAGGCAGACATTCACGTCCAGCTCCGCCTTTGCCATTGCTTTCTCAATTCTCTCCACACATTTCTCACAGTGCATATCCGTTTTTAATACTTTCGCCATTTCTGTTTCCTCCTTTATTACAGTTCATTCAGGCCTGTGCATTCGCTGCACAGACCGCAGGAAAGCATACTGCCTGTGGGCATCCGAACAGCCGCGCTACTTCATCAGCTTCTGGATCGTTCGGCAAAGTTCGTCCACCGCATCCTCCTGACCTTCGCGGATGTCCTCCACCACGCAGGTCTTGATATGATTCGACAAAAGAACCTTGTTGAAGCTGTTCAGCGCGGACTGTATCGCCGACACCTGGGTCAGAATATCCACGCAGTACCGATCCTGCTCCACCATTTCCTGTACTCCCCGTACCTGGCCTTCGATCCGTTTCAGCCGATGGATCAGATCCTTGTATTCCTTTTCGTTGCGTATTTTTTTTCTCTCACAGTTTCCGCAGCAATTTCCGCACTGACTCATTCTATTCCTCCTGTTCAGATACCCCATCCGGGTATACTGTCATCTTACCCTTCTTTGCTACATTTGTCAAGCCAAAAACTCATCAGAATCCGGTTTACATCCATGCTCCGGGCGATCTCCCGCTCCTTTGCCCGTACCGGATCCGGCTCCCCGCACAGATCCACGCCTGTCGTCTCCCCCTGAGATCTGAACCAGCCGAGGATCCCGGTCATCTCTTCCAGACGCATAGTCCCCTGATCCCAGTTGGTACTGCACACCTGCGGAGAGAACACATCCTTATCCACCGAAAAGTAAACCGGAAAATCCGCATGGAAGCCGGAAAGCTTTTTCTTCCAGCTTCCGTCTTCCAGTTCTTCCATGGAAATCCACGAGACACGCCCCCTGTATTCCATCGGAATCTGTTCCAGGGCCTCCAGCGGCGGTCCGATCAGAAACGTCTGGCGTACCCCGGGAACGTCACGCAGCGTATCCGCAAGCCAGGAACCGCAGGACAGAATCGGAAGCAGCGCAGGGGGCTGCATGTCCGTGTGATGATCCAGCACAACCAGGGAAACGTCCCTGGCGAGCTCCCCGAGAAACAGCTTGCTCATATAATGATAATTTCCGGAATCCATCAGATGAATTCCTCCCTCTGGAACTTTCCTCAGCATCTCCCTCAGTTTCTTTTCCGTCTCCGGATCGCAGTAGCAGTCCGTGCCCTGCATCCGGGAAAGATCCAGATATTCCTGCGCTTCCGCCCGAAGAGTCTCCTGGTTTCTGTAAATTCCTGTGAAATCCAAAATTGTACGCCTCATACTTCCTCCTGTCTAGCAAAAAAACTGTAGCTGTTCCTCCTATGCTGTTTTGTAACAGTCCAGCCAGCTGCACCGTTACCTATTTTTTCAGAGGATTCAGCTTTTTTCCAGCTGCAACAAGAAACAGCGCCGCCAGCAGAAGCTGCACCGCCACGCTGACCGGCACAAGATTCTGTACAAGCCAGTCACCCTCATAATTTCCGAACAGACTACACAGAAGCATCATCTCTCTGCCGCTTCCCAGCTGATGACTCAGCATTCCGAAGAAAGTCAGAAACGGATTCAGCAGAAACAGATAGACTGCTGCTCCCACATCCGAATTTATTACTCCCTGCCCCTGAAGCGTCTGGAGATAGTAATCCATCGCCACGGCGGCAATGGTTCCCACAACAAAAAGCATAACAATCAGATAAGTCATCAGCGTTGCAATCGTCGTCCGCTTAAACGCCACGGAGCAGAAAATGCCGATACTCCCGATAAAAATGCCTGACACAAGAAGAAGCAGCACAAGCGTCAGCAGGTCTGTCAGCCCCACTCCTCCGAACACAGTGATCAGCGCAAGCGCAGGCATTGCAGAAAAAGCAATCACAAAAATAATGCTCAGAGAGGCCTCCAGTTTCCCGATGATGATTTTCCACGGATTCAGATGCGTGGTCAGCAGCAGATCCAGCGTGCGCTTCTCCCGCTCCAGGGAGACGGACGCCCCTGCGATGACCGGCACAGTCAGCAGGAGAAGGAAAAACAGCAGATAGGCCATCATCATATAACACCGCATCGGCATTGTATAACTGAGCGGCGTCATATATCCCCGCACACTGCTTTCGCCAAAAAAGCAGATCAGCGCAATCGCGCCGAGAAGCAGATTGCACCCGAACACAATCCAGGAGATACGGATCGATCTGGTATTCCTCTTGATTTCTTTTTCAAATACCGGATTTCTGTTCATACTTCCTCTCCTTCCCGGACACCGCCTGTCAGATGGAAAAACAGAGATTCGAGACTGTTGTGCTCCCTCGCAAAGGCAACCACCAGAATTCCCGCATCCACCAGTTCTCTCAGCAGCCGGGCCTCTTCCTCACGGCTTCCGGAAAACCATGCGGCAATTTTGTTTTCCTCCACGGAGATCCGCTCCACCTGAGGGTTGGCCCGGATCAGCCGCACCGCCTGTTTTATCTTATTCAGCACCGTAATTCTCAGCGGATTCGAGCTGTCAATGGAGAGCATAATATGGTCAATTTTTCCCTGCAGCACCATTTTCCCCTGATTGATAATTCCGATGCTGGTACACATATCCGACAATTCAGACAGAATATGCGAGCTGATCAGAATGGTATAGCCCTCTTTCTGCAGTTGCTGAAGCAAGAGCTGAAATTCCTTTCTGGTCCGCGGATCCAGGCCGGAATTCGGCTCGTCCAGGACGAGAAGCTTCGGCTGATTCAGCAGCGCCCTGGCAAGGCAGAGCCTTTGCTGCATTCCCCGCGACATCTCATCCACAAAGACCTCCTCCATGCCTCTGAGATTCACCAGTTCCAGTACTTCATAGCTGCGCACAGTACCTGCTTTCTGATAAATTCCATAGGCAGCCGCAAAAAATTCCAGATATTCAATCACCGTCAGATTCTCATACAGCCCGAAAAAATCCGGTACAAATCCGATCATGCTTTTCTGCAGTTTCATATCCTTCGTGGTCCTCTGTCCGTCCAGCCAGATTTCTCCGGAGTCGGGTTTCAGAAGCCCGGTGATAATCCGGAGCGTCGTGGTCTTCCCCGCTCCGTTTGGCCCTACAAATCCATACAGCTCTCCTTTTTCCACTTCCATGTCCAGACCGTCCAGCGCATTTTCTTTTCGATTGTATCTTTTATAAAGCTTCTCTATCCGGAGCATTTTCCTTCCTTTCTTTCAGTCTCATGGTTCCCCGTCTGCCGCCGTCGGATTATCCCTGCAGGTTCCCGTGGTTGTCCGCACCCACTGCCGTTACAATCAGATCCGGCATCTGATAGCTTCGCATCTTCTGGTAATACTCCGAAGAAAGATTTTCTTCCGACAACGAATACCGGATTTTCAGCTGATTTCCGTTTCTCAGATACGGGGACGGAATTCCTTTCTCCACAGAGCTGTCCGTCAGCTCCCAGTTTTCCAGTTCCTCATAGGCTCCCGTGCCATAATTATAAACTTCAATTTTTCCATCGAAAGCCGCCCAGTCTTCCATCAGAACCTCCGGCTGCTCAAACCGTACGTCAACAATCAGATCCTTCTGAAGCGACAGTACTCCCTCCGGATCCTCCATCATCGTCCGGATATACTCCAGATTGCTGCTGATCATCTCGCTCTCCATGTTTTTCACGATCTCCGGGTCGACAAAGATTTCCTGCAGCAGCATTGCAAAGCACCGCTCCCACAGATGCGCTTCTTCATACACTGCGTTCAGAAAATAAGTCACTTCCAGCTCCTGCCCGTCCATGATCAGGCTGTCGGGATACTTACTGTAGGAAAACGCATCCTGATCCGTGGAATAGTACTGCTGGGCATAAGGACAGGAAAGGACACCGTCTGCATTCAGACAGGTAACGGAAGCATTGGCCTTGTAGAGGACGGTTCCGCAGGTTTCATAACCGGAATACAGCTGAAAAGTCTCCTCTTTGTCGGTGACTTCCGCCAGCAGTATGCTGTCGGCCACCCGGTTCAGGCTTCCCAGATTCAGCTGTGATGCAAAATCCCTTGTCCTGTTTCCTTCGCCAAACTGCAGGCGCAGCCACTCGTCGCCGCCCCTGACGCTCGTCGTCTCCAGTCCGCTTACCTCCAGTGTTTCGCCCGCCTTCAGGTCGCCCACGTATGCCATATGACCGGGAAGCATCAGAACACAGTCTTTCAACGTGTATGCCGTCTGGTTGGAAATCGTTCCGCTGACTTTTTTATCCTCCCAGACCAGATCGCTGACCAGCCCGTCGGTATCCATTGTGTTCTCCCTGAAAAGCGTAAATGCATTGAGGGCAAAAGAAGGCTGATTGGAAATCGTAATTTTATTTTTTCCTTCCCCATAGAACAGCCGGATCTGTTCAAATCCTTCTGCCGCTGTTCCCTGTGTCTCCGCCGAGTAGACATTCTGCGAACTTCCCGGCGTCATCCGGTAGGCAGAATCCAGATAAATCGTGTACCCATCGTTATAAGGAGCCTGCACCTCAAAATCCAGCGTTTCCTCCAGAACTGATCCGCTCTGACTCAGCACATTCCGGTAGACAATGACCGGCGCTCCCATGGATGTGGCATGCCCAAGCACACAGATCAGAAGCACAAACACCACAGACAGACTGCAGATTCCCGTCCACAGATAGTATCTTTTGTGTTTCTTTTTCAGCAGCAGATAGAGTGCCGGCCCCGCCAGAACCGCGTATCCGGCAATCAATACAAGAAACAGGATGCTGGAGGGCTGTTTCCGTATCGCTTTTTCCTCCAGCAGGAACGCGTTATCGAAACTTTCTATATAACTGTCGCTCCTCACGGAAATCAGGTTGGAAACCACCTCCTCCGTCAGCAGAAGCTGAAGGATTTTTTCAGGATTTTCCCGAAAAATCTGTTTCAGAACAGCGCCCGCCTCTCCGGCCTCCTCCCCGATGTCAGAAAACATGTTTTCAAAATCAATGGCCACACCGCCGCCGGCCTCCCATCGCTCCAGATTCCGCAGCTGATTTTCTTCCAGTGCGCCCCGGCTGTAATCCAGCAGGATCAGAACATCCGGCGCTCCTGCTTCCGCCATCGCGGCAGTCAGATCCTCCGGCCGGATGCTGACCGCCCGGATCACATATCCCTGGTTTCCCACCTCTGTTCCGCTGATTCCGGATGCATACTGTTCTTCCGTCTCCAGCACACCCACGGTCACTTCGTTGCGGAAAAGATTTTCCGTGGAAATGCTCTCCTTCTTTTCATAGACCTTTGTTCCGCTCTGATCTTCCAGCGAGACAATGACCGTCGTCGCATTGTAATCGATCAGCGCCACAGTCAGTTCCTTTCTGACCGTCCCGTTCTTTGGAAGATCCACCGGAAGTTCATAGGTATACGTCTGACTGCGCTCCGAAACCGCGGAACGCACCCCAACAAACAATTGTTCCAGAAAACGGGACGGGACATCTCCCACAGCATCCGACGTCATAGGGATACAAAGCTTCAGAGTCCCATGAAACTCAGAGCCGTTGTTAACGACCGTAACCGCTGCCGGCACTTCACTGCTGCCTCTGCTCATCCCTTTCCACCCGTACTCCACGATGATCTCAAACTGCCCCGGCATCAGAGTATTTCCGGAACGGCCTGCCGCAGGCATTCTCTCATAACCATAAACTGCTGCCGGAAATCTTCCCAGCAGCAGAAGCATACACAGCAGCGCCGTCCAGTATATCTTTCTGTTTTTCAGGATTTTTTTCATGATATTTCCTCTTTTTCTCCCTGCCGCATCGGCAGTTCCACTTCGAACACGGTTCCCTGAAGATCGCTCTTCACACGGATCTCTCCGTGATGCAGTTCCACGATCTGTTCGGCAATCGCAAGTCCCAGCCCGGTACCTCCGGTATCCCTGGAACGGGACTGTTCTGCGCGGTAAAATTTCCGGAAAATAGCTTCCTGTTCATTCCTGGGGATCACATGTCCGTAATTGATCACTTTCGTCACCGCATAAAAACCGCTCTGTTCCACCTCCACACGGATCTGCTTGCCTTCCTTTCCGTATTTCACTGCATTGTTCAGCAGATTGGCAAACAGACGCGCCAGAAGATCTCCGTCTGCTTCGATGAGCATCGTCTCCTTCTCATGACGGAACTTCACAGTCAGATCATTCTGAACAAAGCTTGGCGTCATCTCATCCAGCATCTGTTCCATCAGCTGGATCAGATCCAGCTTCCCCAGGCGCAGCGTCATCTCGTTATGCTCCAGCTTGACAAAACCGAACAGCTCGTTGGTCAGCTGTTCCAGGCGGAGTGCCTTGCTGTAAGCGATCTCAAGATATTTTTCTCTCGTGGCGGCGTCCAGATCTTTTCTGGTACGCACCCAGCCCAGATATCCGATAATTGATGTCAGCGGCGTGCGCAGATCATGGGCGACAGAGGAAACCAGGTCATTTTTCGTGTGTTCCGCAATCCGCTCCTTTTCCATCAGCCGTTTCACGTTTTTCTGCATTGCATTCAGGTCTGCAGCCATCGCCGCAAACTCATCGCTGCCTCTGACTTCCACCGGATGATCCAGATCCCCTTCGGAAATGTCCCGCACCTTATCCGCCAGCAGATGAATATAGCGTATACTCTCACGGAGCATCAGGTAAAAACTAACAGAAAATGTAAGAACCGCCGCCACTGCCAGGAAAAAAATCTTTGCCTCCGGCCGTAATCCGTCAGGCCCGAGCAGGACGCTCCGGTAACCGCTGTCCCGGAGATAACGTTCGACGCTCCCGACCATCCACGCGACCGCCAGCACCACGCCCACCGTAAGCCCCGCGCAGGCGGCCAGGCAGAAAATAATTTTTCCGCCGAATGTTTTGATAAAATCAAGCTTCAATTTTGTATCCCACTCCCCACACCGTCGTGATGATCTTTTCTTCCCGCGTGTCGTCTTTCATTTTGCCGCGGAGGCGGCGGATATGTACCATAACTGTATTGTTGGCCTCATAAAACTTTTCGTGCCACACACGTTCAAAGATTTCATCTGTGCTGAACACACGGCCCGGATTGGATGCCAGCAGATACAGAATGTCAAACTCAATGGGCGTGAGCTTGACGCTCTCGCCGTAACAGATGACCTGATGGGTAACTTTATTGATCTCCAGATTTTTCAGAGTGATCACCTCTTTGTTTTCCTGAGGTCTTGACGGGTTCAGCTCCCGATAGCGGCGCAGCTGGGATTTCACTCTGGCCATCAGCTCCAGCGGATTGAACGGTTTCGAGACATAGTCGTCAGCTCCGTTGGTCAGGCCCACAATCTTATCCAGCTCCTGGGTCTTGGCGCTGACCATGATGATCGGGATATTATTCGTCTCGCGGATTCTCCGGCACATGGTGATTCCGTCCATATCCGGCATCATCACATCCAGCAGAACCAGATCAATCGGCTGCTCCTGCAGCATCTTCAGCCCCTCCATCGCACTGTAAGCCTTCTTTACATGAAATCCGTCACTGATCAGATAAATTTCCAGAAGATCCGCAATCTCCTTTTCATCGTCAACCACCAGAATATTTGTCTCTCTCATTTTATCGCCCTCTCCGTTTTATAGTTTTCTCCTTGTATACATTTATCTTATCACGAATTTCCATAAAAAGTCTTTACCAAATTCTTACGTCTTCAGAACTCCTGTTACCGTTCCACTGGCTGAACTGTTATGAACTCCCGGAACTGTTCTACCAGCCAAACAGTCACAAACTCCTTCCTGGCTCCGCGCACAGCTGCCAGAACGCCACCGCGCTGGCCGCAGCCACGTTCAGGGAATCCACTCCGTGAGACATGGGAATCCGGACCGTATAATCGCAGCTGGCGATCGTTGACGGTGCAAGTCCGTCGCCTTCGGTTCCGAAAATCAGCGCCAGCCTCTCCTCCCGCATCAGCTTCGGATCGTCCAGCCGTACGGAATCCTCGCACAGCGCCAGAGCCGCCGTCCGAAAGCCCATACTATGCAGACATTCCATTCCTTTCTGCGGCCATCCGGTGTCTTCCGGGAAAAACGTCCACGGCACCTGAAAAACCGTTCCCATGCTCACACGGACGGCACGGCGGTACAGCGGGTTGCTGCATGCCCCTGTCAGGAGCACAGCACCCACATTCAGCGCCGCGGCAGAACGGAAAACAGCCCCTATGTTGGTAGGATTTACAATATTCTCAAGAACAGCGATCCGCCTTGCCCCGGCACAGATTTCTTCCACGGCAGGGAGTGGTTTCCTTCGCATTGCACAGAGCATCCCGCGGGTCAGGCGGAACCCTGTCAGCCGGGTCAGCACATCAAGCGCCGCCGTGTAGACGGGAACCTCCGGACAGCGGCAAAGCAACTCTCTGGCCTGCGTTTCCAGGTGTCTGGTTTCCACAAGGAAAGACACCGGCTGGTATCCTGCCTCCAGCGCCCGTTCAATTACTTTCGGACTCTCAGCGATAAACATCCCTTTTTCCGGCTCATGACGGTTCAGAAGCTGGTTTTCACTGATTCTCGCGTAGACGTCCAGCTCCGGCGCCGAAAAATCCGTAATTTCAATCACCTTCTGCATACCATGTCCTCCTGTCGCGTCAGTCCGCCGGCGCCTCTTTTTGCCCTCATCCGCCGGTCACCATTCGCTGACAAGAGGCCGCGGATTTCTCCACCACTGCTCATAGTCATCGCAGTATCTGCTCTGGCAGACCGCATGATCTTTCGGGTACTCATAACTGGTCCACTCCTGCCACGCTTTGACTGCCTGATCCAAGGGCCCGTCCTCAAAGGTCCTGCAGAATTCTTCGCACAGTTCCACAAGATATTCCGGTTTCCGCGGCGCCTGTTTTACGAACTCTTCCAGCCGCCGATTGCACGGAAACAGGATTCCGTTCTCCTGGAGCACCATACGGTACAGGCTGTAAACCATCTCGGACGCAACCTTAAGCTTCATATACCCTTCCGGTCTGCATATTTTCCAGAAATAAGCGTAATTCAGCTGAAGATTGCTGTAAAAGGACAGCATCTTATCCTCGTATTCCTGTTTCTGAAACACCGGTATCTTCGCCACAATCTCTGTCACTTCCGGGTCAGCAGTAAACAGAACTTTCGCTCCGATGAAGGAATTCCGCGTCGGTTCACTTCCCTTTTCCGCCGCGTCCCGAATGTAATCCTTCGTCATATATTTTACATCAAAATACCCGCCGGGATATGCACAGTCTCCCATCGGAATACATTCCGCCGTGCGGTTTGCCTTCCGGACTTCCTCGTAAAACTCCGGTGTCACAATTACCATCGCATCAATATCAGAATCCGGACGCTCCATATGCTTTGCCACAGATCCTCCGAACACCAGAGCCGTCACTCCTTCTTTTTCCCGGAAAATCGCAATCAGCTCTCTGAGCGCCTCCCGGTGATGGGGATACTGAAACGAGATCTCCTCCACACTTGTCACTGTTTCATGGTTCACTTGCAAAGATCCTCCTTTTCCCTTCTCTCTTTTTACATCCAATGGCCCGGACAGACATTGTTTCTCGTCCGAGCCATTGAAAGTTTCACAGCGATTCATCCGATTGAACCAGTCTGAATTTTTCGTGACAGTTCAGTTCGCTGAACCGTTATATTTTTTATCAGACAGCCTCATTGTACATGAGTACCGTATCATTGACAAGTATTATTTTCCTTGGAAATTTCCAGTGACAATCTACCATATCTGCACTTTTCCATACCATCTGTCAGCTGATATCACCGATACGGATTACTGAAACGGAAGCAGTGGAATAAAGAAAACTGCTTCCGCTTCCGATGATATTCAAGGTTGCCGGAACCGTTGTGACACGGATCATCTGTGACAATGCCACATTCTCCGCACTCTGGGAATTATGCAGTACCTGAATGGCTGCTGCTCCCGGAACATCTGTACCCTGCAGCCTCATGGAAAGTGTGACCGAAGCCGGAAGTGATGCATTTTTCACTGGAGCAACCGTCGCACTGAAGGCCACGCTATAATATCCGGTCTGCTGTATCACAATGTTTGCACTGCCCGCCATATGAGTGATGGATGATCCGTTGATCAGAGCATTCATATCAAAGACCAGCGCTCCCCCGTTCGTACCTGGCTGAGGCGGCGTCGAATATGCCGCCAGCAACTGATCTGCACGACAGCACGGGCCGGTTGGTCCGGTGGCTCCCTTAGCACCAGTCGGACCGGTAGCTCCCGTTGGACCGGTAGCTCCCGTCGGCCCCGTTGGACCAATGATTCCGTCCGCACCGGTAGCACCATCTTCCCCTTTTGGAATTACAAAGTCAAAAATTGCATGATTTTCATCACCGCTGTTGGTAACCTGCGCAGGAGTCTGAGAATCCCCGGTTGTAACCGTGCCGACCTGTACAGTTGCCGCCATACCCGTAGCTCCATCCTCCCCATCTTCTCCGGAAGGTCCGGTCGGGCCAGTAGCTCCGGTTGAGCCGGTAGCCCCCGTCGGGCCTGTGGAACCCGTTGGACCTGTGACTCCCGTTGGACCTGTGACTCCCGTTGGACCTGTGGCTCCCGTTGGACCTGTGGCTCCGCTCAGGCCGGTGGCTCCCGTTGGACCGGTAGTTCCCGTTGGGCCAGTGGCTCCGACCGGACCAGTGGAACCCGTTGGGCCGGTAACTCCGGTTGGGCCGGTGGCTCCCGTTGGACCTGTGGCTCCGCTCAGGCCGGTGGCTCCCGTTGGACCGGTAGCCCCCACGGGACCAGTTGGACCAGTGGCTCCGGTCGGCCCCGTCGAACCTGTGTTTCCCTGTGGTCCGGGCACTCCGGGATCCCCTTGTTCCCCAGTCGGGCCAGTCGGACCGATTGGCCCCGTCGGCCCCGTTGGACCAGTGGCTCCGGTTCTTCCGGGTGATCCGGGAGGACAATGTCCGGAGCAAGGGGGCGGACACTGGGGACGACATCCGCATCCAAAGGACTGTTCCTGCATCTCCCTGTCGTCTCTGTTTCTAAACCATGACATATCTTTCTTTCCTCTTTTCCTTATTGATCTCTATATAATATGTCACAGCGCTTCCTTTGTCCTATGCTGTTTTAATCGCTTTCTCTGAAAATATTCCTGATTTGCCTTATAATATTTAGAATCCGGACAAAATTTACCCGCAAGTTCGTTATATTTCTCCGCCCTTTCTGTATCTCCCAACCGATCAAAACAGATACAGAGAGAAATTGCCGGAAGAAATCCGTAACATTCCTCCTGAACAAAAGCTCCTGTCTCCATCTTCTTCTCCGCTTTCAGGGCCTGTTCATACCAGTAGACCGCCTGGCGGTAATTCTCTCTGTCCAGAAAGTGTCTGCCTATATCACAGCACACCTCTCCTCTTGGCACATCATAAACAAAAGTTTTCAACAATGCTTCCAGTGCTTCCTCTTCCTTTTTCATCTGATAACAGCAAAATGCAAGCTGACGGGCAGCATCAATCTTATTTTCCTTCCAACCGTCCGTTCGCTTCAGAAATTCCCGAAATTTTACTTCTGCTTTTTCATAATGTCCTTGCCCCTGAAGTTCTCTGGCATAATAATAGAGAGAACGCCCGTCAAACGTTTCTCCATCCGTTTCCATTTTCTGATAAATTCTCAGATTTCTGCAGTTGTTTCCAGTTTTTTCCTTTTTATGCCGGATCGGTACCTTCCAGTGAACCACTTTTCCTGCGGGCGGAATGGCCTCATGAACTCTCCCGAGAAATCGAAATCCTGCGCCTCTGCGCAGGATTCTCTCTCTTTCGTAAACAAACAGCGGACGCCCCTGGGAATCGAACGCCGTCTCGTAGGGCATCATCACCATATCTGTTGTATGATCCAGTTCCTCTTTTTTTCTTCTGAACTTTTCCGCACATTCCGGCGGCAGAACGTCATCCGCATCCATCCACATACAGAAATCCATCGTCGCCTGCTCCAGCGAAAAGTTCCTCGCCGCCGAAAAATCATCGATCCAGGGAAACCGGAAAATCTTTTCCGTATACCGTCCGGCAATCCTGATTGTCTGGTCCACGGAACCGGTGTCTACAAGAATGATCTCATCCACAATTCCGCAGATACTGTCCAGACATCTGGCCAACACCTGCTCCTCGTCCCGCACAATCATACAAAGACTGATTGTCGCCATAAAACACCTCCTCGTGTTATGATATGACGTCCGACCCGTCTCTGCTCAGATAATTTTTGTCGTCCACTGAGAACAGTCCCAGACAGACGTAGCCAGCCCGCTGTAAAATTCCGGCTCATGACAGACCATCAGAATCGTACCTTTATATTCTCTCAGCGCACGCTTCAGCTCGTCTTTCGCATCCACATCCAGATGATTGGTCGGCTCGTCCAGAATCAGAACATTTGTCTCCCGGTTCAGGATTTTGCAGAGCCGGACTTTAGCTTGCTCCCCTCCGCTGAGCACGCGCACCAGGCTCTCGATGTGCTGTGTCGTCAGACCGCATTTTGCCAGTGCCGAACGCACTTCATACTGGGTGTAGGACGGAAATTCCTCCCAGATCTCCTGAATGCAGGTGTTGGTATTTCCTTTCTCCATTTCCTGTTCAAAGTAGCCGATCTCCACATATTCCCCCTGAATCACTCTTCCCTCCAGAGATGGAATCAGGCCAAGGATACTTTTCAGAAGCGTTGTCTTACCGATTCCATTGGCACCGGTCAGGACAATCTTTTCCCCGCGCTCAATCGCAAAATTCAATGGTTTTGACAAAGGATCTCCGTAACCGATCACCAGATCTTCCGCAGTAACGACAAATCTGCCCGGCGTGCGGGCGGTTTTAAAATGGAATTCCGGCTTTGGCTTTTCTCTCGCCAGTTCAATCACATCCATTTTGTCCAGTTTCTTCTGGCGGGACATCGCCATATTCCGCGTGGAAACCCTGGCCTTATTCCTTGCCACAAACTCCTTCAGTTCACTGATTTCCTGCTGCTGACGGCGGTAAGCGGCTTCTTTCTGCGCCTTTTTTACCTCATAAACCTCCAGAAAATGATCGTAATCGCCCACGTAACGATTCAGTTCCTTATTTTCCATATGATAGATCAGATTCACAACGCTGTTCAGAAACGGAATATCATGGGAAATCAGAATAAACGCGTTTTCATACTCCTGAAGATAGCGGGTCAGCCAGCTGATATGCTCCGCATCCAGATAGTTGGTCGGCTCGTCCAGAAGAAGAATATCAGGTTTTTCCAGCAGAAGTTTTCCAAGAAGTATCTTTGTTCTCTGACCTCCGCTCAGTTCCTCCACATCACGGTCCAGACCGATCTCCTCAAGTCCAAGAGCCCTTGCGACCTCCTCCACTTTGGAATCGATCACATAGAAATCATGCATCATCAACGTATCCTGGATGGTTCCAAGCGTTTCCATCATCTTCCCGAGCTCCTGCTCCGACGCTTCTCCCATCCGGTCACAGATATGGTTCATCTCCTGTTCCAGTTCCAGCAGCCAGGCAAACGCGCTCCGCAGCACATCGCCAACCGTCATGCCCCGCTCCAGCGCCGTATGCTGATCCAGATATCCGACCCGGACATTCTTTGCCCATTCCACTTTTCCTTCATCCGGCATCAGTTTTCCGGTAATAATATTCATAAACGTGGACTTTCCCTCACCATTGGCGCCCACAAGACCGATATGCTCTCCTTTCAGCAGCCGGAACGAAACGTCCTCAAAAATCGCTCTGTCCCCGAATCCATGGGACAGATGCTCCACATTCAAAATACTCATTTACTTTCTCCTCTGTTTATCCGCAAACCATCCTTTTACAGCCGTTCTGTCAGCCGAACGGCTGCCGGTATCCGGCCGCTGAATATTACTTCGCGACGGGCCGGATCCCCTGCCGCAGTACCGGATTCCCGAAACTGCAGCGCAGTACCGCCACCATTTTACACGACCGCTGCATAGAGCGCAAGAACTTTCTGTCTGCATTTCATGCATAATATAACTGTTCCACCACTGAACTATAACTATATATCGCAGCTGTTCCGCCGGATCCGTGCGGAATATATACGGATCATGCCGAACGGTTTCTGCGCAATCCTAAGCGTTCTGTATACGGTCAATCAAAAACGAAGAGATTGTGACAGTGATGACGGAAAATACAATCCGTTTCAGTGGAATATAAGTGAGCGAGAGACCCAGAACCGTAAAATCCGTAAAAAGATAGGCAAATGACAGCCGGCAGTGCGTCACCCGGGAAATCGTCAGAGCCAGCGCGTCATCCCCTCCGCTGGAACCTCCCTGCCGCACAATAATTCCAACGCCAACGCCGACAAAAATTCCGCCCAGGACAGCCGCCGGCAGCGGATACCGGGAAAGATCCGGCAGCATTGGCGGAAACAGTTCCCAGATTTTATAAAACAGAGACACACTCAGCGTTGAAACCAACGAAATCCGCAGAAAGCGTCCGCCAAGGTACCGGAACGCCAGCAGATAGCAGATAATATCCAGAATCGGCGTGACTGCAGCCGGAGAAGCCCCGAACCAGTTTTCAATCAGAAGCATCAGGCCAATGACGCCGCCCTCGGTAATTCCTGTCCTCTGATGAATGTTGTGAATGCCAAAGGAACAGATCGCCGCTCCCACCATGATCAGCGCCACCCGCTTCCGGCTCATTCCTTCCGTCAGTCTTCTCACGGAAGCAGAAATCATACGTTTCATGTTATCCTCCTTGTAAGATGTCTTTTCACAGATTATAATAAAGAATATAGTAACTATAATGTCAATACCAGTGCAGCAGAAAATAAGCATCCGGAAGGAGAATTTATATTTATGGACCATCTGTTTTCCATTGGAGAACTCTCGAAGTATCAGAACATCTCAAAACAGACCCTGATCTTTTATGACAAAATCGGACTGTTCCGACCGGCTTACGTGGATCCGAACAATGGATACCGTTATTACAGCTCCGCACAGATCGACCGGCTGGACACGATTCTGATTATGAAAAAGATCGGATTTTCCCTGAAAGAAATCAAGGAATACATGAAGAATTACACCATCGACAGCAGTCTGACCATTCTTCGAAAGCAGCTGACCGTTATTGAACAGCAGATTCAGGAACTGCGCATGATCCAGAGCCGCCTGCTGCACCGCTGTGTCCAGATGGAGAATGCAAGAAATTATATGGAAACCGAAACAGCCGTCGTGACGGAGACTGTTCAGGAGCAGTATCTTCTCACCCAGAAGGTGGATGAACCTTATCGCATGAGCGAAATCAGCATCGCCACAAAAAAGTGCTTCGCCGAAGCTTTCCGGAATCATCTGCCTGTGTTTTTTCAGAGCGGAGTCATTGTTCCCCTGCAGCGGATCCGCACCGGCCGGTATACGGAAGCATCCACCGCCTTTCTTCCGATCGAGAAGACGGAAGGCCTGAAAAACTTATGCCGGATCCCCGCCGGAACATGCGCATGCACGTATCATGTCGGAGATTATCTTTCCATCGGCCGCTCCTATGACAGACTCCTGGATTACTGCGATTCCCGCGGACTGGAAATTCTCTCGGATTCCTATGAATTCTGTATCAACGACTATCTGACCACAAAGGATGAAAATGAGTACATTACGAAAATCCTGTTCTACGTCCGGCCGACGCAGGATGATTAATCACACAGAGACGCCGATGAGCCAGAAAATATTTCCTGCTCATCGGCGTCTCTGTCACTTCAGATCATCTTTTGAAATAATATCTCAGTCTTCCACCGGTTCCGCCGGGCGGAAGATTCTCGGGTCGCTGCTCTCCAGAACCACTCTGGCCTTTGCCGTCGCCTCCTCACAGAAATACTCCTGCGCATTGAGAAGCGTCTTCCCACGCCGATCGATTTTCTCGTAGGTTCCGTCCGCCTGGAGAACATGGGCCTTCATATTATCTGCCATCTGGATCTCCAGGATATGCATTACTTCTTTTTTGATCTTCTCATCCTCCACAGGGAAAACGATCTCCACCCGCTTGTCCAGGTTTCTCGGCATCCAGTCCGCGCTTCCCATATAGACCTCTTCGCTGCCGTCGCTGTAGAAGTAGAAAATCCGCGCGTGTTCCAGGAAATTTCCCACAATGGAACGCACCGTGATATTCTCGCTGATTCCCGGAATGCCCACCTTCAGACAGCAGATTCCGCGGACGATCAGATCGATCTTCACGCCTGCCGCGGACGCCCGGTACAGCGCCGCGATGATATCACGGTCGCACAGGGAGTTCATTTTTGCGACAATATGCGCCTTCAATCCCTTCTTCGCATTCTCCTCCTCCATCGCAATCAGATGCAGGAACCGGTCGCGCATCCACAGCGGCGCAACCACCAGCTTGTTCCATCTCTCCGGCTCGGAATAACCTGACAGCATGTTAAACACTGCGGTGGCGTCCTCGCCGATCCGCGCGTCGCAGGTCAGAAGACCGCAGTCTGTGTACAGCTTTGCCGTGGAATCGTTGTAGTTTCCGGTTCCAAGATGTACATAGCGGCGGATCCCTGTCTCTTCCCGGCGCACCACCAGCGTGATCTTGCTGTGCGTCTTCAGTCCAAGGAGACCGTAAATTACATGGCAGCCGGCCTTCTCCAGCATCTTCGCCCAGACAATATTGTTTTCCTCATCAAACCGGGCTTTCAGCTCAACCAGCACCGACACCTGCTTGCCATTCTCCGCCGCCTGGGCCAGCGCGGCGATGATCGGGGAATTCCCGCTGACACGGTACAGCGTCTGCTTGATTGCAAGGACATCGGGATCCTTTGCGGCGCTCTGGACAAACTGCACCACCGGGTCAAAGCTCTGGTACGGGTGATGCAGAAGAATATCTCCCTTCCGGATATTCGTAAAGATATCGTCGTCATTCATCAGCTCCGGAACCGCTGCCGGGGTGTATTTCGGAATCTTGTACTGTTCAAATCCCTCCAGACCGTACAGCTTCATCAGGAACGTCAGATCCAGCGGTCCCGGGATGTAGAAAATATCCTCTTCCCCGATGTTGAATTCCGTCTTCAGAATTTTCAGCAGCCGCTTGTCGACCTTATCCTCCACCTCCAGGCGAATGACCTCGCCCCACTGGCGCTTTTTCAGCTGTTTCTGGATTTCCTTCAGAAGATCCGCCGCATCCTCCTCGTCGATGGACAGATCCGCGTTTCTCATGACACGGTACGGATGGGCACAGACAACGTCGTAGCTGAGGAACAGCTTTCCGATATTCCGCTCAATAATTTCTTCCAGCAGGATCACGGCGATTCCCTGCCCTTCCGCCGTCGGAAGCGTAATAAAGCGCGGAAGCACAGAGGGAACCTGCACGGTTGCAAATTCCAGCTCGACCTTTGTCTTTTTGGAATTTTTGTCCGCTCCTTCTTTTCCCTCTTTCTTTGCCACACGTTTTTCCGCTTTCGCGCTTAAGCCTTCTCCTTTTTTCTGAATCAGGGCGCCGATGTTCAGGGTTTTGTTCCGGATCAGCGGAAACGGGCGGGAGGAATCCATAGCCATCGGAGTCAGCACAGGGTAAATGTTTTCTTCAAAATAGTCGTCTACATATTTCGCCTGCTCCGGCGTCAGATCTTCATGGGAGCTGATCACCTTCAGTCCCACCCGCTCCAGCGCCGGAAGAAGCGACCGGTTGTAGGTGTTGTACTGAACCTGCACCATCTCGTGGGTCTTGACGCTGATTGCCGCCAGCTGCTCCTTCGGCGTCATACCGGCAATATCCGCCTTGGTATATCCCGCATGCACCATATCTTTCAGGGATGCCACACGGATCATATGAAATTCATCCAGGTTGGACGAAGTAAAGTTCAGGGATTTCAGGCGCTCAAAAAGCGGAAGCGTTTTATCCCTCGCTTCGCTGAGCACACGCTCATTGAACTGAAGCCAGCTCAGTTCACGGTTGACATAGTATTCCGGTTTCAAATACGGGGTGTAATCGTGATCCATTTTTCGTTTCCTCCTTACAATTGCCGTTTCACTTTCAGAATCGGGCGTACGCTGAAAACTTCATAGAAGAAATCCATCTTGTCCTTGCACAGCCCCTGCTCCAGAGTAAAGTCGCCGTTCACCGTCAGATAGAGGGTCAGCTCCCGCTCTTTCAGAACTGCGCGCGCCTGCTGCACTTTCTGCTGATGGCTGCGGTCCAGTGTGTTGGCAAGACGGAGAATCGCCGTCATCTCAGCAATTTTCAGATATTTTTCTTCGCTGACTGCAGCCGCCTGAGCGAACTGATCATACTGGGGAAGATATTCTGTGTTGTACCTTCCGATCAGCGCGATCATCTCACGCTCTGCATGGGACAGTCCGATGATCTCGTTGGACATGATAATATGGTAAGTACACTGTCCCGGACTGTTCAGGCTGATATATTTTCCCACATCATGAAGCATTGCAGCAATCTGGAGCAGAAGCCGCTCCCTCGCCCCCATGCCGTGAATTTTTTTCATGGAATCAAAGATTTCCATGGCGATCATCTGAATATTCTGAATATGCGGCCGGTTTACCGCATAACGTTTGCCGATATTTTTCGCTGCCATCAGAATATCGTTCTCGAAGCTGTGCTTTACCTTAATCAGCTTTTTCTCCTCCGCATACTCATAGGCAAGACCTCTCGCCAGATGAGTACCCGGTATCCAGATCTGCTGAACGTCCATCATGTCCACCAGAGTGTCGCAGATCACCGCTGCGGGGCTCATCAGCGACGCATTCTCCAGCGGAATTCCGAATTTCACTGCCAGTTCCATCGGAGAATGACCGCTGATCTGCTGAACCCAGTTCCGGAAGGTTTTTCTTGAAATGATCCGGCTGCTACGCTCTTCCTCGTTCTGGAAAATCGCATTTGTGAAAAAATCTCCCAGCAGCATGACATTTTCAATCTTCCGGTCTTTCAGATACATTTTCTTAAAGCTGAGCATTTCATTCCAGATAAATTCTTTCACCAGCGTCTCATAATGGGAAGTCTCGCTGGCAATTCCGGACAGGCGCTCACGGATGCGGACGCTGCCCATGCGCAGATTCTGGGTTGTCACCAGAGCGTCCTTGTCGAACAGGGAAACCTGGGTACTGCCGCCGTCAAGGTCAATGATCGCGGTTCCCTTCTCAATAATTTTGTTAAAGTCCGTTTCCATCGTCGCCAACGCTTTATAGCTAAGAAAACGCTGTTCCGAATTGCTCAGGATCGTCACCTCAAGCCCGGTCAGCTGGCGGATTTTTCCGATGATAAACAGACTGTTCTGCGCCTCCCGGAGGGCGCTTGAAGCCACTGCCCGATAGGCGTCCACCTTATATCCGTCCATAATCCGGACAAAATCTTCCAGAACCGCGCAGAGCTCTTCCTCCAGCTCAGGACTGATTTTTCCGTCGGAATACGTATCCTTTCCCAGCTCGATTCTGTGCCGGATTTTGTCAATGCTTTTGATTCGCTGCTTTCTGGAAATCTCAAAAATTTCCAGAAACACATCGTAAGTGCCAATGTCGATGGCGGCAAATGTTGCGATCTGCATACTCTTCCTCCTTTACGCCTGCTCCGGTCTGCCCAGCAGGTAGTCGATAAACTGCTGCGCCGTTCTGCCGGAAAGTCCGCCATGATTCAGTTCCCACTTGTTGGCCTCCAGCAGAAGCTCCTCCTCCGACATTCGAACGCCGTACCGTTCCGCAAGAGTCGTCACAATTTTCTGAAACTGTTTTTTGTCCGGTGCCCCGAAATAGATCGTCACACCGAAACGGTATACCAGGGACAGTTTTTCCTGCACCGTATCGGAGGTGTGCATATCCTCCCGGATTCCTTCTTTGTCCCCGTAAGTCTCCTTGATCAGGTGGCGCCGGTTAGAGGTCGCATAGATCAGAATATTGTCCGGCTTTTTCTCCAGGCCGCCCTCGATCACTGCTTTCAGATATTTATACTCTGTCTCAAACTCTTCAAAGGAAAGGTCGTCCATATAGATGATAAACCTGTAATTACGGTTTTTGATCTGAGCGATCAGCTCGTTCAGATCCTGAAACTGGTGCTTGTACACCTCGATGATCCTAAGCCCCTGATCATAGTACTCATTGAGAATTCCCTTGATGCTGGAGGATTTTCCAGTTCCCGCATCTCCATAAAGCAGACAGTTGTTCGCTTTTCTTCCCTGCACAAACGCCTCGGTATTGTCGATCAGCTTTTTCTTTGCGATTTCATATCCCACCAGATCCTCAAGATGCACATGGGCGATGTTGGTGATCGGGATAATCTCCACGCGGCCGTTTACGCGGCCGATCCGGAACGCCTTGTGCAGACCCAGCTTGCCGACGCCGAAATCCTTATAAAAGCAGATCATGTCCTCCATAAATTCTTCCGCTGTCTCCGCTTTCTGCAGTCGGACAGACAGCTCGCCGATTCTGTCACGGATCCGTTTGTTGAACAGTTTGTTTGGACTGTCCGTGTTTCTGTATTCACAGATAATCGTCCCGTCCCCGGAATCAAAAATCCGGTCAAACACCCGGATGTCGAAGTCAAACAGCTCTTTGAAGCGGATAAAATCATGCTTCGCCATCTGGTTGATGCTTCCCTCCACACGCCCCACAATCTCGCAGGAGGTGGAAAAAGCGTTTTCCTTGTTGACCAGAAGATACGTCAGATAGTTGCACCAGAGATTCCCTGAAAATCCGTACCGATTGGCCATCTCCACCAGCCGGTTCAGCCCATCGTAAAACATTTTCCGACAGGATTCCAGGTCGGAAACAATCGTCTCATTCTGCACCGCCTCAATGATTCCGGTAAAATCCTTCAGCACCTCATCTTCTTCAAAATCACGGTATAAGATACATTCTTCAATTCTCGTCATTCTTTTTCCCCTTTTCCGGTTTCTCAGTAATTCCCGTACACCCGCATCTTTTTGGCTTCCGAGGCGATCCCAAGCAATGCGTTCTTCACCGCGGCGTCGCTCAGATTTCCCTCAAAGTCCACAAAAAAGCGGTACTCCCAGTTTCGTTTCGGAATCGGACGGGATTCGATCTTCGTCATATTCAGATCGTTATAGATAATATGAGACAGAATATTGTACAGGGATCCCGTCTCATGAGGCAGTTCGATACAGATACTGATCTTCCGGGCATTCTTCCTGAAATAAGGTTTTCCGGAAATAATCACAAACCGTGTCTCATTGTTGCTGCTGACAAACTCCTGATCCAGAATCTGCAGTCCGAAATGTTCCGCCGCATACCGGCTGGCGATCGCAGCTTTCTTCGGATCCCCGCTCTCAGCCACCATCTGCGCGGCCACCGCCGTATTCAGAACCGTCTTCTGCTTCCACTGTGGATGTTTCTCAAGGTATGCTTTCGACTGTGCCAGTCCCTGCGGATGGGAATAGACCTCGGTCAGTTCCTCTATCCTGCTCCCCGGAACTCCCATCAGCACATGAGCCACCGGAATAATCTGCTCCCCGACAATATAATTGGGATATTCCACCAGAAGGTCATAAATGTCAAGCACGCTTCCCGCTGTGGAATTTTCGATGGGAAGTACCGCATAATCCGCTTTTCCCTGGCAGATCGCCTCCATCGCATCCTTCCAGGTTTCCACGTGGAAGCTGTTCACTTCATCGCCGAAGAACGTTTTCATCGCCGCAAAACTGTAGGCGCCCTCCACTCCCTGAAACACTACCGCGGCGCCTGCGGACGGAAGCTCGTCGACCGGAATATAACCGTTTTCCGGCATTCCTCCGGTCTGCCCGTTCTCCGCGAGCAGCTGATACTGGCGTTTCCGGCTGATGGACATGATCTGCTGGAAGAGTTCCTGCACGGCTTTTCTGTTAAACGCATCGGAAGCCATCGTTCCCAGGGTTTCCAGCTTGCTGATCTCCCTCTCCCGGTCAAAAACCGGTTTGCCTACTCCTATTTTGTACTCCGCGACTTTTCCTGTCAGACGCATCCGCTGTTCAAACAGACGGACAATCTCCTTGTCTGTCGCATCGATCTCCTTTCGTATTTCACCTAAATCCAGCATCTTTCTGTAACCTTTCCAAATTAATACTATCTTTTTTCATCAGTTATTCTACTATACTTTCTGCCGTTTTACAAGAAAGCTTCTCTGTATCCGGGCCAAAAGCAGAAAATTTTACACAATTTTTACAAAGCAAGACAGCGGAAAAGGATTTCACCGCTTTTCCGCGTAAATCCTCTTCCGCTGTCTTCATTTTTTCCTAAACAAGCTCTCCTTTAAAATTGAAGGTATAGGGGACGCCGTCAATGGTTATCGTCATAGAATATGCCATACCGCCCCAGTCACGGAAATAGTAAGTCTTTCCGTTTTCTTCCCGCCAGCCCGTGTACATGGTGCCGTCTTCGTTAAAATAATAAGTGTCCCTTCCTTCTCTCACCCGCTGGTTCCGGTATGCCCGGCCCTCACTGTCAAACAGATACCAGGAGCCTGTCGCCGGATCCTGATGCCAGGCGTTATACTGCCTTCCGCCCCAGGTGCGGAAATAGTACAGGTTTCCGTTCAGCCAGCAGAGTTCATCTTTCTTCATCGTACAGTCGCTGTTAAAATAGTACCAGTCAATTCCGATCTTGTTCCATCCGGTGTTCAGCGCTCCGCCCCAGCTCCGGAAATAATACCAGTTTCCGTCTGCCGGATTCTGGTACCAGTCATTATAGAGCATTCCGCCCCAGGTGCGGAAATAATAGATATCGTTGCCGATCTTGCAGAGTTCATCTTTCTTCATCGTGCAGTCCGGATCAAAATAATACCAGTTGTCATCAATATAATTCCAGCCTGTATTCAGCGCTCCGCCCCAGCTTCGCATATAATACCAGTTTCCGTCCACCGGATTCTGATACCAGTCATTATAGAGCATTCCGCCCCAGGTGCGGAAATAATAAATATCTCCGTCAACGGTGCACAGCTCGTTGGCTTTCATGGTTCCGTCTTCGTTAAAATAATACCAGTCGATTCCGTCCTTGATCCATCCGGTTGTCAGCCGGCCTCCGGTGACATAGCCCCAGGAACCATTGTAACGGATCCAGGAACCCTGGCTGACCTTTCCCTCGCTGTCAAAGCTTACGGTATATCCGTCCAGCTTTGTTGTAAGGCTATAAGCTCTTCCGCCCCAGCTTCGCAGCCAGTACACAAACCCTGTGTCCGGATCACGCAGCCAACAGTTGCTCAGCATAACGCCGTTGTCCGTATTCAGGTAATACCAGTCGATTCCGACCTTCTGCCAGCCTTTCAGCATTTTTCCGTCTGTCTCATCCAGCAGATACCACTGTCCGCCGTCCTGAACCCAGCCATTCCTCATTTCCCCGGTTTCCGGATCCATATAGTAGCGGTTTCCGGATATCTCCAGCCAGCCTTTCCTGAACTCGCCGTCCTCACCGACATAATATTTCTTTCCGTCCTGCGTGATCCATCCTTCAATTACTTTCAGACGTCCGCTGCTGTCCGCGTGATAGATCAGCCCGGTGGATTCATCCTGAATATCTTCGTTAGCTGCAAGAATTCCGTTTTCCTTGGCGTAATATAAAACGCCGTCCTGTTCAAACAGACCCTCACACCACAGGCCGTCGCTGTAGGCTCTCAGCCGCCCGTCATGATCCGTATAGATCCGGAAGCTTCCGTCGGCGCTGGTCGTCACATTGCTGCCGCCAAATTCCACAACGATGGCCTCCTGGGAGGTAAACGCCGGAAGCGCGAACACTCTGCTTCCGATCTCTCCGAGCAGATTGATACGGGAAGACTTTACATTTGAGAAGGCTCCCGGAATCACCAGAATCTCCGGACTGGTTGCCTCCACAAAGGAATCTGTCATACTGTCAAAATTCCCATGATGATTGGCCTCCAGCACCTCGAGATCCGTCACCTGCGGATACTCCTGAACGATCCGGGTAAGATCCCCGTCGTCGTCACACAGATCGCTGGTCAGAAACGCCGTTTTTCCATTGGCCTGGGCGATCACTCCCAGACAGAACCAGTTGGCGTCATACGTCTTCTGACTCTGATAGGAAGGGTCGTAGTTTACAATCTGAAGCTGAAAATCCCCCAGAGACAGACGGCTGTTCTGGTCATTGATATCCTGCACCACCTGAATTCCCATCTCCGCAGCCGCTTCCAGCGTCTGATCGTATACATACTGGTTATCCCAGAGATGGACATCCGTTTGCGACGTGTCAATATAGCTGTCGTCATACGGCATCAGATACAGCGTCTGGGGCTGAAATTCCCGGATCACCGTATCAGCAGTCCCGATATGGTCGCTGTGGGGATGCGTTCCGATATAAAATAGGAAGTTATCCTTGTTCACACCCAGCTTTCTCAGATAGTTTACGACTTCCTCATCGTTGCCGTCGTCGGTGACAATGCCGGATCTCAGCGGATATCTGGGATCACTTCCGTCCGGATAATCCCAGTCCTCTCCGGAATCAATCATACCGAAAATAGGATTTCCGTCTGCGTCTCTGCTTTCCAGAAGCGTTCCCTCCGTAGACTGGCTGAACGCAAGAAAATGAATTCTCGCGACACCGCTTCCCTGCGCATAGACGGTATCCGCGGAATTCCCCTGCAGCGCCCCTGCAATACAAAGCGCAGAACAGATCGCCGCCAGCTTCCCGATATGTTTCCGGCCCATCGTCACAATTTTCTTTCTATGCAATTTTTTTACTTCCTTTCCAGTTCCTGCTTTTACCTTTTTCTTATCCTCTTCTGCAGAAAAAATACCGCAAAGAAATCCTAATTATCATAACACAGGCCTGAAAACGTTGCAACAGCTTTATCGCAGGAAATACATGGGCCCGCAGCAGTTCAGTCAGCTGAACTGCTGCCCTGCAACCGACAACCCGTCTCTCACTTCTTGCATTTTCTTCCTTTTTGTGATATGGTGGAACACAGAAAAAAAGAATATGTATCTATTAAAAGGAGGTCACTTATGCGACATTTAATGAGTCCTTTGGATTTTTCTGTCGACGAACTGGAAAGGCTGATGGATCTGGCCAATAATATCGAACACAATCCAGAGAAATATGCACACGCCTGCGACGGCAAAATCCTGGCCACTCTGTTCTATGAGCCGAGTACCCGCACCCGATTAAGCTTTGAATCTGCAATGATTCGCCTCGGAGGAAAATGTCTTGGCTTTGCATCCGCAGACAACAGTTCCGCCGCAAAAGGAGAAAGCGTGTCCGATACGATTCGGATCGTATCCTGCTACGCTGATATCTGTGCCATGCGCCATCCGAAAGAAGGAGCCCCTCTGGTAGCTTCCCTTGTTTCCGGTATCCCGGTGATCAACGCCGGCGACGGCGGACATCAGCATCCGACGCAGACGCTCACGGATCTGCTGACAATTCGCTCGATGAAAGGTCGTCTGGACCACCTGACCATCGGTCTGTGCGGAGATCTGAAATTTGGCCGTACCGTCCATTCTCTGATCAGCGCTCTGGTCCGCTACGAAGGAATCCGTTTTCTTCTGATCTCGCCGGATGAGCTTCGTGTTCCCGACTATATCCGCAACGATGTGCTGAAAGCCAATCACATCGATTTTGAGGAAGTCACAAAACTGGAGGACGCCCTGCCTCATCTGGATCTGCTGTACATGACCCGCGTTCAGAAGGAACGTTTCTTCAATGAAGAAGACTACGTCCGCATGAAAGACTTCTACATTCTGGACAAAGCCAAAATGGAGCTTGCCGGCCCGGATATGCTGGTGCTTCATCCGCTTCCCCGTGTCAATGAGATTTCTGTCGAAGTAGACAGCGATCCACGCGCCGCTTACTTCAAACAGGCACAGTACGGAGTATATGCCCGAATGGCGCTGATCCTGACGCTTCTTGGAATCGAAACAAAATAACAAGAAGTTCGAACGCAAACTTTCAAATCTGCCATGATGACGCAGCAAAGGCGTCAGGAAGGAGAAAAAATGTTAAATGTTGGACGTATTGAAGAAGGGTTTGTTCTGGACCATATAAAAGCAGGAAAAGCTATGACCATTTATCGTGACCTCGGCCTGGACAAGCTGGACTGCACCGTCGCAATCATCAAGAATGCCCGCAGCAACAAGCTGGGAAAAAAAGATATCATCAAAGTGGAATGCCCGATCGATGATCTGGATCTGGATATCGTCGGCTTTATCGATCACAACATTACCGTCAACATTATCAAGGACGGTATTATCACAGAGAAGAGGGAACTTTCCCTGCCGAAGCAGATCGTAAACGTAATCCGGTGCAAAAATCCACGCTGTATCACTTCCGCCGAGCCGTCTCTGGATCACGTGTTCATCCTTGCCGACCCGGAGCATGAGGTTTACCGCTGTAAATACTGTGAAGAGAAGTATTCCGGCCACCGCAACAAATAAAAGCAAAGAAAGACTGCCGGCTCAGCCCTGACCGGCAGTCTTTCTTAATATGAGGAAAGAGAGAATAATTATGTGCAATGCAAAAAGGCGCCAGAAACGCCTGGCGGTCATCAATGATTTTACTGGCTTCGGTCGATGCTCCCTGACCGTTTCCATTCCTGTAATTTCCCGGCTCGGCGTTCAGTGCTGTCCGGTTCCCACCTCCATTTTTTCCAATCACACCGCTTTCCCTTTTTTTTATTTTGAAGATTATACGGAAAAGATGCCCGCGTATATTGCCGAATGGAAAAAGCTCGGCCTGTCCTTCGACGGGATTCAGATCGGCTTTCTCGGTTCCCACCGGCAGTTTGACGTCGTACAGGATTTCATCCGTTTCTTCCGTTCTTCCGAAACCCTGGTGCTCCTGGATCCGGTAATGGGCGACAACGGAAAACCTTACGCTCTGTATGACGCCAGGATGCAGACCGCCATGCGGCAGCTGGCGGCGGAGGCCGATGTTCTCACACCGAATCTGACGGAGGCCTGCATTCTCACCTCTACCCCCTACCGGTCGGAAGGCTGGACCGAGGAAGCGCTCTTTTCCCTTGTCCGTCAGCTCGCGGCGCTTGGGGCGCAGAAGGTGGTAATCTCCGGCATCCCCATGGGGGAAGATCTTGGAAATGTCCTGCTGGAGCAAGGAAAAGAGCCGCAGATCCTCTGTTCCCGCAGAGTAGGAACGGAACGCTGCGGAACCGGCGACATTTTTTCCTCAATCCTTGCAGCTGACGCCGTCAACGGAGTTCCCCTGGATGTCTCCGTCCGTAAGGCAGCCAATTTTATCAGCGAATGCATCCTTGTCACAGAAAACTTCGACACACCTGTGACAGACGGCGTATGTTTTGAGGAGCTTCTGTACAAACTTGACCGGTAAAACACTTTCCTGTCCTGGGCGGTCGGCAGGCGGAACCATTTAATTTTTCAGTTCAACCTGGCAGCAGGTATACGTTCTTCCCCTGGCGATCTCCCATTTCAGGCAGTAGGCAGAATACAGAATGCCATTCTCAAAGCTTCGTTCCTGCCGCTCTACCCTCAGATTTTCCTGATTCCGGACCAGTACCTCTGCGCGCTTTCCGTCCGCGTCAATCACTGCGCTCCCTCCCGTGAGCCGGATCGGATAAGGGGAATACAGGGACTCTGTGACTGTTTTTCCATCCTCTGTCACCGCATATTCATCGAGTACAGTAAAGCTCTCTGTTTCCGGACAGAACTCCACTGTACGGGTCAGAGCCGCCGGTTCCTCCGCCCCGTAGGACAGGAATATCACTGCCTTTTCCTCCGTTCCGGCTACGGTTTTCCTGCCGGTAATTTCCTCAGGGACCGTGCCGTTGACTGTCGGTACATTCGCCGTTCCGGAAACCCATGTTCTTCCCCTGTCGCAAAATCCATAGCTGCCGTTTTTCTCCAGCCAGAGCTCTGTGGCTCCATCGCCGGAAATACAGATTCTGCAGCCGGACGTATTTTCCGGAGTGGTATCTTCCATAGCAGTTCCCTTTTTTTTCTCTTCGTACTTCATCGCTTTTCCTCCTGTACTTTTACCACCGTTCAGTCGTATTTTCACTCTGCCCTGTCCCTTGCCAAAGACCGAACTGCCAAAGTTTTCTTTTCATTTCCTTTTCTATTGTAAATTAATCTGTGAAATCTGTAAAGAGTATGAAAATGCACAGACCTGGATGAACTGTAACGATTACCGACAGGCCTTTCATTATTGAACCGCTGTGCGAAAAGCATAAAAAAACAGCGGCCGCAGTGTGTTTTTCACCGCTGCTGCAACCGCCTTGCTGTCTGCCGTTTTTATGCCAGATAAACCTGCAGCTCACTGCAGAGTTCTTCCGGATGTTCTGTATGAATTTTCAGCTGCATCATACGTCCGACTGCAACGCTCAGCACACCCAGAATCGATTTTGCATCGATCGTATCGCCCCCTTCACTGAGATCCACATCGAAGGGATATCTGGAAACGGTACGGACAAATTTTACTGCATCTTCCTGTGTGGAGAGCAGTATATTCATCGTATTCACTTTTCTGTCCTCCTTGTAGTTCCAGCCCGGTTCATTGCAAAGCACTTTTTCATGGCCGGATGCTGTACCGTCCAGATGGCTGAACGATTACCACCGTCCGGTCATCTGAACTGCTATCAGTATACTCACTTTCACGAAAAATGAAAATGTCTATTTTTACGAAAAACATGTAAAAAAATATCATCTCCTTGCAATTTCTGCTCAATTCATGTAAAATTCAACTCACGAAACGATTTTCAATGATCGGATGCCGCAGCAGTTCAGCTGACTGAGCTGTTGTATCGCACAAAACAGTTCAGATTTCTGGACGATTACGATACTCTCAGAAGGAGGAACCTTATGATTCGTCTGCTGATCGCTGATGATGAGCCGCTGGTTCAGGCCGGCGTAAAATCCATGCTGGAATGGTCTTCCCATGGAATCGAAATCTGCGGTATATGCTCCAACGGGTCAGAAGCCCTGGAGATGATCGGGCGTTTCCGTCCGGAGATCGTTATCTCCGACATCTGGATGCCCGAAATGGACGGGCTGACACTGCTGAAAATCTGCCGGAACTGTTATGGAGACCTTCCCGTCTTTCTCATGCTGACCGGTCACAAGGATTTCGGGTGCGCCAGAAAAGCCATCCACTACGGCGCAGCCGAATATATCCTGAAGCAGGAACTGACTGCTCAATCGCTGGAACACGCCGTCCGAAGCGCCCTGCAGAGAGTAAAAAATCTGCAGCAGACCCGTGATATGGTGTCCGCCTGTCTCACTCTCCTGAGGAAAGGAAACGAGGACAGAAAAGATTTCACATCCGCGGAAAATCCCGCAGGAAAAAAACGGCACAGAAACGTCATCGACCGAATTCAGAAATATATGCAGGAAAACTGTACCGGGAAGCTGACGCTCAGAGAGACGGCTTCCGCCTTCGGACTCAGCCCCAATTACCTGAGCGCTCTGTTCACGAAAAGCTGTGGTTACAGCTTTACAGAATATCGGAATCATATTAAAATTGAAGAGGCAAAAAGAATGCTGGATACCGGCGGCATGAAGATTTATGAGGTTGCAGAATACCTTGGGTTTGACAGTGCGTTCTATTTCAGTAAGGTATTCAAAAAAACGGAGGGCATTTCCCCGAGGGAATACCTGCGCGGGTTCTCCTCCGATAAATCCGGACGCCGGGAATATACGGGCAGGCCTGCCCCTCTGGCCCGCTGCCCACAGGAAGAATTATGACTGGAGTGTAGATAAGCATGAACAAAAAAGAAATCAGTGAAATCAAAAAACTTTTTACCACTTCCCGCTGTGCTTTGACACGGATCTGCGGATGTTATGTGGATGCGGAAAAAAATCAGAAAACAAAGCTGAAAGAGGCCTTTCTCTCCCTTCCGGAAGAGGAAATGTTTAAATACTTCAATATTTTCCGGAAAACGCTTTCGGGAACTCTCGGAAAGAATCTCGTCCAGATGGAATTTCCGCTGGAACAGGAAGCCCCCGGCGGCACCCAGGAATTTCTTCTGCAGCTTCGCAATTCACAGCTGAAAGATGACGCCCTGATCGAAGAATTTTACCAGAAAGTTATCGAGAACTACATAAACCCGGAAAACTACTATATCATACTGATTCACGGTGCCTATGACATCCCCGCCAAAGGCTCCGACAATCTTGAGATGGACGACGCATCCGACTATGTCTATGAATTTCTACTATGCAGCATCTGTCCCGTGAAGCTGTCCAAACCGGGACTCCACTATAACCCGGATGCAAACATTATCGAAAACCTGATTCAGGACTGGATCGTAGAAGCGCCGGACGTCGGATTCCTGTTCCCTGCGTTCACGGATCGGAATACAGATATTCATAATCTGATGTATTATTCCAAAAAACCGGATGTGATTCAGACAGATATCATCAACACTCTGCTGGGATGCCGGATTCCTCTTTCTGCCAGATCGCAGAAGGAAACCTTTCAGACGATCATCGAAGAAACCCTGGACAATTCCTGCGATTTTGAAACCGTCATGGCCATACAGGACACGCTGAATGAGATGATTGAAGAAAGGAAAGAGGATCCGGAACCGGTTGTTCTTGACAAATATGAGGTAAAACGTCTTCTGGCGGACAGCGGCGTTGAGAACGAAAAGCTGGAAGAGTTCGACGAGCTTTATGAATCTGTCGTCGCCGACGACAACGCAGGTTTTGTCGCTTCCAACGTAACCAGCACCCGCGCCTGTGAAATCCGCACACCTGATGTTATTATCAAAGTCAGCCCGGAAAAGACACAGCTGATCGAAAGCAAGATTATCGACGGAATTCCTTACCTTCTGATTCAGGCCACCGACCAGGTGGAGATCAATGGAATTTCCGTCCGTCCTCCGAAACCGGACGAACGTTCAGAGGACTGAACTGCCGGGAGACGTTGCCGTGCTCCGTCAGGTCTGTGCATTTTCTGCACAGACCGTATGAAGAAAACACGATGCCTGCAGCAGCACCCGGCTCACCACCGGGCGATTTTCGCACTTAAAACACGTACATCATTTTATGCCACACGGCGCCGCCGTGTACGGAATCGGATACCTCGATATAGCGGTATCCGATTTTCTGATAAAAGGGAATCATATGCTCCTTGCAGGTAAGCACAACCGCCTTCTTTCCCCGCTCCCGGGCGCTCTCCACCATATGACGCATGAGGGCCTCTCCGATCCCTTGTTTCTGATATTCCGGGGAAACGTCAAGCCCGAAGATCATCTGATACGGCCCGTCCGGACGGTGAAGGGAAGCGTCATGGTACAGTTCATCTGCAAGGTGATCCGTATCGGCACAGCATCCGTTGCAGAATCCGGCCAGTTTGCCGTCCTCCGTCTCAGCGACAAAAAAACTGTCTCTGCAGGTCCTGTATCTCTGTCGGAAGTCCTCATAACCGGCGGCTTCCGCCTCCGGAAAGCAGCGGGCTTCGATCTCAGCAATTGCTTTCAGATCTTCTTCTCTGGCCGGACGGATCCTCCATCCGGTCAGAGCGCCGTCCTTTCCGAAGGTTTTCAGCCGATGATAAACTTCTGCCGCCGGCAGTCCCACCACATTGTTGTAATCTCCGTGGATTTCTCTGACATACGCTGCAAAACGTCCCTGAATCCCATAGGCCCCCGCTTTGTCCATCGGCTCTCCTGTCGCAATATATTCCTCAATCTCCTGGTCGTTGACCGGATAAAAGGTCACATCCGTACACACATGAAACGTTTCCCGAAGCGTCTTTCCCGCTTTCTTCTCCATCAGCGTCACACCGGTAAATACCTGATGCGTCCGTCCCTGAAGCATCTGCAGCATCCGGAACGCCTCCTCCTTATCCTTCGGTTTGCCGAGAATCTGTCCTTCATAAGCCACTACTGTGTCCGCGCCCAGGACAATGGTCTCTTCCGGCTCCTTTTCCAGCACATCCGCGCATTTTCTGGCGGAAAGTTCTTCCACAACATGGGACGGAATTGATGATGTGACAGTTTCATCCACCCGGGATGGCCGCACGCGGTAAGAAATACCGATCTGTTCCAGAAGCTGCTGCCTTCTCGGCGACGCAGATGCAAGTACGAGTTCTCTCATTTTATTACCTCTCTTTCCGGTCGGCAGCCGTGGAATCAGCTACCTGCATATAGCAAAAACTGCCGGAAACGAACGGAGGTGTCTTCCCCCCTTTCGTCACGGCAGCCATGGTTTTTCTTCAGCATATCTGCGAAGCAGAACGATAAGCCGGGTTATGTCTCGTGTAATCATCTATCCAGTGACACTGTCGCCAGTGCCCTCCAGCGACCAACCTGAAAACGTGACGGGCCGCCACATGGTTTTCTATTCGGTCTTGCTTCGGATGGGGTTTACATGGCTTCCTCTGTTGCCAGAGGAACGGTAGTCTCTTACACTGCCTTTCCACCCTTACCAGCCTGGCGCACAGGCGCCCTGCTGGCGGTATCTCTCTGTTGCACTTTCCCTGGAGTCGCCTCCGCCGGACGTTATCCGGCATCCTGCCCTGTGAAGCCCGGACTTTCCTCACCTGACCCCTTTCGGTCCTGCCAGCCGCGATTACATGTTCTGCTTCGCTGTGTCATTTTATCATAAAAAAATAAGAATGTCCACTGATTTCGGAAATCCATTCATACGTCAGGTAACCATTCAGCCAGCTGAACGGTTACACATCAAAACAGCTTCCGCCGATGAATTCCCTCAGAATCGAGTTCTGAGGGACAGGTTCACTCGGAATTCCCACAAAGTAGTCAAGAAACTTCAGCAGACGTTTTGCTTCCTGGTATTCCGGGGCATCCTCCGGAATCTGGAACAGGATCGGCTCCGCGTATTGCTTCAGAACCGACAGCTCGTAAATCAGCGCGGAATTGAAAACAAAATCCGCGGAGTCCTGATAAGGAAAAATATATTTTTCTTCCCCTCTGCGGACTTTATGCCACATGGCGATGGTCTCCCTGGCAGAAGTGGCGCGCGTACGGTTGTCCCGCACCATCCGCCGGATCAGACGTCCGTCCGTGGTAGGAATCCGGTTGTGCTCATCCACATTCAACTGGGTCAGAGCGCTGATATAAACTTTGTAGCAGCTCTCCTTCGGGATAAATTTACTCAACCTGTCGTTCAGTCCATGGATCCCTTCCATCACCAGAATGTCTTCTTCTCCCAGTTCCAGATAGTTTCCCTTGTATTCCCTCTTTCCTGTCTTGAAATTGTAATAGGGCAGCTCAATCTGTCCGCCACAAAGAAGCGTATTCAGATCTCTGTCCAGAAGTTCCAGATCCAGTGCCTCCAGGCATTCAAAATCATACTCTCCGTTTTCATCCTTCGGAGTGTCCACACGATTCAGATAATAATTGTCCAGGCTGACCGGATGCGGAATCAATCCGTGCGCCGACAGCTGGATGGACAGACGATTGCAGAATGTGGTCTTTCCAGAAGAAGACGGGCCGGCAATCATAACGAATTTCACATCTCTCCTCTTTGCAATCTCACCGGCCAGCTCTGCAATCTTCTGCTCCTGCAACGCCTCTGCAATCAGAAGCAGCCGGTGGAAATCTCCGTTGCAGACTTTCTCATTGAGCGTTCCGACCGTCTCAATCCCCAGCCGGTGTCCCCACCCTTCCGATTCCTTCTGTACCTGAAAAACCTTTCGCGAGAACACCAGCTCCGGCAGTTTTTCCGGCTCATATCGTGTGGGAAACACAAGAACAAATCCCTCGTCATAGAGACGCAGGTCAAAATACTTCAGATAGCCGGTATCAGCAACCATAAATCCGTAAAAGTAATCTTCAAACCCGTCCAGCTCATACAGATTGACTCTTGAAACCCGGCGGTAACGGAACAGTTTTTCCTTGTCCAGCATTCCGTAGTTTCGAAATTTTTCTCTGGCTTCATGTGTGCTCACATTTTTCTTCATAATAGGTATTTTCCGCTCAACCAGTTCTTTCATATACGCTTTTACCTGATCCAGAAATTCCTGATTCAGCAGAACGCTTCCGTGCAGCGTGCAGTAATAACCGCTTCCCATAGAATACTGCACGGCAAGCTGGTCAATGTTTTCATGGCCCGCCACATGGTACATGGCCTTCAGCATAAGAAGCGTAAGGCTTCTCTGATAGGTTTTATGGCCGATATCGTCGGCCAGTGTGACGAAATCCAGTGTGCAGGAATGATCTAGGCGTTTATGCAGTTCACGGAGCCTTCCGTCCACGGTGACAAGTACAACCGGCGCGCTGTACTTTTTCTGGACCGCATCCGCGATTTTCCGATAGGCTGTTCCCCGAGGATATTCATACACATCATTCCCAATCGTTACCTGACAAATTTCTTTTTCCAAAGAGCCTCCTTTCTCTTACAGGCCGTCAGAACCGCCGCCTGCCATCTGAAGTGCCTGCTCTGCCAGTGCCAGGCACTTTGCTACTTCCTGTTCTCTTGCCCTGGCCCTCTCACCGGGCGCGCCGGACAGATTTTTCAGCAGCTTCCTGTAAGTCAGAATTTCTTTTTCCAGGTACTGGCGCAGTGCCGGATGTTTCTTTCGGAGCAGATACCGCCCATACAAAAGTTCCACAGCACTGTACGGCGTCTCATCGCTGTTTTCTTCCACTTCCTGTTTTCCGGTGTACGCCTTCAGAATCGGATAATATTTTCCATCCTCCAGCACCATATGCTCGTCCCGGATCGTATATGCATGGTCCAGCAGATATTGTCTCACCTTATCCGTATCCGACTGAGGTTCCAGCACCCATTCCCGGACAGTGTCCGCTACCTCCCGCCCCTGTTCCAGGATCCGGCAGATCAGAAGGCCGCCCATGCCGGCGATCACCACAGTATCCGCCTCTCCCGGCTTCAAAGCCTCCAGCCCGTCAGATTTTCTCGTCTCTATCACTGCTTCCAGACGATGGGCCGCAATATTCTCTCTGGCTCTCTGTAAAGGGCCGTCCACCACGTCCATCGCAATCGCTCTGGTAATTATCTTTTTCTCCGCCAGATAAATGGGGACATACGCATGGTCTGTCCCCACATCTGCCAGCCGGCTCTGCGGCGTCACGAAATCCGCCACCGCCTGTAATCGTTCTGACAACTGCATAGTTACTCCTTAAGATACTCACTGAGCTTACGGGAACGACTCGAATGGCGTCCTGTCAGAAGTTTTGCTTCCAACTGGCGGATACGTTCGCGGGAAAGGCCAAGCTCCTTTTCCACATCTTCAAACGTGTGGCACCTCCCGTCTTCCAGCCCAAAACGCAGCCAGAGCGCCTTCCGATGTATTTCAGGCATAGACTCACTTACCACCTTCACTCTCTCCTGCAGCACCATGAGCACTTCAAGAGCCTTCTTCTGATCCGTTTCTTTTTTTGATTCCATAAAATTTTCTCCCTTCTCTAAAATAAGATCCTCGCGCAGAGACAATTCTTAATCCAGGAAATCCTTCAATTTACGTGAACGGCTCGGATGGCGCAGCTTGCGCAGAGCCTTCGCCTCAATCTGGCGGATACGCTCGCGGGTGACGTTAAACTCTTTTCCCACTTCCTCCAGTGTACGAGCCCGCCCGTCATCCAGACCGAAGCGCAGGCGAAGCACCTTCTGCTCTCTCTCGGTCAGCGTCCCAAGCACCTCCTCCAGCTGCTCCTTCAGCATCGTAAACGCTGCGGCGTCGGCCGGAACCGGAACATTGTCATCCTGAATAAAGTCTCCGAGATGGCTGTCCTCCTCCTCGCCGATGGGCGTCTCCAGAGAAACCGGCTCCTGGGAAATCTTCAGAATCTCGCGGACACGCTCCACGGACATATGCATCTCCTCTGCAATCTCCTCCGGAGTAGGTTCACGCCCAAGCTCCTGCAACAGCTGCCGGGATACACGGATCAGCTTATTGATCGTCTCAACCATATGCACCGGAATACGGATCGTCCGGGCCTGGTCTGCGATCGCACGGGTGATTGCCTGACGGATCCACCAGGTCGCATAGGTGGAAAACTTATATCCCTTCCGGTAATCGAATTTTTCCACTGCCTTGATCAGACCCAGGTTCCCCTCCTGAATCAGATCCAGGAACAGCATTCCACGTCCCACATACCGTTTTGCGATGGAAACCACCAGACGGAGATTGGCCTCAGCCAGACGTTTCTTTGCCTCCTCGTCTCCATTTTCCATTCGCTGCGCCAGACTGATCTCCTCCTCTGCAGACAGAAGAGGAACCTTTCCGATCTCCTTCAGATACATACGCACCGGGTCCTCGATGCTGACGCCCTCCGGCACGGACAGATCGATATTTTCCATATCAATCTCTTCCTCTTCCGACAGGTCAATGTCATCGTCGTCCAGAATCAGAAGCTTATCATCCGCCGCAGCGTCGATATCTTCCGACATATCAGAAAGCCGGAGAACGTCGATCCCGCTCTTTTCCAGATAGTCGAACACCTTTTCCATCTGATCCGCATCCAGCGGCATATCGGAAAAGTAATCGCTGATCTCCTGGTACTCCAGCATATTTTTTTTCTTCTTGGCAAGCGCCACAAGTCCTTTTATTTTTTCCATGAATTTTTCTTTATCAAATTCCATAGAGTTTCCATCCTTCCATAGCTTGTTTATATTTTATCCTGAGCGGCCGGAAAATAATCTCAGCCGTCCGCACTCAGATTCAGCGTCAGACCGCCGGCTTTCCACCGTTCCAGCATTTTCCGGTCGGCCATCAGCTTCTGCAGCGCTGTCATATCCGTCACATCCATATGGGATGAACGATACGTGATGCTGTTTTCTTTCATATTACAGATCACATCCACAAGAGCCTTCTGGCGCTCTTCCTCCGTCTCCAGCGGAATTCCCGCATTAAACAGACCCGCTACCTCTTTCTGCTCTTCCGAATCCACGAACTGGTTCAGAAGCTTCGCAGGATTGACCTGTCCTTCATGGTACTGGAGATAAATCATTTCCGCAATCTGACGGTACAGAGCCGTAGTGAAATCCTCCGGCGTGATATACCGTTCGATCTCCCCGATCAGCTGCGGATAGGAAGTCAGCCAGGTCAGCATCAGCTTCTGGGCTTTCTCCGTCCCCGACTCCTTCTCTTTTTTCGAGTGAACGCCGGACCTGGGCGGCGTAGACTCCCGGATGCCGGCGCCCTGAAGGGCCAGCTTCGCCACTTCCCTGCGCATGCTCTCCGCTGTCACGCCGTAAGTACGCGCCACAGCCTCGATATAACTGCCGCGCTCGATCTCGTCCTCAATCGCCACCAGACGGGTGGCCGCATCATGAAGGAAATCGCTCTTTCCCTGAGGATCCTTCAAATCATACTGGTTCTCCCGCATACGGATTTCATAGAGCAGGCTGTTTTCCGCCTCTTCCAGTCTCTGCTCAAAGGCCTCCGCCCCCTCCGCCTTGATGAACTCGTCCGGATCCTTATAAGGCCGGAGATTCACTACTTTTGTGTTGAGCCCGACGCCTTTCAGCATAGGAATCGCGCGAAGCGCCGCCTTGACGCCTGCCTCATCGCTGTCATAGATAATCAGGACCTCATCCGTATATCGCTTCATCAGGCCTGCCTGCAGAGACGTAAGGGCTGTCCCCAGGGACGCCACCGCATTGGTGAACCCTGCCTGGTGCATGGAAATCACATCCATATATCCCTCACAGATGATCAGATTCTTTTTCCGGGAAGACCGTGCGGCGTTCAGCCCATACAGGTTCCGGCTCTTGTCAAAAATCTTTGTCTCCGGAGAGTTGAGATATTTGGGCTTGCCGTCCCCCATCACACGTCCTCCGAATCCGATCACACGGCTGTTCACATCCATAATCGGATACATCACACGGTTCCAGAACTTGTCCTGCATTCCATGCACCTCATCTGTCAGGAACAGTCCGGACTGGCGCAGCAGCTCATCGGAATAGCCTTTAGACTTCAGATACTGATAAAGCGTATTTCCGTACTTGTCGGAATAGCCAAGCCCGAATTTCCGGATCGTCTCGTCGGAAAGTCCTCTGTCCTTCAGATAGGCAAGCCCCTGGGCCCCCTTCGAGGTATGCAGCTGGTAATAATAGAATTTCGCCGCCTGCTTGTTGATTTCCAGCAGACGTGCCTTCAGATCCGCCTGCTCTCTCGCCTCTCTGGAATATTCCATCTGGGGAAGCTCGATCCCCGCCCGTTCGGCCAGATGCTTCAGAGCCTCCACAAACGTATAGTTTTCATACTCCATCAGAAACGTAAATACATTGCCGCCGGCTCCGCATCCGAAACAGTAGTACATCTGTTTGCCGGGGCTTACGGAAAACGAGGGAGATTTCTCATTGTGAAACGGACAAAGTCCGAAATAAGAACTTCCTTTCCGCGTCAGTTTGACATAGCCGGAAATCACATCGACAATGTCATTTTTCATCCGGACTTCCTCAATCAGGTCGTCGGAATAGCGCATCTTTCTCCACCCCCGTTTCAATATACGGCCCAGGATTTGGGCACGAAAATTTCTTCAAACTTATGTATCGAATACTGATCTGTCATACCGGAAATATAATCGCAGACAACCTGACCTTTTTCCTCTCCCTGTTCGATCAGACGTCTGTATTCGCTGGACAGCTGCTCCGGATGTTCTGTATAATACTCATACAGCTCGGTCAGCATTCTCTTTGCCTTGACCTCCTCTTTCTTGGCAATAGGGCTTCGATAGACATTGGCAAACATCAGCTCCCTGAGAAGCCGCATTGCCTCCGCCATATTGGGAGACTGGCGGATACTGTCCTGTCCGTAACTGTTTTCCACGATATCATGAATCAGCGTATTGAGCCTCTCCCGGCAGGTATCTCCCAGTACCACACGCAAAGTGATCGGAATATCGTCTTCCGAGAGCAGTCCCGCTCGGATGGCGTCATCCATATCGTGATGGATATAGGAGATCTTGTCACACAGACGGACGACCTGCCCCTCCAGAGTGGAAGGATTTCCGGCGGTCCGATGGTTGAGAATTCCATCGCGGACCTCCCAGGTGAGATTCAGCCCTCTTCCTTCTTTCTCAAGAACCTCTACCACCCGGACGCTCTGCTCCGCATGTTTGAATCCTCCGGGATGCACAGCGTTCAGCGCCGCCTCGCCCGCATGTCCGAAAGGCGTATGCCCAAGATCATGCCCAAGCGCAATAGCCTCCACCAGATCCTCATTCAGCTTCAGAGCCCTGGCAACCGTCCGGGCCGTCTGGGAAACCTCCAGAGTATGAGTCAGCCTGGTGCGGTAATGATCTCCCTGGGGAGACAGAAACACCTGTGTCTTGTCCTTCAGACGCCGAAAAGCTTTCGAGTGAAGAATTCTGTCACGATCCCTCTGATAGACCGTGCGGATATCGCACTCCGGTTCATAGCGCTCTCTTCCTCTGGAATTTCTGCTGTGGGACGCGTAAGAACTCAGAGTCTGAAACTCTCTCTCCTCAAATGTTTCCCGGATATTCATAGACTGCCTCCTTTCCTGATCCGCCCTCCGTCAATGAAGAAACCGATGCATATTTCAGTTACAAATTCGCCCCTATTTTTATTATTCTGCATCTCTTTTCCATTTCCTTTTATTTTTTTAATTTTTTTTCAAAAAGTTGTTGACGAACCGGATATGTGATGCTATAATAGCTTTTGTCGTCAGGCAGACGACGAAAAAAACATAAGAAATGCGGGAGTGCTGGAATTGGCAGACAGGCCAGACTAAGGATCTGGTGGTTATTGCAATCGTGTGGGTTCAAGTCCCATCTCCCGCATGGCGGAGAGGTTCCTGAAAAGGTTCCTCTCTATTTTTTTACCGCCGCATATGTTTGACTATAGTAACGTTCAGCCGGCTAGTGCATCGGAAAATAAATATCTGGTCAGATGACGCAGAACTGACTGAACTGTAACTGACTGAATTATATTTAGAAAGAACAGGTATATACATGAATTTTAATGAACTGAATCTGAGAAGCGAAATTCTCCGCGCCGTATCTGAACTGGGATACGAGCAGGCTACTGATATCCAGGCGGGCTCTATTCCCTCCATTCTGGAAGGCCAGGACGTCACCGGACGCTCCAGCACCGGGACAGGAAAAACCGCAGCCTTCGGCATCCCGATTGTCCAGCGCACCGCCGACAACGAAGACCGGTCCAGCGTCCTGATCCTCGCCCCGACCCGCGAACTTGCACTGCAGATTACCGGCGAGATCCGGAAATACGCGAAATATCTTCCTTCTATCAGTGTCGCATGCATTTACGGCGGCCAGCCGATGGATCCCCAGATCCGCGCACTGAAAAAAGCCCGGATCGTCGTGGGAACCCCCGGGCGTGTGATGGATCACATGCGCCGCAGAACGCTGAAGCTGGAGCATCTGAAAACGGTTGTTCTCGACGAAGCTGACGAAATGCTCAATATGGGATTTATCGACGATATCCGGACGATTCTCGGAAGCACGCCAAAAGACCGGCAGACCATTCTGTTCAGCGCGACCCTTTCCCCGGAAATCATGAAAATCACGGAGGAGTTTCAGACAGACACCGTGTTTGTCAAGGCGGATAAGGGAAAGCGTACCGCCGCCAAAATCAGCCAGAGCTTCTGTTATGTCTCCAAAGAGCAGAAAAACGATGCTCTCCGCCTGCTGCTGGAGGCTTCCGCGCCGCGCCGCGCGCTGATTTTCTGCAATACCAAGAACATGGTGGACGAGCTTTCCGCATATCTTTCTGATTTCGGCTACCGCTGCGCCGGCCTTCACGGCGACATGAAGCAGAGCCAGAGAACCTCTGTGATGAAAGATTTCAAATCCGGACGGACCCGTCTGCTGATCGCCACGGACGTAGCCGCCCGCGGAATTGACGTGGAGGATGTGGACGCAGTGTTCAACTACGATGTTCCTCAGGAACTGGAATATTATGTGCACCGGATCGGCCGGACGGGAAGAGCAGGAAGAGAAGGCGCAAGCTACACACTGGTATCCGGAAAGCTTCAGCTTACACAGCTGCGCAAGATTGAGCAGTACATCCACGGACAGATTGAGGAACGCCCCGTCCCCACCGTCGCCTCCATCCGGAAGCAAAAGGAGACAGAATTCAGGGATGTTCTGAGAGAGGCCGCTTCCGAAGGAATCGACGAAAAATGGCTGTCTTTTGTCGCTTCTCTGGAACAGGAAGGATTTTCCGCCAGAGAGATCGCCGCCATTCTCTGCGAACGCATGCAGAAAAAGAATCGCCGGACCGCTTCTCTCCAGGACGTCTCCGTACGTCCGGTGCCCAGACATGCTGACAAATACAGCTCTTCCCATATCAGAGGACAGAAGTATAAAAGCAGGTTTCGCAGCGAATCCCGGGAAAAAGAACGTCGGAACAGCCGACGCCATACGGCGGACTATAAACGGAAAAAATCAGGCAGCCGCTCCTGAAACCTGCGATAAAACCTTGATTCAAAAGCGGCTGCCATATGGCGCCGAATTCCCGACTCCCACAAAGAGGCCGGTCACCTTTTTTCGTATTTTTCTGTCCGGATCATTTTCTCCAGCGCTTCCATCGACAGTTCCTGCTCCGGCCGGAAGCTGTCAGAATCCAGATAACTGTATATTGCCGCGAGAAGGGCACGGGCCTCAGGGTACTGCTGAAGATCCTGCAGCCCCATGGAGGAAAACAGTACGGTCCCGCCTCCACAGCGAAATTCAAACAGCTGCGCCATCGGCCTGAGCCATGCGTAACTGTCCATTTCCGTTATAATAGC